>Ga0256830_1000962_pt1 | contig 21312 bp, 21 predicted proteins | sample 128326metaG_FD_190537 | JGI IMG/M metagenome (GOLD analysis project Ga0256830, IMG submission 190537) | Hydrothermal vent microbial communities from Lau Basin, Pacific Ocean - 128-326 | ecosystem: Environmental > Aquatic > Marine > Hydrothermal vents | place: Pacific Ocean: Lau Basin | collected... | reverse complement strand
GCACCTTGAGGGCATGGCCGATCGCCGCCAGCAGATCCTCGCGCTCGCGCACATATGTGACCGCCGCGGCGCCGGTCAGTGCCTCGATGCGGCGGATGCCGGCGCCGACCGCGCTTTCGGATGTGAGGCGCACATAGCCGATGTCGCCCGTGCGATCGACATGGGTGCCGCCGCAGAGCTCGATCGAATAGGCCTCGCCCGCGGCTTGCTCGCCCATGGTGACGACCCGCACTTCATCGCCGTACTTCTCGCCGAAGAGCGCCATGGCCCCGGCTTCGATGGCCTCCTCCCGGCCCATGAAGCGGATCTTCACCTCGCCGTTCTGGCGAACGAAGGCGTTGACCTCGTCCTCGATGGCGGCGAGCTCCTCGTGCGACACCGCCTTCGGGTGGGAGAAGTCGAAGCGCAGCCGGTCGGGGGCCACCAGGGATCCCTTCTGCGTCACATGGGTGCCGAGATGGCGCCGCAGGGCCGCGTGCAGGAGATGGGTCGCCGAATGGGCGCGCCGGAGCGCGAGGCGGCGCTCGTTGTCGATCTCGAGCTCGACGATCCGGCCGGTCGCGATCTCGCCTTCCTCCACCCTGCCGACATGGACGTGGAGATCGCCCAGGAGCTTTCGGGTGTCGGTCACCCGCACCCGCGCATCGCCGGCGCGGATGACGCCCGTATCGCCGATCTGGCCGCCGGATTCGCCGTAGAATGGGGTCTGGTTGACGAGGATCTCCACCTCCTCCCCCGCCTGCGCCCGCTCGACCCGCTCGCCGCCTTTGACGATGGCCAGGATCCTGCCCTCGGCCTTCGGCGCCACATAGCCCACGAACTCGGTGGGGCCGAATTCCTCCCGGAGCTCGTACCAGACGCGGGCCACCGCCTCGGCGCCCGAGCCCTTCCAGTGCCTTCGCGCCTCCTCGCGCTGGCGCTGCATGGCCCGCTCGAAGCCGGCGGTATCGACGCTCCGGCCCTGGCCCCGCAGCACGTCCTGGGTGAGGTCGAGGGGAAAGCCGTAGGTGTCGTAGAGCCTGAACGCGACCTCGCCCGGAAGCGGCGCCCCCTCCGGCAGCTTCGCCAGTTCCTCCTCGAGCAGCTTGAGGCCGCGCTCGAGGGTGCGGCGGAAATTGGTCTCCTCGAGCTTCAGGGTCTCGCGGATGAGGGGTTCGGCGCGCACGAGCTCGGGATATGCGGTGCCCATCTCCTCGACGAGCGCCGGCAGCACCCGCCACAGGAGCGGCTCGCGGGCGCCCAGCATATGGGCGTGGCGCATGCCGCGGCGCATGATCCGCCGCAGCACGTAGCCGCGTCCCTCGTTGGCCGGCATCACCCCGTCGGCGATGAGGAAGGCGGCTGCGCGCAGATGATCGGCCACCACCTTGTGCGACGGCCGCCAGCGCCCCTCGAAGGGCTTGCCGGTGAGCTCGGCGGTCCGGCCGATGATGTGCTGGAAGAGGTCGATCTCGTAGTTGTCGTGCTTGCCCTGCAGCACGGCGGCGATGCGCTCGAGACCCATGCCGGTGTCGATGGAGGGCCGGGGAAGCGGCACCCGCTCGCCCGAGGCGAGCTGCTCGTACTGCATGAAGACGAGGTTCCAGATCTCGATGAAGCGGTCGCCGTCCTCCTCGGGGCTGCCGGGCGGACCGCCCGGCACCTCGGGCCCGTGGTCCCAGAAGATCTCCGAGCAGGGGCCGCAGGGGCCGGTATCGCCCATCGACCAGAAATTGTCGGAGGTGGGGATGCGGATCACCTTCTCCTCCGGCAGGCCGGCGATCCGCCGCCAGAGATCGAAGGCCTCGTCGTCCTCGGCGTAGACGGTGACGAGGAGGCGCTCCTCGGGCAGGCCGAGTTCCTCGGTGACCAGCTTCCAGGCGAGCTCGATGGCGAGCTCCTTGAAGTAGTCGCCGAAGGAGAAGTTGCCGAGCATCTCGAAGAAGGTGTGGTGCCGGGCGGTGTAGCCGACATTGTCGAGATCGTTGTGCTTGCCGCCGGCGCGCACGCATTTCTGGGCCGTCACCGCGCGCTTGTAGGGGCGCGTCTCGGCGCCGGTGAACACGTTCTTGAACTGCACCATGCCGGCGTTGGTGAACAGCAGGGTGGGGTCGTTGTGGGGCACGAGCGAGCTCGAGGGCACGATCTCGTGCCCGTGGCGCGCGAAATAGTCGAGAAAGGCCGTGCGGATCTCGTTGGTGGTCGGCATGACGGAGCCCGTTGGTCGTTGTGTGCGGTGCGCGGCGCCCTCAGGCGTCGATCACCGGATCCTCGTCGAGGAGATCGAGGCCCGGCGAGCCGGCGACGCCGACCCCGGCCCGGGCGCGGATCGCCTGCTCGATCTCGGCCGCGATCTCGGGGTTCTCCTTGAGGAACCGCTTTGCGTTCTCGCGGCCCTGGCCGATGCGCTGGGAATTGTAGGAGAACCAGGAGCCCGACTTCTCGACGATCCCCGCCTTCACCCCGAGATCGATCAGCTCGCCGGTCTTCGAGATGCCCTCGCCGTAGACGATGTCGAACTCGACCACGCGGAAGGGCGGCGCCACCTTGTTCTTGACCACCTTGACCCGGGTCTGGTTGCCGACCGTCTGGTCGCGGTCCTTGAGCTGGCCGATGCGGCGCACGTCGAGGCGCACGCTGGCGTAGAACTTGAGGGCGTTGCCGCCGGTGGTGGTCTCCGGGCTGCCGAACATCACCCCGATCTTGGAGCGGATCTGGTTGGTGAAGAGGACGATGCAGCGCGAGCGGGAGATGGAGGAAGTGAGCTTCCGCAGCGCCTGGCTCATCAGCCGCGCCTGCAGGCCGACGTGGGAATCGCCCATCTCCCCCTCGAGCTCGGCCTTGGGCACCAGGGCCGCCACGCTGTCCACCACGATCACGTCCACCGCCCCGCTGCGGACCAGCGTGTCGGTGATCTCGAGCGCCTGCTCGCCGGTGTCGGGCTGGCTGATGAGGAGATCGTCGAGATCGACCCCGAGCTTGCGCGCATAGGCCGGGTCGAGGGCGTGCTCGGCGTCGACGAAGGCGCAGACGCCGCCCTGCTTCTGGGCCTCGGCCACCACATGGAGGGCGAGGGTGGTCTTGCCCGAGCTCTCCGGGCCGTAGATCTCCACCACCCGGCCGCGCGGCAGGCCGCCGATGCCGAGGGCGATGTCGAGACCGAGGGAGCCCGTGGAGATGGCCTCGATCTCCATCGCCTGCTGGCCGTGACCGAGACGCATCAGCGAACCCTTGCCGAAGGCCCGCTCGATCTGGGAAATGGCTGCCTCGAGGGCGCGCTGGCGGTCGTCGCCGCCGCGCCGGATGACTGCGGGATCTGCCATGAGTGTGCTACTCGTCCTGCAACTGTGTGTGCCTGACCTTATATAGTGCGGAGCCGCCGGCGGAAAGCGCCCCGCCGCTCAGCCGCCGCGGCGCGGCAGCAGCACGAGGGCGAGGGCGGGGAGAATGAGGGCGAGGGCGGCGAGTTCGCGGAACCCCAGCGGCTCCCCCAGCAGCAGCGCCGAGCTCGACACCCCGATCACCGGGATGGCGAGGGTGCTGATGGCGGCGACGCTGGCCGGCACCATGGTCACGATCTTGATGAAGGCGCCGTAGCAGAGGGCGAGCGCCACCGTCGAGGCGTAGGCGGTGGCGAGGATGCCGCGCAGGGTCAGCCCCGAGAGATCGGGCAGGGGATCGAAAAGGAGGGTGGCGAGGAGGATCGGCACCCAGCCCAGGAGGAGCTGCCAGCCGGCGAGCGCCGTGGCCCCCACCGACCAGCGCCGGGCCTTGGTCCCCACCGTGCCGATCGCCCAGCAGATGGAGGCGCCGAGCACGAGGAGCGAGCCCGTGGTCTGGTCCACGAGCCGGCCGATGTCGGGTCCCATCAGCACGCCGATGCCCACGAGGCCGAGGAAGAGGGCGGCGATCAGCCGGGCGCCGTGGCGTTCGCCGAGCCACAGGCTGCTCGTGATGGCGGCCCAGAGCGGCATGGTGAAGGCGACGATCACCGCCCGCCCGCCGCCGATGTAGGTGAGGCCGAAGGCGGTGAAGAGATGCCAGCCGGTGACCGCGAACAGGGAGACGGGCAGGAGAGACCGGAGGTCGGCCACCGCGAGGCGGATGCGCTCGCCGCCGAGGCGCGCGGCCGCGAGCAGGCAGGCGCCGGCAACGCCGACGGTGATGGTGCGGAAGAGCCAGGGGCCGAGCTCCCCCACCCCGACCTTCATTGCCGGCCAGTTGAAGCCCCAGAAGACGGAAATGGTCGCCACCAGCAGCAGCACCAGCCGCCGATCGCCGCCACCGCCGGCGGCCGGAGATGCCCGGCTCAACGCTCCTCCCCCGAGATGTGGCCGGCAGGCTCAGAAATCGATGCAGCGGCCGCCGCGTTCCCAGTCGCCGTAGCGGGTGGGCTCCGGCCCCTCGGGCCCGCCCACTTCCCGCGGCCGGCGCTCCGGTCGTCGGCGGCGGCGCTCCCGCGCCTCGCGGCCGTCGCCGGCGGCTTCGCCCGCTACTCCTTCCTGACCTGTTCGCGTGCCTCGGCTTCGCATTCCGCCAGACGCTTCCGCAGCAGGTGGTCGCTGACCTCGATCTTGCGGGCCGCGAGATCGGCCTTGACCTTGCCCATCATGTCGTCGTCGCCGGGGCCCTCGAAATCGGCGATCACGACGTCCTTGGCGTAGGCCAGCGCCTCGTCTCCCTCGAGCCCGAGATATTCCCGGGCGATCCACAATCCGAACAGCTTGTTGCGCCGGTTGCGGATCTTGAAGGCGAGCTCCTGGTCGTGCTTGAACTTCGCCTCCTCGCTGCGCTCCCGTTCCTCGAAGGTGGGCATCCGAGACTCCCGTAAGGCTTGGCGTTTCCCGTTGAGCTCCTTATAGGCGGTCCGCACCCTCCCTGCCAGTCGTGCCGGAGTCGCCATCTTGTGCTCCCTCGTGCTCCTGCGGCGTCCGGGCGATGCCTGGCCGCTCGTGATCGCCGCCAATCGCGACGAGATGCGGGACCGTCCCAGCCGCCCGCCCGGCCGCCACTGGCCCGATCGACCGGAGGTGGTGGGCGGGCTGGATCTGCTTGCGGGCGGCTCCTGGCTCGCGGTCAGCGATCGCGGGATGGTGGCGGCGGTGCTGAACCGGCGCGGCAGTCTGGGGCCGGCCGCCGGCAAGCGCTCGCGCGGCGAACTCGTGCTGGAGGCGCTCGATCACGCCGACCCCGACGCCGCGGCGCACGCCCTTCTCGATCTCGATCCGGCGGCCTATCGGCCCTTCAACCTCGTGATCGCCGACCGCGAGCGGGCGTTCTGGCTGCGGCACGCGGGCGGGGGGCGCATCACCCGGCACCCCCTCGCCGAAGGTGTCCGCATGCTGACCTCGACCGAGCTCGACGATCCCGCCTGCCCGCGCATCCGCCGCTACCGGCCGCTGTTCGCCCGCGCGCTGCCGGCGGACGGGGACTGGTCCGACTGGCTGCTCCTCCTCGGCTCCACCGCCAGCGAGACCGGCGATCCACGGCACGCCATGTGCATCCGGACGGATACCGGCTACGGCACGGTCAGCGCCAGCATCCTCGCCCTGCCCGCCGATCCGACGGCGGCGCCGGTGTGGCTCTACGCCGACGGACCGCCGGACGAGGCGCCCTTCCTGCCGGTTTCGCGGGCGAGCGCCTCGCCGTAGCGGGTCACCAGCAGGATCTTGCCGATGTGGGCGCTGCTCTCCATGAGGGCGTGGGCGGCCGCCGCCTCCTCGAGCGGAAAGAGGCGATGCACGACCGGCCGCACCTCGCCCCGCTCGAGGAGCGGCCAGACCTTCTCCTCGAGGGCCCGGGCGATGCGCCCCTTCTCCTCCACCGAACGCGGCCTGAGGGTGCTGCCGGTCCAGGTGAGACGCTTCACCATCAGCCGCGCGAAATCGGCCTCGACCCGCGACCCCCCGAGCCAGGCGATCTGGATGAGGCGACCCTCGAGGGCGAGGGATTTCAGATTGCGCGGCACGTAGTCGCCGCCCACCATGTCGAGGATCACGTCGACGCCGCGGCCGCCGGTGACCTCCTTCACCACCTCGACGAAATCCTCCTCGCGGTAGAGGATCGCCCGTTCGGCGCCGAGCTCGCGGCAGGCCCGCGCCTTCTCGGCATTCCCGACGGTGGTCAGGACCCGCGCCCCGAAGGCGCGGGCGAGCTGGATGGCGGTGGTACCGATGCCGCTGGAGCCGCCGTGGACGAGGACGGTCTCGCCGGCGACCAGACGGCCGCGCTCGAAGAGGTTGGTCCAGACGGTGAAGAAGGTCTCGGGCAGGGCCGCCGCCTCGATCGGCGACAGCCCCCGGGGCACCGGCAGCACCTGCGGTTCGGGCGCCGTGCCGTATTCGGCGTAGCCGCCGCCCGCCAGCAACGCGCACACCTCGTCGCCCACCCGGAACCGGCGGGTGCCGGGACCGAGAGCGACGACCGTCCCCGCCACCTCGAGCCCGGGAAGCTCGCTGGCGCCGGGCGGCGGCGGATAGGCTCCCTTGCGCTGGAGCACGTCCGGCCGGTTGACGCCGGCGGCGGCGACCCGGATCAGGAGCTCACCCTCCCCCGGCACCGGCGTCGGCATGCGTTCCGGCACCAGCACCTCGGGACCGCCGGGCTCGCGGATGCGGATGCCGATCATCTCCTCGGGCAGGCTCTCGGCCATGGACGTTCCTCCCCCTCGTCGCTCCGGTGGGCCGAAGGGATCCCTCAGCCGAACAGGCAGAAGATCCCGTAGCAGCGTCCCAGCACCTCGGTGAAGAGGAGATACAGGGCGAGGTCGAGAAGCGCCAGCAAGCCCACGAGCGGCAGCCCGAGGTAGAGGAGGAGGTACCCGAGCGCCCAGCGGGTGGGTCGGGGCGGGGGCAGATGGAGCCCACGGACGGTCCGTTTTCTCGGCAACGGGCTTCGACCTTTCGCGCATTCAACCATCACGCTATTACCCTCCCGACTCTCGCCCCTCAAGAGGAACGACGGAGGCCGTGCCGTGACCTCCCCCTTCCGCGTCGTCTGGGACGGCTGCAACCGTGCCCGCTGGCAGCAGCTTCTGGCCACCGCGCCCACCTGCAGCTACCGCCAGGACTGGCCCTACGGCGAGGCGGCAGCGGCCCAGGGACACCGGGCGCACCGCTGCATCGTGACGGAACGGGGAGAGCCGGTGGCCATGGCCCAGTTCCTCGAGCGTCGCTTCCCGGCCGGGTTGCGGATCCTGCTCCTCACCCACGGTCCGGTCCTTCTCGGTGGCCGGGAACAGCAGGTGGAGGAAGCGCTCCTTGCCGAGGTACGGCGGCGGTTCGGGCGGGGTCTCCTGTTCTGGACACCGGCCGCGGAGGAAGGATCCGAGCGGCGGAGCGGCTGTCGGCGGGTGCTGAGCGGCCAGAGCACCCTCCTGCTCGGTCTCGGACGCCCCCTCGCCCACATCGAGGCGGATCTCCACGGCAAGTGGCGCAACATGCTGCGTCGCGCGCGGGAGAACCGGCTCGAGATCCGGCTCGTGCAGGGCGGCCCCCTGCTCGCCTGGCTGATCTCGGCCAACGAAGCCCACCGTCGGAAGGTTGGCTACCGGGGGCCGTCGCCAGCCTTCTTCCATGCCTTGGCCGAGGCCTCGCGACCGGGCCGCAGCCAGTTCGCGCTGGTGGCGAGACGGGGATCGACGCCGGTGGCCGGCGCCCTTTTCCAGCTCCACGGGCGATGCGCGACCTATCTCGTCGGCCACACGGGAGAGGAAGGGCGGCGCCTGCGGGCGCAGCATCTCCTCCTCTGGCGCGGCATCGAGGTCCTGCGCGAACGCGGGACGACGCAGCTCGACCTCGGTGGCGTGGACACCGTGGGTGCGCCCGGTGTCGCCCGTTTCAAGCTGGGGCTCGGCGGTCGCGTCGTGACCTGGGCGGGGACCTATCTGCTGCGCCTCCCCTGGCGCGCGGAAAGGGCGGGTGACGGGAGCGCGGCGGGCGGGGTGCAAAAGGAAAGGGCCGCGTGATGCGGCCCTTTCCGGAAGAGGCGGAGCGGGATGTCCCGCTCAGAAGCCCATGTCGCCCATGCCGGGCGCGGCTCCCGCCTCCTCCTTCTTCTTCTCCGGCTTCTCGGCGACCATCGCCTCGGTGGTGATCAGCAGGCCGGCGACCGAGGCCGCGTCCTGCAGGGCGCAACGCACCACCTTGGCCGGGTCGATGATGCCGCGGTCGACGAGGTTGCCGTACTCGCCGGCCTGGGCGTCGAAGCCCCAGCCGTAATCGCCGTTCTCGAGCAGCTTGCCGGCGACCACCGCGCCGTCGAAGCCGGCGTTCTCGGCGATCTGCCGCACCGGCGCCTGCATGGCGCGGCGGACGATGTCGACGCCGTGGCGCTGGTCCTCGTTGTTCGGCGTCAGGCTGTCGAGGGCCTTGGTGGCGTGCAGCAGCGCCACGCCGCCACCCGGCACGATGCCTTCCTCGACGGCGGCGCGGGTGGCGTTCATCGCGTCCTCGACGCGATCCTTGCGCTCCTTCACCTCCACCTCGGTGGCCCCGCCGACGCGGATCACGGCGACGCCGCCCGCGAGTTTGGCGAGCCGCTCCTGCAGCTTCTCGCGGTCGTAGTCCGAGGTCGTCTCCTCGATCTGGGCGCGGATCTGGTTGCAGCGCGCCTTGATCTGGTCGGCCTCGCCCTTGCCGCCGACGATGGTGGTGTTCTCCTTCTCGACGATCACCCGGGTGGCCCGGCCGAGCATGTCGAGGGTGACGTTCTCGAGCTTGATGCCGAGATCCTCGGAGACCACCTGGCCGCCGGTCAGGATGGCGATGTCCTCGAGCATGGCCTTGCGGCGCTCACCGAAGCCCGGCGCCTTGACCGCCGCCACCTTGAGGCCGCCCCTGAGCTTGTTGACGACGAGGGTGGCCAGCGCCTCGCCCTCGACGTCCTCGGCGATGATCAGCAGGGGCTTGCCGCTCTGCACCACCTGCTCGAGCACCGGCAGCAGGCTCTGCAGGTTGGAGAGCTTCTTCTCGTGGACCAGGATGTAGGGGTCCTCGAGCACCGCCCGCATCTTGTCGGCGTCGGTCACGAAGTAGGGCGAGATGTAGCCGCGGTCGAACTGCATGCCCTCGACCACCTCGAGCTCGGTCTCGAGGGACTTGGCCTCCTCGACCGTGATCACGCCCTCGTTGCCGACCTTCTGCATGGCCTCGGCCAGCATCTTGCCGATTTCCTCGTCGCCGTTGGCCGAGATGGTGCCGACCTGGGCGATCTCCTCGCTGGTGGTGACCTGCTTGGCGCGCTTCCTGAGCTCCTCGACCACGGCGTCCACCGCCTGCTCGATGCCGCGGCGGAGGTCCATCGGGTTCATGCCGGCGGCCACCGACTTGACGCCCTCGCGCACCATGGCGGCGGCGAGGATGGTCGCCGTGGTGGTGCCGTCACCGGCGGTGTCGTTGGTCTTGCTCGCCACCTCGCGCACCATCTGGGCGCCCATGTTCTCGAACTTGTCGGAGAGTTCGATCTCCTTGGCGACGGTCACGCCGTCCTTGGTGATGCGCGGCGCGCCGAAGCTCTTCTCCAGCACGACGTTGCGGCCCTTGGGGCCGAGGGTGACCTTGACGGCATCAGCGAGAGCCATGACGCCCTTGAGCATCTTGGCCCGGGCTTCGACAGAGAAACGCAGTTCCTTGGCGGGCATGTCTGTCCGTCCTCTCTTGCGATCGGAAAGTTGGGTTGGGCTCGGGAGCGACGACGCTCAGGCTGCGGCCTTGGCCGATTCCTCTTCCTCGAGGATGCCGAGGATATCGCTCTCCTTCATGATCAGGAGCTCCTCGCCCTCGATCTTGACCTCGGTGCCCGACCACTTGCCGAACAGCACCTTGTCACCGACCTTGACGTCCAGCGGCACGAGCTTGCCGGTCTCGTCCCGGGCACCGGGGCCCACGGCCAGGACCTCGCCCTGCTGCGGCTTTTCCTTGGCGGTATCGGGAATGATGATGCCGCCCTTGGTCCGCTGTTCCTCCTCGATGCGGCGAACCAGCACGCGGTCGTGCAAAGGCCTGAAGCGCATGGACAGTCACCTCCTGAATGATCTCGCTGACGATTGTTAGCACTCGCGCGCGGTGAGTGCCAGGTCGACCGCTACGTAGGAAGCTCCGCTGCCGCCTTCAAGAGCGGAATCGCCGGATTCTGTCAGCACTCCCCCGGCATCGCTGCTAACTCATTGATTTTGGCTCGATAATTTTCGAAGCGCTCTTGACGTGCCCCCTCACCTGACGCAGAGTTTCCTCTCGCCTGCCCGGCGAAGACCGATGCGACAGGTGCAACAGGTGAAGGAGCAGAGCATGGCCGTCGACGTCGATCGCGCGTTCGAGCTCCAGCTCGCGGGCTACCGCCTGGCCACCATGGAGATCATCTATCACCTGCCCGACCATCCGGGGGTGCTGCAGAGCTTCATCTGGCAGCATTACGATCGTGTCCCCGGGTTTCCCGAGACCCGCCGCTTCCTCGATTTCTGGACGCGCCACATCGAGGGCAAGCTGCACAGCGTCTATCTCACCCACGCCGAGCTGATCGCGCCCGGCCGGTGGAGCCACGTGCGCCACGAATTCCGCATCCACTGAGCCACCGGGGGGCCTAACGGAAAGCGGCGGGCATTCGCCCGCCGCTCCGCCGGGAAACGCGCGCAGGCGACCGTCGATCTATTCGCCGCCGCCCAGATTGTGGACGTAGATGGTCACCATCTTGATGACCTCGTCTTCGAGCCGGGTCTGCCAGGCGGGCATCACGCCGTGGCGGGGCTTCAGGATCTGGGCGCGGATGTCCTGCGGCTCGCCGCCGTAGAGCCAGATCCCGTCGGTGAGGTTGGGGGCGCCGAGCTCCTTCATGCCGCGGCCGTCGTCGCCGTGGCAGGCGGCGCATTGCTCGGCGAAGACCTCGCTGCCGCGGGCCGCCGCTTCCCCATCCTCGGCCCGCCCGGACAGCGACAGCACGTACTGGACCACATCCTCGACCTGCTCCCGTTCGAGGATGTCGCCGAAGGCGGGCATCTGGCTGTCGCGGGTGTCGGGATCGTCGTAGAATCGGATGCCGTGACGGATCGTCTGCTCGATATCGGCGAGAGTGCCGCCCCACAGCCAGTCGTCGTCGGCCAGGGACGGATAGTTGAACTGCCCGGCGCCGCCGAGCCCGTGACAGGCGGCGCAGTTCTCCTTGAAGGCCACCTCGCCGCCGCGCATGGCGAAGCTCAGCAGCTCCGGATCGGCGGCCACCGCCTCGGTGTCGAGGGTGGCGATCTTCTCCAGCCACTGCGCCTGGGCCGCACGGGCCTCGGCCATCCTGCGATCGAGGTCGAGACGCTGGTTGCTGCCCAGGATCCCGCCCCAGTAGCCGGTCAGGGTGGGCCAGGACGGGTAGAGGATCCACCAGACGACCGAAAAGGCGATGGTCGCGTAGAAGACGAGCACCCACCAGCGCGGCAGGGGGTTGTTGAGCTCCTTGATGCCGTCCCATTCGTGGCCGGTGGTCTCGACGCCCGTGACCTCGTCCCTTTCCACCTTATTCGCCATGACGATCGTCTCCCTCGAACGGGATGCGTCCGTAGCGCTCGAACTTCTCCTTGTTCCGCGGCCACATGGCCCAGGCGACGATGGCCACGAAGATGGAGAACAGCCAGATCAGCCAGATCTGGTCGAGGATGCGCAGCGCGCCGTCTTCCATCACCGCCCCCTACTGGATGATGTCCTCGGTGCGGATGTCGGTGAAGTCCACCATCCGGCCGAGGATCTGCAGATAGGCGATGAGCGCGTCCATCTCGGTCAGCCGGTCGGGCTGACCGTCGAAATCACCCACCGCCGCCTTGGGATAGCGGGAGAGAAGCCCCTCGTAGTCGCCCTCGGGATCGGCCTGCACACGCAGATCCTCGACCGCGGCGGCGATCATCTCGTCGGTGTAGGGCACCCCGACGAGGCGGTTGGCGCGCAGATGGTCGGCGATGTCGTCGTAGTCGAGATCCTTCTCCCGCAGGAAGGCGTAGGGCGGCATCACGCTCTCCGGCACCACGCTCCGCGGATCGACGAGATGGGCGGCCTGCCATTCGTTGGAATACTTGCCGCCCACCCGCGCGAGATCGGGTCCGGTGCGTTTCGATCCCCATTGGAAGGGATGGTCGTACATGCTCTCCGCGGCGAGGCTGTATGGTCCGTAGCGCTCCACCTCGTCGCGGAAGGGGCGGATCATCTGGCTGTGGCAGGTGTAGCAGCCCTCCCGGATGTAGATGTTGCGCCCGGCGAGCTCGAGCGGGCTGTAGGGCCGCACGCCCTTGACCGGCTCGATGGTGCTCTCGATGGTGAACAGGGGCACGATCTCGACGATCCCGCCGATCGACACCGTGACCAGGATGAGCGCGGCCAGCACGAACGCCCGCTTCTCGACAATCTCGTGACGCCGGATCATCACCCGTACCTCCTCATTCGGCCGGCGCCACGCGCAGCGCCCCGGCCTGCGAGGGCAGGAGCTCCTCCTCGCGGATCTCGCGCCGCATGGTGCGCCACAGGTTGTAGGCCATGATCAGCGCGCCGATCAGGAACAGCACGCCGCCGAAGGCCCGGATGACGTAGAAGGGGTGCATCGCCGCCACGGTCTCGACGAAGGAGTACTGCAGGAAACCGAGGCTGTCGTAGGACCGCCACATGAGGCCCTGCATGATCCCCGATACCCACATCGAGGTGATGTAGAGGACGACGCCCAGGGTGGCGATCCAGAAGTGCCACTCGACGAGCCGGATCGAGTAGAGGCGCTCCGCCTTCCACAACCGCGGTACCAGATAGTAGAGGGCGCCGAAGGTGACGAAGGCCACCCAGCCGAGGGCGCCCGAATGGACGTGGCCGACCGTCCAGTCGGTGTAGTGGGAGAGGGCGTTGACCTGGCGCACCGACATGAGCGGCCCTTCGAAGGTGCTCATGCCGTAGAAGGCCACCGAGACCACGAGGAAGCGCAACACCGGATCCCACCTGAGCTTGTCCCAGGCGCCGGAGAGGGTCATCAACCCGTTGATCATGCCGCCCCAGGACGGCATCCACAGCATCACCGAGAAGGTCATGCCGAGGACCTGCGCCCAGTCGGGCAGCGCCGTGTAGTGGAGATGGTGCGGCCCGGCCCAGATGTAGAGGAAGATGAGCGCCCAGAAATGGACGATCGACAGGCGATAGGAATAGATCGGCCGCTCCGCCTGCTTGGGCACGAAGTAGTACATCATGCCCAGGAAACCGGCGGTGAGGAAGAAGCCGACCGCGTTGTGGCCGTACCACCACTGGACGAGCGCGTCCTGCACCCCGGCGAACAGCGAGTAGCTCTTGGTGCCGGTCCAGCTCACCGGCACGGCCAGATTGTTGAAGATGTGCAGGACGGCGATGGTGATGATGAAGGCCAGGTAGAACCAGTTGGCCACGTAGATGTGCGGCTCCTTGCGACGCAGCAGGGTGCCGAAGAAGATCACCAGATAGACCACCCACACGAGCGTCAGCCAGAGGTCCACGTACCACTCCGGCTCCGCGTACTCCTTGCTCTGGGTGACGCCCAGCAGATAGCCGAGGGCGGCGAGGACGATGAACAGCTGGTAGCCCCAGAACAGGAAGCTCGCGAGGGCGGGGCCGCCGAACAGGCTGGTGCGGCAGGTGCGCTGGACGACGTAGAGGGAGGTGGCGAGCAGCGCGTTGCCGCCGAAGGCGAAGATCACCGCCGAAGTGTGGATCGGCCGCAGACGGCCGAAGGTGGTCCATTCGAGGCCCAGATTGAGTACCGGATAGGCGAGCTGGAAGGCGATGTAGACGCCGACGAGAAAGCCGACGATGCCCCAGAAGATGGTGGCGACGGTGAACAGCCGGACGATGTCCTCGTTGTACGCCGTTTCCGCCCGCACACCCGCGGCATGCGCTGCTGCCACTGCCATGTGATCCCCTCCAGGAAGGCCCGCGTCGGGGGCCGAGCCGGGGATCCGATCCGCCGCTGCTCGGCCGCCTCTTCCGATCCGCTCCTACGAAGCCCGCTTCGACGACCCGGATCCTGCCCACACGCGATCCGCCGGCAAAGGTGACGCATTGTCACATTTTAGATTAGAGTGCCTCTATCCACGACCGCGATACGCGGTTATTCTTGTCGATGGGTCGTCGTAGCCGAAAAGGGAGGGGAACCATGGGGCAGGCCGTTCCCGTCTTCGCGCCGAAACCGTTGCGGATCCGGAGCATCGATCTCGACCGCCCCTGGGCCTGGCTGGCCCGGGGCTGGCAGGACATGCGTCGCAACCCCGGGGTCAGTCTCGCCTACGGCGTGGTCGCCGCGGTTACCAGCTATCTGCTGACGCTGGGCCTCATCTGGGCGGACATGCTCTATCTCCTGCTGCCGCTGGCGGGCGGCTTCCTGCTGGTGGGGCCGATCCTCACCGTCGGCCTCTACGAGGTCAGCCGGCGTGCCGAGGAGGGGCTGCCGACCGGTCTCGGCGAAGCGATCCTGGCCTTCCGCCGCAACGCCCTGCAGATCGCCCTGATGGGCGTCGTCCTGCTGCTGCTGTGGTTCTTCTGGGTGCGCACGGCGGCGCTTCTGTTCTTCCTCTACTTCGGGCTCGAACCCCCGTCGGTGGAGAATCTGATCGTCGAGACCTTCTTCACCGCCGACGCCCTGCCGTTCCTGGTGATCGGCACCGCCGTCGGCGCCCTGTTCGCCTTCGTCGCCTACAGCCTCAGCGTGATCTCGGTGCCGCTGCTCCTCGACCGGCCGGAGGCCAGCATCATCGAGGCGGTGGCCGCCAGCGTGCGCGCGGTGCAGTCGAACTTCGTCCCCATGCTGCTGTGGGGATTGCTGATCGTCGTCTTCATCGCCTTCGGGCTCGTGACTCTCTATCTCGGTCTGGTTATCACCCTGCCGCTGGTCGGTCACGCGAGCTGGCACGCCTACCGGGATCTCGTCCTCTCCGGCGAGGATGCCGCCTGACCGGCCGTCGAATCTCTTGTCTTCGGGGATGGGACGATCATGGGAAGCTGGGTGCTGGGCACACTGATGGGGCTGTTGTCGCTGTTCGGGCTCTTCCTCGCCAGCCGCGCCGCCGACGGCACGTTCGCCCTGTTCGGCTATCTGCTGTTCCTGTTCGGGGTGGTGATGATCTTCTCCCTCATCACCCAGAACACCGGCCGGCCGCCGGAGCGCTCCGAGGAAGGGGGCTGAGGGGCGGCCGACACCTCACCGCCTGACCGGCAGGCCGGCCTCCTTCCAGGCGGCGAAGCCGCCGGCCATGTGGCACAGGTTGTCGATTCCCATTTCCTTCAGGGTCCGGGCGGCGAGAGCCGAGCGGCCGCCGGCGGCACAGAAGAGCACCAGCCGCTTGCCCGAGCGCAGCTCGGCCTTGTGGATGGGCAGGGTGGGGTCGGCGTACCATTCGAGCATGCCGCGTGGCACGTGGACGGCGTGGGGAATGGTCCCCTGCTCGTACTCCACCGTCTCGCGCACGTCGACGAACACCACGTCATCGCGTCCCAGGAGCTCGCGGGCCTCGCCCACCGTGATGGTCTCGATCTCGGCCAGCGCCGATCGGACCATGTCCTGGGCGGTCCTGGTGGTGGTCGGGGTCATGGCCTCCCTCCCTGCCGTTCGTACCTGATCGTGGGGCCTCGCGGGCGACGGCGCGAACCGGCCGGTACCCGCCTCCCGGGCTGCCGCCAGGGTCCGTCCCCTCCTGCCAAGAGGCCCCTGCACCGCCTCGCGAATCTGCGCTACACCACGGCCCGGGACAACCCCGGAAGCAGAGCTCGCAGCGAGGGAAGGGAAGCACCATGCCCGGAAAGATGACCATCGAGGAGCTGGAGGAGCTGGTCGGCACCGGCGAGATCGACACCGTGGTGGCGGCCTTCACCGACATGCAGGGGCGGCTGATCGGCAAGCGCGTCACCGGCCACTACTTCCTCGACGCGGTCCACAAGGAATGGCACGCCTGCGACTATCTCCTCGCCCTCGACATGGAGATGGAGCCGGTGCCCGGTTTCGCGGTCGCCTCCTGGGAGCGGGGCTACGGCGATTTCGCCGTCCGCCCGGATCTTTCGACTCTGCGCCGCATTCCCTGGCTGCCGGGCACCGCCCTCGTACTGGGCGACGTCTGCGATCACGAGGGCAACGAGCTGGCCCACAGTCCGCGGGCGATGCTGAAGCGGCAGCTGGCCCGCCTCGCCGAGCGCGATCTCGGCGCCAAGATGGCCTCCGAGCTCGAGTTCTACGTCTTCGACGAGGACTACCGCACCTGCCGCGACAAGGACTATCGCGATCTGCGGACCGCCGGCTGGTACATCGAGGACTACCACGTCTTCGAGACCACCAAGCGCGAGCCGCTGATGCGGGCGATCCGCAACGGCATGGACGCCGCCGGGGTGCCGGTGGAGTTCTCCAAGGGGGAATGGGGTCCCGGCCAGGAGGAGCTCAACCTCGTCTACGCCGAGGCCCTGGAGATGGCCGACCGGCACGTGATCTACAAGAACGGGGTCAAGGAGATCGCCCATCTCCAAGGCAAGGCGGTCACCTTCATGGCCAAGTGGCGCCAGGATCTCGCCGGCAACTCCTGCCACATCCACGCGAGCCTGTGGACGAGCGACGGCCGGCCCGCCTTCGTCGACGAGGCGGGGCACGAGAACGACACCTTCCGCCACTTCCTCGCCGGCCAGCTGGCCCTGGCCCGCGAGTACACCCTCTTCCTCGCCCCCTACGTCAATTCCTACAAGCGCTTCCAGGCCGGTTCCTTCGCCCCCACCAACATCGTCTGGAGCCGCGACAACCGCACCGCCGGCTTCCGCATCGTCGGCCACGGCCCCTCGACCCGCGTCGAATGTCGCATGCCGGGCGCCGACGTGAACCCCTATCTGGCCTACACGGCGATGCTGGCGGCCGGCCTCCACGGCATCGACCACCGCCTCGATCCCGGCCCCGAATACACGGGCGACGCCTACCGCTCGCACGAGGTACCGGCGCTGCCGCGCACGCTGCGCGAGGCGGCGGAGCTGCTCGACGGCTCGACGGCGCTGCGCGCGGCGCTGGGCGACGCGGTGGTGGACCACTACGTCCATGCCGCCCGCTGGGAGGTGTCGGTGTTCGACCAGGTGGTCACCGACTGGGAGCGCCTGCGCTACTTCGAACGCGCCTGAGGAGGGAAGGGGCGATGCCCCGCCCGTGCCGCGGGGCGGCCGCCTTCAGACCATGCCGATGGCGCTCTTGTAGAGCTCGAGGAGCTCTTCCTGCTCGCCCCGTTCCTGGGGCTTCATGCGGCGCAGGCGGACGAGCTGGCGCATGACCTTGACGTCGAAGCCGTCCGCCTTGGCCTCGGCGTAGACCTCCCGGATCCGCTCGAGGAGCTTCCGCTTCTCCTCCTCGAGACGCTCGACGCGCTCGATGAAGCCTCTCAGACGGTCGCCGGCGATTCCTCCGACATCGGCCATCGGCTCTGGTCCTCCGTGCTGTTTCGCGCGAGCGCGTCTCCTATCGCACGGCGGCGGGTGCGGCAAGGTGGCGGAACAACGGCAGGTTGGGACAGAAATCGGGCGGCTCGGCGGTCGGCTGGCGCAGCCACTGGCGGCAGGCCCGCACCGCCTCGCAGGCGGCGCAGCGGGCGTCCGCCTCGCGCAGCTGGGCCCAGGCGAGCTCCACCGCCCGGCCGACGTCCACCCCGAGGCGTTCCATCATCCGCGCCATGAGCTGGCGGTGCTCCGCATTGCCGGCGAAGGGGCGAAAGAGATCGACGCGGGCGAGGCCCAGTCGGCCCAGCACGTAGTCGAGCCCGTCCTCGCTCGTGTAGGTCAGGGGCACCTTGAGCGGCCACGGCGGGATGCGGGCGAGGCGCCGCGGCACCCGGGCGTGGATGCAGGCCTCGAACAGCTCCAGATAGCGGGCCACCGCCCGCGGCAGATCGAAGGCCGCGGCCCGCGCCCGCAGGAGATCGGCCGGCGTCGGCCGGTCGAGCTGGGCGGCCATGGCGGCGGCCAGCGCCCGCGCGTCGCCCACCGGCACGAGCGGCCCGTAGCGCCCCTCCTCGAGGATCTCCCGCGGGCCGCTCGGACAGTCGGTGGCGACCACCGGGCAGCCGCAGGCCATGGCCTCGATCAGCACCCCGGGCAGCCCCTCCCACATCGAGGACAGCACGAACAGCGAGGCCCGCCGCATCCAGGGCAGGGGATTGAGGATGAAGCCGGGCAGCAGCACCTCCTCCTCGAGCCCCAGTTCGCGGACCCGCTGGGCGATGGCGGGGCGCAGCGGGCCGTCGCCGAGGATGGCGAGCCGCACCCGCCGCTCCCGGCGCAGTCGGGCGAAGGCATCGACGAGGGTGCGGAAATCCTTCTGGATCTTGAAGGTGCCGGCGGCCAGCACGAGCGGCGCGTCGGAGGCCGCGAGCCAGGGATGGTCGAGGGGCTCGGCCATGTGGTCGGCGAGCGCCGGGGTGGTCACGGGATTGTATATCGTGACGATGCGCTCGCGCGGGATGCCGGTGAGGCGCGCCAGCTCCTCCGCCACCCCGTGCGAGACGGTGACCACCAGATCGGCGCGCGGATAGAAGCGCCGGGTGAGCCAGCGCATCCAGGCGCGGACGAGGCGCTGAGCGGGGGGGAAGTTGGCGAGATTGCCGGTCGGATGGTTGCTCGCCCGCAGCACCAGCGCGATGGGCAGACGGGCGAGGCGCCAGCCCGCCACCGCCACCAGATTGACGTGGGAAGCGGCCGACAGCAGGAGATCGGGCTGCTGCCGGCGCAGGTAGCGGGCCAGCGCCGGAATGCTGGCGAAGGTCTGGACGCCGCGGGTGCGGCTCGCCCGGATCGCCCGGCCCAGGAGGCGATCCGTGCGGTCGAGGGCGACCACCCGCACCCGCGGAGCGAGCTGCGGCTCCAGCACCCCCTCGCCCCGCACCAGCACGAGATCCACCTGATGGCCGCAGGCGGCGAAGGCGTTGGCGAGGGTGACGGTGCGCCGCTGCGCCCCGCCGCCGGTCAGCCCGTAGATGAAGACCGCGATGTGCTTGGTGGGATAGCGTGGCACGCCGGCGAGCCATTCCGGCTCGGGCGGGCGGTCAGGCCGCGGTTTCGGCATCCTGTGGTGGGTCGCGGACATCGGGGTCTCCGGGAAACAGGAGGTCGAGATAGGCGCCCGTGGGGTCTCCGCCCGCCAGCGCGCGCGCCCGTGCGACGAGCGCGGCCCGCTCGGGCGGCCGGTCGAGGGCGGCCTCGACGGCCCGCGCCAGCGCCGCCGCGTCGCCCACCGGCACGAGGGTGCCGTAGCGACCGCCTTCCAGGATCTGCGCCGGCGCCCCGGGGCAGTCGGCGGCAACCACGGGACAGCCGCAGGCCAGGGCCTCCACCAGCACATGGCCGAAACCTTCGGAGCGCGACGGCAGCACGAACACCGAGGCGCGCGCCATCCAGGCATGGGGATTGGCGACGAAGCCCGGCATCAGCACCGAGTCCTCGAGGCCGAGACGACGGCGACGCCGCTCCAGCCGGGCACGTTCCGGTCCCTCGCCGAGGATGGCGAGCCGCAGCCGCCGGCGGCGGCGGAGCCGGGCCAGGGCGTCGAGCAGGGTGTCGAATCCCTTCTGCCAGTGCAGCCGCCCCACGGCGAGGAGGAGGGGCGGCTCGCGCTCGCCTGGCCAGGGATGGGCCGGCTCCTCGGCGGCGCGTTTCCGGATGCGCGCGAGATCGACGGGATTGCCGATCACCCGCACCCGTCCCGCCGGCAGGGCGGCGATTTCCTCGAGATCGCGGGCCACCGCCGGCGACACGGCGACGATGGCGTCCGCCTCCGGATAGACCGCCCGCACCAGACGCGGATAGAGACGCCGGAAGCGGCGCCGGGAATTCCGCGCCACCGCGGAGAGGACGTTGTGCTCGCTCACCAGCAGCCGCCGCGGCTCTCGGGCGAGGCGGCGGGCGGCCAGCGCCGCGAGATTGGCCTGGGTGCCGAGGGCAACGAGCCCCGCCGGCCGGCTCGCCCGCAGATGCGCGACGAGATCCGGCAGGGTCCGAAACAGGCTCGGCACCGGTCCGACGCGGAGGCGGAGACGATCACCGGGGCCGAGATCGGGCAGGAGGGCCGCCAACGCCCGCGCGCCCGCCGCCCGCGAACCGAGGGGCAGGCGATGGACCCGCACCGCCGGCGGCAGTTCGCGGCGCATGACGCCGGTCGTGTCCGACGCCAGCACCTCCACCTCGAAGCCGCGCAGGATCATGCCGCGGGCGAGCTCGGCCACGTTGCGCTGCATGCCCCCGCCCTCGAGGGAGCGCAGCAGGAAGGCGATCCGCCGGTTCATCCCGCGCTCCGCGGAAGCGCGGCCCCGGTTCCCCGGCATCCTCTCGCCGCCGCCCGCTCCACCGCCTCGGCGAGGGCCGCGAGATAGCCGGCGCCGGCCCGCTCGATGGAGAACTCGGCCGCCCGCGCGCGCAGCCGCGGGCCGTCCCGGGGGGCGTCCAGCGCCGCCGCCATCGCCGCCGCCAGGGTTTCCGCATCGCCCACCGGTACGAGACGGCCCCAGCGGCCGCCGTCGAGGACTTCGCGCGGGCCGCTCGGACAGTCGGTGGCGACCACCGGACAGCCGCAGGCGAGGGCCTCGAGGAGGACGTTGCTCCGGCCCTCGAAGCGCGAGGACAGGACGAACAGCGAGGCGCGCGCCATCCAGGCGAAGGGGTTGGCGACGAAGCCGGGCATGAAGACCCGCTCGCCGAGGCCGAGTGCCGCCGCCAGCGCGCGAAGCCGGCGGCGCTCCTCGCCCTCGCCCAGAATGACGAGGCGCAGCGGCCGCTGGCGCGCGAGGTGTGCGGCGGCCCGGATCAGGGTCGCGAAGTCCTTCTGCGGCTTGAGCTTGCCGCAGGCGAGCAAGAGCGGCCCCTCGCCCGCCACCGGCCAGCCGGGTTCCGGCTCGGCGGCGGCTCCGCGCGCCACCGCCGCGAGATCGACGGGATTGGGGACCGTGCGGATCGGCGGCGCCCCCTCGCCCGCGAGCCGCCGCCATCCCTCCGCCACCCCTTCCGAGATCGCGACCCGCATCGCCGCCCGGCGGTAGATGCCGGCGACGCGACGCGGCAGACCGAGGATCCCGCCGAGGCCGCGGCCGAGGGAGGCCTCGAGATCGAGGTTGAGGCTGACGACGACGGGGGTGCCGGTGCCCGAGGCGGCGGCGGCGAGAAGGGCGGTGAGATTGGCCGGGGTGGAGGTGGCGAGAAGGACGTCGGGCGGCCGGGTCCGGAGATGGGCCGCGAGGCGGCGCCAGACGGCGGGCACCCAGAGGCCGCGGCGATGGCGCAGCCAGGGGAGACCGGCGAGCGGTGACGCCAGTGCCCGGTGGCGCACTCCGGCCGGCAGCGCCGCCTCGGCATTCTC
>Ga0256830_1000961_pt1 | contig 21318 bp, 18 predicted proteins | sample 128326metaG_FD_190537 | JGI IMG/M metagenome (GOLD analysis project Ga0256830, IMG submission 190537) | Hydrothermal vent microbial communities from Lau Basin, Pacific Ocean - 128-326 | ecosystem: Environmental > Aquatic > Marine > Hydrothermal vents | place: Pacific Ocean: Lau Basin | collected... | reverse complement strand
CCCGAAGCGATCCGTAGTATCTTTCCCCGCACCGAAGTACAGCAATGCATTATTCACCAGATCCGGCGCTCGATGAATTACGTGTCATGGAAAGACCGCAGAGCGGTGATCAAAGACTTGAAACCTATCTACAAAGCCGCCACCGAGGAAGCCGGCCGGATGGCGCTTGACAAGTTTGCCGATACCTGGGGAAACAAATATCCGAAGGTGGTTTCTTCATGGCGCACAAACTGGGATAATCTGGCGACGTTTTTCTCGTATCCGGAGTGTTTGAGACGCGCGATATACACGACAAATGCTATTGAGGCGCTTCATCGTCAAATGCGAAAAGTTACCAAAACCAAAAGCGTTTTTCCCTCTGATCAGGCATTGTTAAAACTTCTGTTTTTGAATATGCAGATCGTTGAGCGCAAGTGGACCATGACGCTTCCTCATTGGCCGGAGGTCTTGAATTATCTTGCGATCAGTCATAAGGAACGCTTTGATCTTGAAACATGAGTATTATATTTACACAAAATTCCGGACAGTCTCCTCTTCATTATAATGGATCCACCTGGGCCTGGTACCCCAATTTATTCAGATACCCGGAAACGCTGGTTTTTCATTCCGTTTCGATGTACAAAAATCATGTTTTCATCGTGGGAGAATGGAACGACATTGGGCTCATAGTCATGGGAACGAGGTAAACCATCTCTGTTCGTAAGAATAAGGAAATACCACCATGAAATACCGAAATACATGCGCTATCTTGCTTGCGAGGCCAGGCTACCCGGTGCATATAGCCCTTATGATATAGAACTGCATTTTGACGATCATAAAAATAAATTTTACTCAAAAAGAGATACGGAGTAATCGAAGAAGTGAGTTCTGAATACGCGTTTGGTTTTTGGCAACAGTGACGTAAAAAACAAGAATGTGTCCAATCATACCAGGACGGTCTCTACCAGTACATGTATTCGAACATTCAAACGTTATAACGTTACACCTGTCGTCAAGAGGCGCCAAATTCCAAATCTCAAATTTCAATTTTCAAATCCACGCACTGGATTCCGGATCAAGTCCGGAATGACAGTTTCCGCCGATAGAACGCTCGCGCTACCAGACGCATTCTCCTTGTCTCCCCGTCTCCTTGTCCCCTTGTCCGCTCTTTGGTCGTTTATTAACCGCCAAGAACGCAAAGAAGGCGCGGCTTGTGCGCCGGAGCCCCGGCGTAGGCGAAAGGACGCAAAGGAAAACGTTATAACGTTCCACCTGTCATCAAGAAGCGCCAAATTCCAAATTTCAAATTTCAATTTTCAAATCACCGCACTGGATTCCGGATCACGTCCGGAATGACAGTTTCCGTTGATGGTGCACTCGAGCCACCGGATACATTCTCCTTGCCCCCCTTGCCAGCGCCTTCGATCTTCAACAAACGCACAACCACTCCCCCGCCGCATACAAACGGCGTTGTCCGGGTGAAAAGATGTCAGAAAATGAAAACGTGTAAAAGAGGGAACCGGCTACAGTTTCGGCTCTTCCGCCTCGATGTCGTCATTACCGAAATCGTCCAGCAGAAAGCCGTCCTCTTCGCTGTTTCCCGAGAACGGTTCGCCCACGGTGGCGTCAATTGCTTTGCGCGAAACTCCCACGTCAACCTTGTCGATCGATTCCTGCGCCTTGGACACGCTCCGATTCAACGCGTCGACGAATTTCTCGAAATCTTCCTTGTAGAGGTAAATTTTATGCTTCTTGTAATCGCCATCGTTGACGCGTTTGCTCTCGGTGATGGTGATGAAAAAGTCCTTCTCCGAACGGGTGGGCTTCACATCGAAAAAGTACGTGCGCTTCCCGGCACGAACTCGTTCCGAATATACTTCATCTCGATAATTCTCCACCTTTGCTCCTTTTCTGCTGTGATGAACTCACGGAAATATTGATGTATATTAACGAATTACGGCGATTTTTCCAACCGCAGCCTTGGTTCCGTCATAATTGTAGGCGATGATGAAATATACGCCGGGCCTGACCAGCGACCCCTCGCGCGTGCGACCGTCCCACGATCCGATCCTGCCGCCGGGAGTCGGGACCTCGGCCACCAGTGCCCCGTCTGGTGTGACGATTTTCAGCGTGGTTTCCTCGACCAGCCCGTCGATGTACACCTGGTTATGCACGCCCGGCCGGAAGGGATTGGGCGAGACACGCAACTTCTCGAACGACTCGCGCGGAAGGATGCTTGTCGTGCGCAACGCGGACAATCCCTTGTCGGTTCCGATGTAGGCGACACCGGTTTGGGGATGCACGACGATGGCTTTCACATCGTTGGACAACAGCGGGGAATTCGACTCGTCGTACTGGGCGATAATGAACCCGCCGTCAGCGGAAAGAACGAAAACACCGTTCTGTGTACCGATCCATTTGTTGTTGAGGGGATCGATGGCAATGCACGTGACGTACTGGCCCTCGATGTTGCACAAGGTGTTGTTGCAGGTTTTGATCACCCGCTCCGGGTTCCGGGTGTTGAAGATTGTCCGCAACCCGATGTCGGTGCCGATCCAAAGATCACCCGTGCGATCCACGGCCACGGCGGTCACCTTCGCCGCGTCCAGTCCTTCCGGCCCCCGGGCCGACATCGAGCCCCACGTGTCATCGGACCTATCTTCAAGTGTGCCGTTGTCGTTGAAATACACGAGCCCCTGGAACGGAGAGGCGCCGGAAGGAATGATCCACTTGGTCCCGTAAGCATCGATAGCCAGCTGGGTCAGGTAGGTAATTTCCGGCGAAACCGGATTGGAAAAGAAGTGCCACGTCGAATCGGCGGTAAGGGCGCCAAGAATAGAGCCGTTTCCGGTTCGGAAATGCACCATCCACACCGTGCCGTTACGGTCCACGGCCACACCCCCGATTGCATTGAAGCCCGGTCCGCCCACCACGCCCGGAAAATCGGGAACGTTGGTCTCATCGAAACGCTGAAGGCTTCCATCGGGATAGCGGACGAGAAGCCCGGCGCCCCATCCGCCGAAGATCATCGCACCGCTCGGAGCAGCGGTAACCAGGAGATACGAATTCGATTCGATTTCCGGGTGCGTCGTCGTCGTATAATTCATCCAGCGCTCGCCGTCGAAACCGTAAAATCCCTTTCCCGCCGCATCGCGACCGGAGGCCGCCCACAAAACACCGGTGGTGGAAACAGCCAGGCTCGTGAACTGGTTGGAGTTCGGTCCGTCCGGCTTCAGGTAGATCCATTCGTCGGCTCCCCGGTGTTCAACGATACCATCCGTGGTGCCCAACCAGAGCTGGCCGGACGCATTTATGAGCATGCTGGTGAATTCCACACCCGGCGGCGAGGAATGCAATTTTTCCAGGTTGTCCAGGGTTGTCGCCCGAAAGAGGTCGTTCTTCGTCAGCACGTACAGAGTGTCGCCGGTCGAGGCCATATCCACGATTCCTCCGTTGGGAAACGCGGACAACGCGGACCACGATCCGCCCCGAAAGACGGCGACGCCGGATTCGGTGCCGGCGATCATCTCGCCCCGAAAAACCTGGAGGGCCAGCGTATTATTGGCAGGGAGCCCGTCCGAGGTGGTGTACGACGTCCAGGTGGCCGGTTCCTGCAGGTTGGGAGCGGAAAGCGAGGCCCTTGCGGTTCCGCGATCCGTCGCAACCCAGATGTCGCCACCGAGGATGAATACATCGTTCACCGCGGCGGGCGAAGCGAGGTCGCCGAATTGCACGTACGTATCGCCGAATTCGCGTTTCTCCGGGTAGAACACCGTGACTCCGAACTCTGTCCCGACGAAGACGCGGTCGCCGTCCGGGGCAAACGTGTTGATACCGCGTCGCGTGTAATTGGTGCTGCGGGCGATGTCCGGGACGAGTGTCCAGTGTTCGTCATCGAGCATGTTGATGTTTCCCGAACCAAAACCGGTAAGGACGCGCCGGCCGGTCACGACAATACTGGCAGCGTCGATGCCCGCCAGACCCTCGATATTGGTATAAGTCGTGAACGCGTTTGCGGAATCCGCGCCGGGATCGTATCGAAACACGCCCCCCTCCGTGGCGGCCCATACCGCGTCCGACGATCCTGAGAGCGCGCGCACGCGCTTCATGGACGTGTATGAGGTCCACGATCCGAAATCCTGGGCTGAAAGAGAAAAACTTGCAAGGAAGACGAGAACAGAGATAAGAATTCGCCGAAACATCAGGAATCCGATTTTTTGAATTGGGCGAGAAGGTTCACCATTTCGATCGCGGACAGGGCGGCGTCCCATCCCTTGTTTCCCGATTTCATCCCCGCGCGTTCAAGGGCCTGTTCCATTGTGTCGGTGGTCAGGATGCCGTACGCGACCGGTTTCTCCGACTCGAGTGAAAGCTGAGCGATACCCTTGGTTACTTCTCCCGCGATGTACTCGAAGTGCGGCGTGTCGCCGCGGATAATCGCACCGAGACAGATCACCGCGTCATAGTGTTCCGAGTTCACAGCGTACTTGGCCACCAGGGGGATCTCGAAGCTTCCCGGGCAATAAATGACCTTGTACTGGGATTCCCCGGCGCCGTGGCGGGAGAGGCAGTCGATCGCCCCGTCGAGAAGTCGGCGGGTGACAACGTTATTCCACCGGCTGACGACGAGGGCGAACCGGAAATCTTTCGCATGAAGATGACCTTCGATTGGGGTGAACATAATGTGTGTCCTTTACTGTTGCTGTAACGTGGAGCGAAGCACGATGGCCTTCACCATTTCCGTTGAAATGGTGAACGTTCCGAAATGTACATCATCTTCCCGTTCACCACCATGATAATCCGAGCCCCCTCCCTGGAGAAGAAAATACGCGCTGGCAATGCCTTCAAAAAACTGCCGGCGCTCCCGGTCGTGGGAAGGATGTACGGTTTCGATACCGTCCAGCCCCGCTTGTATAAGGGTTTTCAATTCGTTTTCCGTAAAGTAGTTGGACGGGTGGGCGAGGATGGACACTCCTCCCGCTTCCGCGATAAGCTCGATGATATCGCGCGGCGTCACGTAATACCTGGCAACGTACGCCGGCCCCCCATCCGCGATGTATTCCCGGAACGCCTGCATGTACGTTCTCGTGAAACCCGCGGCCTTCATGGCCTTCGCCACGTGCGGGCGGCTCAACGGCGCCTGACCCGCCTGTTCCAGCACGTGATCGAGCGTGAGCGGTACGTCCAGCGTGTTGAGCTTGTGAACGATCTTTTCCGCCCTGCGCTGCCGTTCCTGCCTGAAAAACGCCAGGCGTTGGCGGAACCCGGCATGGAACGGATCCACGTTGTACCCGAGGATGTGAACGTCCTTGCTCCCGAGCGTGGCGCTGAGTTCCACCCCGCTGAGGATGAGCACCCCGTGTGTTTTTCCCGCCTCAATCGTCTCCTCATAAGCTTCCATCGAATCGTGATCGGTGACCGCCAGGATCCCGATGCCAGCGCCTGCGGCCTTCTTCACCAGGGCTTCAGGCGAATGCACGCCATCCGAGTACAGCGTATGGGTGTGAATGTCCGCCCGGATCGTGGTACCTTCCGGCAGCGCCATAATTCGTTCCTGCATATATCTCCTGTCCGTCATGATTCACTCAAGATGTAATATACCAGCCAGGCCATACTCGCTTCCATGATGACGAGAGAAATCCCGGACAGGATGTCGAAGCGGCGCGTATTGTCCAGTTCGGCCGGATCTCTCGTCTGCCTGTAGCGGTCGTAGTAGTCATTTGCGCGCGACTTGAACAGAACAGCGGCGATCCCTGAAGCAAGACCAGCAACCGAGGGCAGGACAACTTTCCAGCCGGGAAGGGTAAGCACGGTCTCGCGCTCGTTCACAAAGACGGGAGCGTTGAACCCGGCAAGAGGCTTCAAGATTACGGGGGGTACATCCTCTTCATACCTGATTGTGATTGTCGTATCTGCAAACCCGAAGAGGAGCAAACCGACAGTCAGCGAATCCCCCGGCACGGCTATCTGTGCGGGCGTCGTTGCAACAACGGAATCTCCGAGCAGGATTTTCGCTCCGAACGGAATCGATTCCAGGCGTTTCACCGCGGGAAGCCTGACAACGATCGTATCATCGGCGTTGCGCACGTTCACGGGTACACCGGGGGGATTCCAAACCGTGGTGTCCGGAGGATACACGAACACGGTGTCTCCCGGGTGGATGCCGTTCACCAGATACGGCGCTGTTCCAACCACGCTGTCGTTCCACATGACGATCCCGCCCGGCGGCCGGGTGAGAATGACTTCCTGGGACAACGCCCGCACCGACAGCGAGAACAGAAACACTATGGCGACGAGAATGTTCACGCCTTCATTCTCCCGGTCTCCAACAGTACATTTCGCCCCTTTCCGAAACAACCACGATCCGTTCGCCCGCGATCACCGGCGACATTCTTATCCTCCCGTCGACACGATGCTCCCAAAGCATGGCCCCGTCGTGAATATCGAGCGCCACCAGGAAACCGGATTGAAAACCAACGTAAGCCACCGAACCGGCAACCACCGGCAGAGTGCTCACTACTCCTCGGCGCCGGGTGGACCATGTGATGTCTCCCGTCTTCACGTTCAGGGCATACACGGTTTCATCGGTCCCGCCCAGGATAAAGAGCGAATCCGCCAGTGCCCCGCCGGCATACGATTTCGTTCCGATAAACGTTTTCCAGGCCGGCTTGCCCGTCCTGTTGTTGAAGGCGTACACGTTCTCGTCCAATGACGGTACGATGCACAGCGAATCACTCATGACCAGCGTGGCGAATATCGCGTCGCCCGTCGGTTGTTTCCAGAGAATATCGCCGTTGCTCATGTCCAGACCGTAGATAACGCCGTTGCTGCAAGCGACGACCGCGCGTTCCCCGTCAGATGCAGGGTTCGAATAGATGCGCGCGGGCAGTTTCGTTTTCCATATTTCCCCTTTGCCAAACAGATCGTAGCAATGGACCACGCCTTGCGTCGTCGCGGTCACGAGAAATCGATCCACGACCAGGGGAGCGGTTTCCACGGTGCCGGTTTGTATCTCCCAGTACATTGAAGCGTTCTTCATGTTGTACACGCGGAGGCTGACGTCGCCGCCATATACGGGCACAACAAGCAGCGAGTCTTTCACGGCCGGGGCGGCGGTGGTCGTCGCACGGAGATTGACGAAACCGAATTCCTCCCCGCTGTCGATGTTCACGAAGCTGATATATCCCGACAGGGTCGGAATCATCAAAACACCGTCGCCGTACACGGGCGAGCCCGTCGTAACGCCCCCGGAGACGTCCCGCGTCCATTCGAGCCGCAAGGGCGGTTCGATCGACGTTTTCACGAAGCCTGAATGCCTCGCGTCCCTGCCCAGCATGTTCCATTCGTTTGTGGAAACGAGAATGGGTTCGTACAGGCTGATGACGGTCCGGCACCCCGCGAGCGCCATCCCGATCGCGAGAAAAACGATGAGCGCGCGCATCAGAAATCCCACCCGAAAAAGAACTGTTGAAAGAGCCCGGTCTGCAGTGTGGAAAAATTGTCCTCGATGCGCTTGCCAACGTCATAACGGAGGACCAGAACGCCAAGCAGGTTGAACCGAAATCCGAAGCCGATGCTTCCCCGTGTTCCCGGGTATTCCGAGTCCCAGGCGTTGCCGGCGTCGAAAAACAAGGCGCCACGGATCAGGCCCAGGGAAACATTGCCGAACGGAAAATTCAGGCCGATGTTGTCGAGCAACGGAAAGCGGAGCTCATGGCTCGTGAGCCAGACCTTTGTCCCGCGGATGGACCAGAACGGCCACCCGCGCAGGTCCCAGCTTCCTCCCAGGAAGTACCTGCGCGCTTCTTCGCCGTGGTTGTACAGTAATTCGATACGGCTGGCGAAAGCCGTGCGCTGGTCGATGCGGAAGTATCGCCGGTAGTCGAACAACACGGAGTAATAGTTGACGTTTGAATACTGGATGTCGGTCGTGTAAGAAAGCGTGATATTGAAACGGCTTCCATCGATGGGTCCCGTCCAGTAATACAAAGCGTTGTCTTTGACGAAGGAAACGGAATTGGTCAACAACACCGCCTTGCGCTCCCGCACGTCGAAAATCGCCGACTTGTCGGAATTGCCCAGCTTCACCGACGCTTCGATCCGGTAGAACTTGGAGAGCGGATAGCTCAGGGCGAAGTAGCCGCCGAAAGCCCGTTCGTAAAAATACACGTCCGGATCCGTCAGATCGTACCGCCTGCCCGAGTAGTGGTACACACCGTACGCGTACGGTGTGCGAGTGTTCAAAGAGATGCGGGAAACTGCGATACTGAAACTCGACAGGATCTCGTCTGCCGTCTGCGCGGTATTGTAGAGCAGAAAATAGTACTGGTCGCTGCCCAGCATATCGCTCATGGACAACGCCGCCCCCCCGATGGTTCCGAACACGGGGTCGGTGGAAATCTGGCTCTGGGCCAGGTCCAACTGGTAGCGTCGCTTGTACGGCACGTCGGACGACGTCGATTTCACGCCGTAGAGCGGAACGTCCCACGCCGCGATCGGACGATCGGGCGCAGCGAAAGGAACCACTTCCAACGAGTCATACGCCCCGAGCACCTCGTTGATACCCCTGATCTGGAATTGAAAATGATCGAACACGGAAAACAGGACGCTTCCCTTGTATGTAAACACCGGGTCGAACGCCGCCGTGGTCAATTTCGTGACCCGACGCAGTTCGAGCGGCCTCCGCGTGCTGTCGAAGCGAAGGAAAAAGATATTCTGCGTGCCGTCACGATCGTTTGTACAAGCAAGGGTCATTCCGTCGGGTGCCCAGGCGGGCGAATAATAACTCGTGTTTCCATCGGTCACGGCGCGGACCATTCTCGTTGACAATTCATACCCGTACAAGTTATACACACCACGCTTGCCATCGCGTCCGCGATCTGAAGTGAACACGATCCAGGTTCCGTCAGGCGACCAGGCCGGATCACGGTCGTCGTAAATATCGTTGGTGATCTTCCGAAGCTCGTCCGTGTAGATATTCACCATGTACAGGTCGTTCCATCCCGCCCTGTTGATGGCGGAGAAAACAATATGTTCACCGTCCGGGGACCAGGAGGGGGACCCCAGCATCACGAGGTCTTTGAAACGAAGATTTCTCAGGTATTTGCGGCGCGGCAGGTCGTAGAAATGGAGGACGTCGCTGGCTCCGCTCTTGGTGATGAACGCCAGGATGCTGTCCCGAAAGATGGACATGCGGGACTGAAAGATGTGGAACGCCTCGAATTCATCCGTTTTTTCTCCCTGGATGAGACGCACGGGCTTACCACCGCGCAGCGACTTCTCGTAAATACTCGTGTACCCGGTCACGTTGCCGATGTACACAACGTACGCGCTGTCGCCGCGCCGATAAAAAGTAGGTTTGGAGTTAAATCCACTCGTCACCACGGGCACAGACACGTCGCCCGGCTCCCGGTGATCAGACAGGAGCGGGTAATATTTTCTCTTGAGGTAGTACTCCCATTCCACGTCGAATTCGCGGAAGGATTTTCCGATCGTGGCTTTCAGCACATCGCTGAAGGTTTTTCCTTTCCACAGGTTTTCCAGCAACAACCGAACGCTCTCGTGCCCGTATTTTTCTGCGATGAACATCAACGCCGCCTGGCCTTCTTTGTACATGAGAAATGTACCGGCGATGGCCCCGATCCTGGAGATAGGTGTGAAATATCCATTCAACATCGCGTCGCGTAAGACCATCTCCGCCTGGCTGTCCCATTCGGTGGAGAAAAATTCCGCCAGTCCTTCCACGAACCACAGCGGCGGGTAGCGGTCGCCCGGAAGACCGTAATCGATGATGACCCGCTCCACGCGGTTGTGCATAAAGACGTGAACAAGCTCATGCCGGATTACATGCCGGAAATCCGCCAGAGAGCCGTTGCTGGGAATGACAACCCGGCCCTTGAGGAACTCGAAGAAGCCGCCCACACCTTCCGGAATGAACCCCGGCGATACATTCGTCTGCTGGAAGTGAATCGGAGAGGAGTACAGGATCAGGGGAATGCGATGGTTGATGGAAAAGTTGAATTTCTCGCGCAAATCACGGTACGCTTCCTCGGCAAACGTGGCCCCGCGCTGCGCCAGGTCGAGCATCTCGGGGTAGTAATACACGTCGAAGTGGTCGGTCTTGAGCACGCGCCAGTGGAATTGTGCATAAGAGATCTTGTTTCTGCCAAAAGGCAGGAACTGGGCGTGGATTTCCTCCATGCCCGGCACGAACAGCAGCCCGATGACTGCGGTTATGATGAGAAAAGACCTTTTCATGACGTGCGGCGGTGCCGAACTGTTTCCCCGGGAGTGAACACCATCGGCGGTGACGGCGGCATTTACTTCAGGGATGCCTTGAGAGCCTGTATCTTCGCGATCGGGGTTGGATCGACGCCGTTCAAAATTGCTGCATAGAAGCTAACCCAATCACCGTATGAAATCAATCCTAAAATCTTTGCAAGCCGGCTCTCACCTTCCGCGTGAACACTATGGACCGAACCCGCATACGGTTCGATCAATTCACGGGTCACCGACATGCGCTTCCTCACCTGCGGGTGTTCATCGCCGCTGACCAGGAATATCACCGCGCATCGCTCAAGAACGTCCGGCAGACGCTCCCATCCCATGATCTCGTTATGGTTCATTTCCGGAAGGACGTTCCCATACGCGAGAACCTTGCTGTTCTCTTCCATCTGCGCCCTCCATCGCATGTTTACCGCTTCCAGGAACTCCCTGGCGGAGTAAATGATCGGCAGGCGATCGCGAATCTCTCCGGCAAGCCTCAACGCCTCGTTTTCCGCATCGAACTCCCCAAATGAACCCGATTGCCGTTCGAGCAGGCCGAGTGTTTCCTCGATTTCCGCCTCCAGGTCTTCCACCAATCCCAGTTTTTCCAGGGTCACGAGCATCGGCAAAAACATGTAGCCCAACGCGGTCCGCGGCGGCTGTCCTCCCGGTACGTTGATAAGAACATTACCCCTGTCCGCTGCTGCTCGGGCGAGTTCCCCTCCGCTGGTAAGACAGACAACCTGCGCCCTTTTTTCGCGCGCCTCGTCGAAAGCAGCCAGGGTTTCTTCGGTGTTGCCGGAATAACTGCACGCAAACACCAGTGTTGATTCTCCAACCCAGGCGGGCAAGGAATAATCCCGGTTCACGAAGACGGGGACATCCATCGTGGGAGCCAGATAGTCGCGCAGGATGTCGCCACCGATGGCGGATCCACCCAGGCCGGCGACGATCACGTTTTGGATCGCCCCCCGGTTTAAACTTCCGCAATCCGTCCGCGAAGCGATACGATGCGCTTCACGTACCTGCGCAGGAAACTCCTTCAACAGCGCGAACATGTTCCCGGAGTCGAACCGCTGAAGGCGGTCATGCATGTTGGTTGGCTTCATAAGCGGTTGATTTCTCCTGATTCAGTCACGGCGAATCACGACCGATTCGGAAATTACGTCATCGTCGTGGTAAAAAATTCCGGAAACCGGTCGTGCATCAGCGGAATGAGCCATTCCCTAACTTCCTCGTGCGTTTTCGCGTCCAGCGCCCGTCGCGCCAGTTCCTCCGCTTCCTTGAAAGAAAACGACCGTACGATATGTTTGATCTCGGGAAGAACGGATGGGATGACACTGAACTCATCGATCCCCATTCCCAGGAGAAGTGGTGTGGCGTATGGATTTCCCGCCATTTCTCCGCACAGCCCAACCCAGATGTTGTTCCGGTGGGCGCTCTCAATCACCATGCGGATCGCGTGGAGCACGGCCGGATGAAATTCCTGGTACAGTTCGGAAATGAGCTCATTCCCCCGGTCCACGGCCAGCAGGTACTGGATGAGATCGTTGGTTCCGATACTGAAGAAATCGACCTCCCGGGCGAGAACATCCGCAATCAGGACGGCGGACGGAACTTCAATCATCGCTCCGACCTTTATCTCTTCATCGAAAGGAACACCTTCGTGGCGAAGTTCTTCTTTCACTCCATCAAGAAAATCAACGGCGGCTTTCAGGACCACCAAGCCGGAAATCATGGGAAACATGATCTTGACATTGCCGCCCCGGGATGCCCGGAGGATCGCCCTGAGCTGTGCACGGAAAATATCCGGTTGATCGAGGAGCAAACGAATGCCGCGCCATCCCATGAATGGATTTCCTTCACGCGCGCTCGAATCGAGGACCTTGTCGCCGCCAATATCGAACACGCGGAAAATAACCGGGCGCGGATGCATGGCCTCGGCGATTTCGTGGTACACCAGGAACTGCTCCTGCTCGGAAGGAAATTCTTCGCGCAACAGGTACAAATGCTCCGTACGGTACAGGCCGATACCGTCAGCACCCTGTTGCCGGATGTACTCGACCTCTTCCACGAACTCCGCGTTTGCCGCCAGTTCAACGACGTGGCCATCCGTTGTCTCGCAATGCAGATCGCGCAAGGTCTCGAGCTTCTTGGCGATATTCTCGATCTCGGCAATTTTCTTTCGGCACTCCGCAAGATGCGTATCCGAAGGATTGATATACACGAGGCCTTTGTACCCGTCGATGATGACGAGGTCGCCGTCATTAACCTCGTTCAGGATTCCGGGAACGGCGACAACGGCGGGGATATTCAGCGACCGTGATATGATGGCGGCATGCGAGGTCATTCCACCGGTTTCCGTCACGTACCCAAGCACGTTGTGCCTGCTGAACAACACCGTGTCCGCCGGTGTCAATTTCCGTGAAAAAATAATCCGCCCTCCCTCGATCGTACCGGTCAGGCGCTTGCGCTGGAGGTTGCGGATCAATCGGTTCTTCACGTCCTCCAGGTCCTGCATTCGCTCGTGCAGGAGATCATCCGCACTGTCGCGCAACCGGCTCGCGTATTTCTCGAATTCACTGGCAACGGCGTACTCAGCTTTGTTCAGCCTTCCGCGCACACGGTTCTCAATTGCCTCGGTAAGCACGGGATCATGTAACATCATGAGGTGCCCCTGGAAAATCTCTGCCAGGGATTCGCCCAGCTTTTCCTTGGCGAGGTCGTATATTTTTTCCAATTCTTCCGCAGAGCGTTCCAGCGCCTGGCGGTAAAGAAGCAATTCGCTTTCAACTTCCCCCAGCGTGATGTCAGTCCGGCGAATGACAACCTCCATCTGACTGTACACGTACGCCAATCCAAACGAAATGCCGGGAGCGGCGGCAATACCGCGAAAGATCTTTTCGTTCTTCCCGTTCTTCCCGTTACTCGTCGTCAGCGGGATGCTGGAGCTATCGTCATTCTTCGCCAAAACCATCCTCGAATAGTTGAACAATTGCGCGTGCGGCTTCTTCCTCGTCCTCTCCTTCGAACTCAAGCGTCAAGACCGTTCCCTGTGCGGCGGCCAGGGTCATGACGCCGATAATGCTTTTCCCGTTGATACGCATGTTGTTCTTCGTGATATAAAAATTGGACTTGTATTTCGCCGCGTTTTTTACCAGGGCCGCGGCCGGCCTGGTATGCAAGCCCGCCCTGTTTTTCACCGTGACTTCTTTCGTAATCATGATCATATCGACCGATGCAGCAACATCCGGGCAAACCATTCCAGCATCCCTTTCCCCTCCCCATCCGGCAAAGACCGAAGGGCGGCGAGGGATTTTTCCGTGCGGACAGCAACCTGCCCCCGGGCTCGGTCGATCGATCCCAACTCGTGGAACAGGGCGGTCGTCTTCTTGACGACGTCGTCGCCGGTTACGCGGCGGAGACCGACATTTCGAAGCCACTCGAGGGCTTCGCCCCGGGCATGTTCCATTGCGTCCACCAGGAGAAAAGTTTTCTTGCCCTCCTGGATGTCCCGCCCGATGACTTTACCGAACGAATCATCTGCTACAGTATCCAGGAGATCGTCCAGGACCTGGAACGCCAGTCCGATATGTGTGGCATACTCGATAATCCCGCGGTGATGCTCATCGCGCGCTTCCGCGATCATGGCTCCAATATCTGCCGACATCACCATAAGCCTGCCCGTTTTTTTCTGTATCATCTCCCAGTACTGATCCATGCTGACGGCGCCCGCAGATTCAAATTCCTTATCCAGTGCCTGTCCCTCGCAAACCTCGATAACACCTTCGGTAAAGCATTTCAGAATATCAGTCAGCCGGTTGCTCGTCGTGCGCAACAATTGGCGATACGCAAGTCCCATCAACTCGTCGCCCAGCAGGATGGCAATGTTGGCGTCCCACTGTTCGTGCACCGTTTTTTGTCCCCTCCGGGCGGGAGCGTTATCCATGATGTCGTCGTGCACGAGAGTGAAATTGTGCAGGATTTCCACTGCAGTTGCCGCATCGTACGCGTTTTCCACGTCCCCGCCGGCAGCCAGGCAGGAAGACAACAGCAAAACGGGACGGATTCGCTTTCCACCGCTTCCGAGGATGTACCGCGCCGGTTCGAAAATGGATACCGGTTTTTCCTGCGCAACGACTTCCGACAACCGGGAATCAATCTCGGACTTGAACCGCGCGTACAGGGTCGCATACGTATCCATGCGGTCAACGCTCACCGGCTACACTCCTCAATGGTTGAAGTTTCAGATCCGCCAATGTCCGGGAACCGGTCAGGAACATCACGCCTTTCAGGTCATTCGACCATCCTTCAAGAAGACGGACAGCTTCGTCGAAAGAAGCGTTCCACAACGCCTGCAAGACCGGTCGTGCCGCGGCGACGTAATCCGCCCCGAGAGCAAGGGCCTTTGCAATCATCACCCCGTCCGCTATTCCGCCTGAAGCAATGATGTTTACGTCCGGATCGACGGCGTGCCGAACCTCGCGCACGGCTTCGGCGGTAGGGATCCCCCAGTTCCGGAACTCCGGCGACACCGGGAGACAACGCTCCTCCCGCCGCATCATCTCAACGCCCGCCCAGCTCGTCCCGCCCGCGCCTGCAACATCTATCCACCGTACTCCGGCCTCCACCAGCCGCCCGGCAACCTCGGCGGAAATACCGGCGCCGACTTCCTTCACAATGACGGGAACGGAAAGATCGCGAACAAGCCTGCCGATCGCTTTTAACACTCCCCGAAACTCGGGATTCCCTTCGGGCTGAAGGAATTCCTGGAGAGGATTGCAGTGCACTGCCAAGGCATCCGCTTGAATGACATCAACGAGTCGGTGCACGGGCTTCAGGTCTTGGATCCGGGCGATTTCAGTTGCTCCGAGGTTTGCAATAAGCGGGATGTCCGGGGCCTCTTCGCGAACAACCGTGTACGAACCCAGAAACCGGTCGTCGTCGAGCATTTGTCTCTGGCTTCCGACACCGAGCGCGATATTCAGTTGGCGGCACAAGCGCGCCAGTGATCGATTGACCGATTCAGCTCCATCGTACCCACCGGTCATACCGGAAACGATCAACGGAACCGACAACCGTCGTCCAAGGAACACGCACGAAGTATCGACCTCGCTCACGTTCAATTCCGGGAGCGCGTTATGCTCGAATTCCCAGCGCTCGAACCCCGTCGTTTTCCCCGTGAACGCTACTTCTTCCTCCGCGCACAAGCGGACATGTTCCGCTTTCCTGGAAACCGTTGCATCATTTCCATCTCGCGCATGAGTTCCTGTCCGTTGCAACTCCTTCATCGGTCAGGGACTTGAAACATATTCCTGGATTGTCTTGATAAAAAGCTGGATGTTGATCGGTTTAGTAATGAAACCGTTCGATCCGATCTGCTGGGCGCGCTCCAGGTCGGCTTTGTTTGCCTGCGCGGAAAGGACCAAGATAGGAATATCCTTGCAGGATGGGATGGAACGGATTTTCTTGATCGCTTCGAAGCCGTCCATTTTCGGCATCTTCAAATCCATGAGAATCAGATCGGGCGTATTCGATGAAACGTAATCCACAGCCTCAACGCCATCCTCGGCATCGACAAGCCGGACCTCGTTTTTCATGAATCGTTGAAAGATCATGTGAATGAGCAGGCGATTGTCCGGGTTGTCTTCGACGATGAGCACTGTTGCGGGCATGGCAAGGCACTACATATTATCAATCGTGATTGAGGATTGGCGGCGAGACAGCATTTCCTGCCGGGTTAAACCGTGGCGAAGAAACCGGACGAATTCCGCGGGGTCACGTGTCATTCCCGGAAATCGCACGATTTCATCTCCCTGCGCGTCGATGATGACGTACAAAGGAAGAGCAACCGTTCCAAACTCTTCCTCCTGGAACTGCCGATTCCGTTCATATTCTTCTCCCTGGCCGTCGGTGTACAATCGCACAAGAACGTACTGGGAGAATAGCTCTTTGACATCATCCCGTGTAAACAGATTCGCTTCCATCCAGCGACAATTCGTACAGGCGAACCCGGTAAAATCGATAAAGATATTCTTGTTCTTCACCGAAGCGACTCGTTTCGCTTCATCCAATGTCGTAAGCCATTGTTCATCGGAAGCGCGGCGCGACGCGGACACGTTGCCGGAGGCTGCGTCTATCGTCTCTTCGTAGTTCATCGGCGGGAGAAAGGCATCGAGCTCGCCCAGCGGCCGATCGTTAAGTCCGGTATATAAGTACACGGATACGGCGATGAAAAACAGGGCAAACAACACGCGCCCGACACCCGCGGCCTCCACGGGCATCTCGTGCGAAAACCTGATCTTGCCCAGAATATACATGCTTACAAGGATTCCAATAGCTATCCAGATAGCCAGGAAAAAATCGCGGTTCAACAAGCCAATGCCCCAGATCAAATCGACATTGCTCGCAAATTTCATGGCCGCGGCCAGCTCGAGAAAACCCATCACCACCTTGATGGAATTCATCCATCCCCCGCTCCTGGGAAGCGATTTCAACCACGACGGGAAAAGAGCCAGCAGGAAAAACGGGATGGCGAACACTGCGGAGAAGGCCAGCATTCCGGCCAGGGACCACCAGATGTCTCCTTGTGACGCAGCGACCATGACCGTACCAACGAACGGAACCGTGCACGTGAACGAAGTAAGCGTAAACGTCAATCCCATGAGGAGAACACTTACGTAGCCGCCTCCTTTTTTCTGGGACGCAAGGTTGAGTTTGTTCAGGACCGACGCCGGCAATTGGATTTCAAACATGCCGAACAGGTTGAGCGCAAAGACGACAAAGATCCCGGCGATAAGAATGTTCATCCATGGATTCGCCGCAAACTTGTTAATGCCCGCCGCGCCGAACATGACCGCCAACAAGACTCCCAGGCCGGTGAACGTCACGATGATTCCCAGCGAATAGACAAGCGCGTCTATGATTCCGCGGGCACGGTTTTGATCCTGACGCTTGGTAAAGAACGACACGGTAATAGGAATCATGGGAAAAACGCAAGGAGTCAAGAGCGCCAGCGCTCCCACGGACATGGCGAGAAGCAGGTAGGCCCAAAGTCCTTGCTCCCGGGCCGCTTCTACCTCGGAGGCGTCGCCAAACGTCGATCGCCCGGAATTATCATCGACTCCTGTTGAAACAGGCGCATTGCCAGTTACCGATATCGTATCTGCTTCGCGAGCGGAAACAACAGAGCTTCCCGTATCCTCCGCCACGATCTCCGTTACTTTCTCTACTCCCTTTTCGATAGTGAGGGGAAAGTCAAGCGTAATCGTCTTCGGGGGGAGACATATCCTATCGTTGCAAGCCATGAAGGTTACTTCAACCTGTACCGTTCGCTTCCCCGGCGCCGTTCCCGGCAGAACCCGCGCCGGAACTTCGAACGTCACACCTTCTTCATAATACTCGGTGTTGATGCCAAAGGCCTCATCGAATTCCTCAATCGGCGGTGGCTGCTTAACTTTTCCCGCCAGGACGAGAGGAGAATCTTCAGGAAAATCTATGGTCGTCGGTACCGGTCCTTCATCGTACCCATGCGTTGAATAAACGTGCCAGCCTTCATTGATATCGGCGGTAACCTTTACAACCAAAGTATTACCGGCGGCAACCACTGCCTGCGAAGGTTCGGCCGTCCAGGTTGCGGCTTCCTGGGCAAGAACCGTTTCAATCTGGCCGGAAGCCAGGAGGAAAAGAACGAAAAATATTACCCGGTTTATTTTTTTTATAGTCATGAATAAAATCCGCCGTTGTCTTACGTGTATCAGTTCAGCTCTGCGCCGTGTTCATACTAGATTCAAAAGCTACAAAAATGATGCTCGACTGGCAAGATAAAAGATATTCCGCCCTTTTCGCGAGCATATGAGCGGAAATTCAACGTTACCGGTTACGATATTGTAAAAACGGAGAGCCCGCACAATCGCTGCACCTGGGCAAACATGTGAACTATCCTCAGAGCTTCCGTCAAATTCTACCGTCCATCTGGATTTATCTGGCGCGCAGTCCTTGCATCTAGGAGCAATTCGTCAACATATCGCCCCTGCTCGATATCGATAATCCAATAGTCATCACCCGGCGGAGGAACCCGCACAAACTCCACGTACAGAATACGTGCGCGTGGGTATCGATCCCTGACAATTTCCAGGATCTCGTTCTTCGACAAGCGTTTGGGGAAAATATTGGGATTCTTTTTGACCCGGGTCAGAGGAATCGGCCCCATCGCGGTGTAAAGCGTATCCGGGGCACTTTCCAGGTAAACAACGAGCGAATCGTCCATGAAGACTTGTAACGGCAGGCGTTCCTTGATTTTCGACGGCGCGGAGATAACCAGGGAATCCTTGGGTTCAGGACGAAGACGCATCCGGAATCGGCCCGTGCTGTCCGTTTTCCATATGCGCGAATGGGGGCGATTCAGCATGACACGAGCCCCGGCCAGGGGAAGCGTGTCGGAAAGCGCGTAGACCCAACCTCGCACTTCCTTTTCTTCCTGCTTACATCCGGCGTCAAGAACCGTCACAACAAACAGCGCCGTCAGGAACGGAATCATTGCCGTCCATGACGGCATGCGTCTCTGTTCGAACCATCTTGCGTCTTTCTTCATTCTCGGCTTTCCTCCAGCACCTGCCCATTATTATTGTTATTCTTTTTGCCCGGAAGGCTCGTTTACCCTCCGGCCTGCAACAACATGCGCGATCATCCCGTGGAAGGCTTGCTGGTCACGCAATAATCTCATTTCCATCACAACCACGTACAAGGGAATTCGTGCGAACGATTGCGAAAATCTCTCCAGTCGCACAGCATCTTTTTCCGTCGTGATGATTGCCCCGGCGCCGGTTTTACCGGCCTGCCGAAGAATCTCCGCCACGTCGTCATCCGAAAACCAATGATGATCGCGAAAGGTGCTCGATCCGACGACCTGGATTCCCAGGTTACCGAGCGTGGCCAGAAAGTGATCCGGGTGCGCTACTCCGCTCACGACATAGACAAATCCAGGGATACGTACTTCCTTTTTTTCAAACCAATCGACCATGGCCACCGGTTCAAATGAGGCGGGAAACACCGGTTTACGGCATGCATGGAAAATCTTCGACGCCTCGTCCTCGCAGCCTTGCGACGGCGGGCATTTGGTCAGCACGACAGCATCCGCGCGAGCGAGGTTGGCGACCGGTTCACGTAGCCGTCCCACGGGCAGCAACGCCTCTTCCCGGATGTCCATTCCTGCTTCAACTGCAACGATGTCAAAATCGCGGGCGCAGGCACGATGCTGGAACGCGTCGTCAAGGATGATGACTTCCGCCCCGAAGCGTTCGATGGCGACACGACAGCCACGATAACGCCGTTCGTCCACGACGATCACGACGTGTCGAAGTTTCCGGGCCAGCATGGCGGGCTCATCCCCGGATACTTCCACCGGGACCATGATCGTATTTCCATCGGAAACTATGACCGTTCCCCGTGATTTACGGGCATACCCGCGTGAGACCACGGCGACCTTCTTGTCCCAACCGGAAATCATGTCCGCAAGGAACGTTACCAGCGGTGTCTTGCCGGCTCCACCGACAGCAATATTGCCGACGGATATCACCGGCACACCGGGGCGTCCGATGGTAAGCCATTTCCGGTCAAAGGCCAGGTTGCGTGCGCGGACGATCGAACGGAAGAGAAACGCCGCCGGTTTGAGCCACCTCCGTGTCGCTTTCGCCGTCACCGTGTTTCCCGCGCAAGACGCAGGGCCTCGTCATTCATCTCGTTCAACCGTCGCGAGATTTCCTGCCGCACCGGTTCAAGATCGCCGTTTTCAGGCGCCAACTCCTCGATCGGTATGCAGCGAATCATCACTATCGCTTTCGTCCACGGTTTGGGGATTTGAAACCCGTCCCAGCTCCGCAGGGACCAGTACGATTTGAAGCCCACGGCAAAGAGGAGCAATGGAACACCGGTTTTCTGTGCCAGGCGAACGGCACCCATTTTCATCACGTGGCGCGGACCCCGTGGCCCATCCGGTGTAACACACATACGGTACCCATGACCAACGGCGTCTTCCATCAGCTTCATCGCGTCCTTCCCCCCGGCGCTGCTTGAGCCGCGGACCAACCGGTAGCCCCAGCCACTGAGCACACGCGCCAGGAGTTCACCATCCTTGCTCCGGCTGACCAGGGCGGCGCCGTTCCGGCAGCGAAACCACCACCAGGAAAAGAGCATGGAGCCATGCCAGAACACGATCACGCCTGGACGCCCTGGCTTCAATGCTTCCGCCGCCATGGCGTCGACGTCAGTGCGAATACGCAGCGACCGACCGAGAAGCTGAACAAGAACACGAATTAATCCGGCATACCACACGAAGCGTACCTTCGAAAGGAGTGATGGGTTTCAGGTAAGATACAAAACACGAATATGGCAGGCGCCGGTCACGACTGCCGGTAGAACTCAGGTCTGCGATCCGTGAAGATGTCGTTCTTTGCCGAGAACGCTTTGTTCCTGGCGCGAAGCGGATCAATTTCCGCCGTGCAGACTCCCGTCTCATCCGCGCCAAGTTCGGCGAGAATTTTCCCGGAAATATCCGTGATCTGGCTCGATCCGGAGAAGCGGAGCTCGGTGTCTCCCGCTCGGTCGAACCCGGTCCGGTTTGCGGTTGCAACGAACACCCGGTTTTCGAACGAACGCGTCTGCATTACCGGTTTCCACAGGTGAGCACCCGCGACGAGATCGGACGGATGGCAGATCATATCAGCTCCCTGCAACGCCAGAGTGCGGGCTGCTTCCGGAAAACGCCAGTCGTAACAAATCATGATACCGATTCGCACGCCGCCGACGTCAAAGACGTTGAAACCGGAATCCCCGGCCTGGAACAAGGAAGGCTCGTTTCCAAACAAGTGAGTTTTTCGATATACACCCGTCAAACCGTCCGGTGTCACGAGCATGGCGGAATTATAGAACACCTCTTTCGCGCGCTCGACAAAACCGGCTATCACTGCGGCTCCGCTGGCCCGGGAATAATCGTGCACCACGTGAAACAACGGTCCCTCGCCCGGCCGCTCGGAGCACGTCTCCAATTGTGCGCGGTTTCCGATAAGATAGCCG
>Ga0256830_1000960_pt1 | contig 21327 bp, 15 predicted proteins | sample 128326metaG_FD_190537 | JGI IMG/M metagenome (GOLD analysis project Ga0256830, IMG submission 190537) | Hydrothermal vent microbial communities from Lau Basin, Pacific Ocean - 128-326 | ecosystem: Environmental > Aquatic > Marine > Hydrothermal vents | place: Pacific Ocean: Lau Basin | collected... | reverse complement strand
GGGGTGAGGAAGGGATGGGACGCGGATGAACGCGGATGGGACGGATGGGCACGGATGGGGGGAAGGAGGGGTGGGACGCGGATGAACGCGGATGGGACGGATGGGCGCGGATGGGGGTGAGGAAGGGATGGGATGCGGATGAACACGGGTGGGACGGATGCGCGCGGATGAGCACGGTGTTTATCCGTCGTATCTGTGGGCATCCGTGGCCTTGCAACAGAACGCAGATGAAAGCGGTGTTGATCCGTTGCATCCGTGGACATCCGTGGCCTTCTTCCGTATCCTTTCCGGCTTTCTCACCCGCTTCCTCCTAGGTCTCGGACGACCTCCTCAAGGGACCTCGCCCTCCCACGTTCCTTCAACGCAGCGACCGTGGCCGGCGGCAGTTGCGAGGAAAGCTCGCGGAAGAGGGCATCAGCTCTCTCCCGCACCCACGCCTCCGTTGCCGGATGAGCCAGGGGGAGGGCCAGGAGCTCCAGGGCCTTTTCGATCTCCCCTTCCCTCGCCAGGACTTCTGAGAACTCGACCAGGATGTCCAGGGCGAGGGGAAGCGACGAGAGCTCCAGTGCGATCTGTAGAGCCTGTCTGAAGTACTGCTTCGCCTCTCTGGGCCGGTCCAGAGCGAGGGCAACGCTTCCCAAGCTGCTGAGGGCGATGGCGATCCCCCCGCGGTCTCCGATCTCCCGGCGCAGGGCCAGGCTCTCCTCGTGGCAACGCTTCGCCTCGGCATGCTCTCCCAGGTGACGGGCCGCCTCCCCAAGGTTGCCCAAGGCGAGGGCCTCCCCCCACCGGTCCCCTTCCTCGCGGAGGATGGTCAGGCTCTCCCGATGGAGCCGTTTCGCCTCGTTGTAGTCCTTTCGGCAGTAGGCGATCAGCCCCAGGTTCTGTAAGGCCCGGGCCTCCGCCCGCCGCGCCCCGATGGCCCGGCTGATCTCCAAGCTCTCCTGGCCGAACCGCCTCGCGGCCTCGTAGGCCCCCACCTGCCTCTCCGTGATGCTCAGGTTGTTGAGGACGACAGCCTCCTGACTGCGAGCCCCCGCTGCTCTGTAATGGGCCAAGCTCTCCGAGAAGAACCGTCTTGCCTCTTCGTAGTCACCCCGTAGCCCGGCCAGGATGCCCAAGTTGTTCATCGCCAGAGCGATCTCCATCCGATCACTTCTCCGGCGGACGATCTCCAGCCCCGCCATCGTGAGCGCCCATGCCCTCTCTTGGTCGCCCAAGAAGCGGGCGAAGAAGCCCTCCCGCACCAGGAGACGACCGACCACGCCCTCGGCTTCCGGGCCGCCGATGGCCTGCAACCGCTTCCGAGCTTCCCTGAACATCGCCTCACCTTCCCGGAAGAGACCCCGCACCTCGTAGAGGCGGCAGAGGGCGCTCAGTGCCTTGCCGATGGCGTCAACCCGCCCCTGTTCTACGGCCCAGGCCCAGCTCGCCCGCACGTTCTCGATCTCCCCTCGGACCTGGGCCAGCGTTTCTTCGGGCCTTCCCATCCTCGCCCGGGCCTCGGCGCGGTAGAGCAGGTCGGCGTAGTAAGTGCAGTGGCGGTCCCGGAGCCGGTCTCGTTCGTCGGGAGCCTCCTGGAGCTTCTCTTCGGCGAACTGCCGCAGCAATGCATGCATCTCATAGCGTCCCGAAACACTCCGCCGCAGGAGCGATCGGCGCTCCAAGGCGGTGAGCAGGCGGGCAGGGACCCCGGTGACGCGCTCGGCGGCTTCCCGCCGGAACCCCCCGCGAAAGACGGAGAGCCGCCGGAAGGCCCGCCGCTCTTCGTCGGAGAGGAGCGTCCAGGCGTGGTCGAAGGTCGCCCGCAGGCTGCGGTGCCGAGGGGGCACGTCCTGCAAGGCGGTAGACAGGGCCCCTAGGTTGTGCTCGATCTCGCGGGCGATGGCGGCACAGGAGAGCTCCCGCACCCACGCGGCGGCCATCTCGATCCCCAGGGGCATTCCTTGGACCAGACGGCAGATGGTGACCACGGCCTCCCGCTCGCCTTCCAGGGAAAAGTTAGGGTGGAGACGTCGGGCGATCTGTAGGAAAAGCCGGATGGCGTCATAGCTCTCCAGGTCGGGGTCTTCAACGCGCTCCGGGACCTGCATCCCCTCTACTTCAAAGAGGCACTCCCAACGCAAGCGCAGGTGGGCCTGGGAGGTGACCAGGAGCTTCACCGCCGGCGCCGCCTGGAGGATCTCGGCCAGGAGAGGGGCGCCGTCCAGCAGGTGCTCGAAGCCGTCCAGCACCAGCAGCACCTCCTTCTCCCGCAGGTGGTTCAGAAGCTGGGCTTTAGGGGATTCCGGGCCGCGGAAGGAGAAGCCCAGGGCCTCGGCGATGGCGGAGACCAGAAAGGTATCCGAGGGGACGGAGGCCAGCGGCACGAAGCAGATGCCGTGGAGGAAACGCCGGCGATTCCGGGCCGCGATCTGGAGGGCCAAGCGGGTTTTGCCGATCCCGCCGGGGCCGACCAAAGTCAGCAGACGACAGGCCGGATCGGCCAGGAGCCGCTGGAGCTCCGCCATCTCTCGCTGGCGGCCCACGAAGGGGGTGGGCTGAGGGGGCAGGTTGTCAAACCGGACCGAGCGGGCCGTCCGAATGCGTTCGTACAGGGCCACGGTCTCGGCCGAGGGCTCCACGCCCAGGTCTTTGGCCAGGATGCGGCGGCAGGTTTCGTACTGGGCCAGGGCGGCACTGAGCTGACCGGTATGGGCCAGGAGCCACATCCTCTGGCGGTGCACTTCCTCCCGCCAGGGGTCCAGGGCCAGCAGGCGGGTGGTGTAGTGGAGGGCAGCGGCGTACTCCCCCTGAGAGGTGTGGTGGGCGGCGAGGGCGTGCAAGGCCAACCGAGCGTAGCTCTGTAGGCGTTCCCGTTCGATCACCAGCCACTCCTCGAAGGCCGGCGCCTCCCGCACGTGGAAGCCTTCCAGGAAGTCGCCCCGATACAGCTCGACCGCCTGGCGCAGGGCTGAGAGCCGGGCAGGGGGGAGTTGGGGGCCTTCATCCTGCGGATCCCATCCCCATTGGATCGCCCTCCAGTCTGGCCTTCTCGTGCCCCTGGGGTCTATCAGCCGCTCGAACTCCTCTACGTCCAGCCAGTAGGGGGCCTCACGGTTGAAGGCGACGGTCTGGCGGGTGATGATCAGGTGGGGAGCGAAGCGGCGCCGCAAAGCAGCCAGGGCTTGGCGGAGGCTCATCAGGGCGTTGGCTTCGGGCTTCTCGCCCCAGAGCAGCCCGGCCAGCGCCGGGCGGAAATGGGGGCGTCCGGTGATCGCCAGATAGCAGAGCAGGGCTTGGGCTTTGGCGGGTGGGGGGTCCTCAACGGGGGCATCCCCCTGGAAGATCTGCAGTCCTCCCAACAATGCCAGGCGGAGCTCGGTAGTCATCCTCTATCCCCCCGATTCACGGACGATTCACGCCCCCCCGTTACAATTATAGCACAGTCTGGTCCGATCACAACCGGTGGGGGGCAAGGGACCAAGGATGGTAAGGCGGCTTTCCTCAGCCGCCAGGAGCCGTAGCGGGTATGGGAACCCGCGCTACCCGTGGGGCATACCGGACAACCAGCGTGGGGGGGCAAAGGGCCAAGAGGGCGAGGCATGTCCGTCTTCGAGCATCCACCCCGCTATCGGGCTTATCTGCTGCGTTTCTGGGAGGAGCGGAGTCAGCACACCGGTGACGGTGGAGTATGGCGCTTCAGCCTGGAGGACCTCCACACCCAAGAGCGCCGGGGATTTGCCACTTTGGAAGAGATGGTCGCCTTTCTGCAGGAGCAGATCTCCGGACCGGTCAACGCGCCCGATCTCCCCACGGGCTCCGAGAGGGCGTAGTGACGGCCGTGGCGTTGTGTGCCGGGTTTGTTCGTTGAGCCTTCGTCGGCATCCCTGAAACCGAACCTGTAACGGCTTCTGGAGAAGATGAATAAGGAGGACAGAGTATGAGTGCTCACAGGCTGTTCAGAATCTCTCTGGCTTTGCTCTTGGCCCTGGTGGCCCTGATCGGGCTGATGGGGCTTCTGGCCGGTTGGAGCCTAGAGGTGCCCATCGCCCAGGCTCAGGGCGGCGGCACCGTCCGCTACGTGGCCCCCGGCGGGGCCTGCGGCTCGGCGACGCCCTGTTACAGCAGCGTGCAGGCGGCGGTGGACGCCGCCAACGGCGGCGACGAGATCCGCATCGCCACCGGCACCTACAACGAGAACGTGATCATCAGCAAGACCCTCACCCTGCGGGGCGGCTACACCACCACCGACTGGACCGTCTCCAACCCCATTTCCTACCCCACCGTCCTCAACGGCGGCGGGGCGGGGCGGGTAATTGCCGCCACCACCTCGGGCATTGACCTCACCATCGAGAACCTGGAGATCACCAACGGGCAGGGCGGCATCCAGATCTGTGGCCAATTCGACCAGGCTTGCGACATCAACGCCACCATCCGCAACTGCTACATCCACGACAACAACGCCCCCAACGAGGGCGGCGGCATCTACGCCAAACTCAACAGCGGCTACACCATCCGCATCGAGAATTGCCGCATCGTCAACAATACCGCCAGCGGGACGTATGGCGGTGGCGGCGTCTTCGCCTACAACGATCCCAACGCTATCCTCATTAACAACGTCATCACCGGCAACACCGCCAGCGGCGGCGGTCAGGCCTACGGTGGCGGAGTACAGCTGGTAAGCCTTTCTTCCTGCACGGTGACCGGCAACGTCGTGGCCCAGAACTCCGGTACCGGCGGCCTCTACGTGAGTTGTAACTCCCCCACCGTCAACGACAACCAGGTGTGGGGGAACAGTTCCGGGCCGTATGAGACCGCCGGCGGGCTGTACGTCGAGATCCGCACTTCCGGCAGCGGCCTGGTGAGCGGCAACGTCATCACCGGCAACTCCCATACCTGTGGCTCCTGTTCCTTTGCCGCCGGCGGCCTGGTGGCGAGGGGCTCCCTCACCGTGCGGGGCAACGTCATCACCGGCAACACCGGCGCTTACGCCGTCTACGCCGGGGGCAACGTCGTCTTCGAGAACAACCTCATCGCCGACAACCAGCCCGGCGCCGGCTACGACGCCGTGCGGCTGAATCCGGACACCAACGCCAACTGCGGCACCAATGATGCCCGCACCTACCGCTTCGTCCACAACACGGTGGCCCGCAACGGGAACGTGACCGCCGTGAACGTTCCGGCCCCGTCCAACACCAACTGTCCCGCCACCGCCTACATCACCAACACCATCGTCTACAGCCACGCCCTGGGGGTGGAGGCCACCTCCAACAGCGCGGCTTACGTGTACCACACCATCCTGAGCAACACCACCAACGTTTCGGGCAACGTGACGCTGGGGGCGGGGATGTACTACTCCGAGCCCCTCTTCCTGGCCGACGGCTACCACATCGCCGCCAACTCCCCGGCCAGGGACGCCGGCACCGGGAGCGGCTTCGACTACGCCGACGTGGACGATCAGCCCCGCCTGATGGGACCGGCCACCGACATCGGCGCCGACGAGTGGCCCTACACCGCCACCGTCTCCCTGACCAAGGCCCGCCAGGGGAGCGGCACCGCCCAGGCCGGGCAGCCCATCTCCTACGTGCTCACCGTCTCCAACGCCACCACGTCCGTCTGGCGGCCCGACGTGCGGGTGGTGGACGTCATCACTTCGCCCTACCCGCTGGCAGGGGTGCAGGGCATCGGCGGCAACGCCAACGTCTCCTGCCAGGCGGGGAGCAGCGTGGTCACCTGCACTTACCAGAACGTGCCCACCGATACCGCCTACGTCGCCACCGTGGTGGTCACGCCGGCCATCCCCACCCAGCAGAGCACCCAGGGCTTCGCCTCCGCCGACAACCTGAACATCGCCATCCCCGACAACGGGTGTGGCAGCAACAGCTACGCCGAGCACACCATCGCCGTGAACGGGTCCGGCACCATCGCGGACGTGGATGTCTTCGTCAAGAGCATCACCCACACTTACGACAGTGACCTGAACATCTACGTGAAGGGGCCGGACGGCACGCAAGTGGACCTCTCCACCGGCAACGGCGGCAGCGGCGCTAACTACGTCAACACCGTCTTCGACGACGAGGCCTCGACCGCCATCACCGCCGGGTCTGCCCCCTTCACCGGGCGCTACAAGCCGGAGGGTTCCCTCAGCGCCTTCGACGGCAAGGACCCCAACGGCAACTGGACGCTGCGGGTCTGCGACGGTGCTTCGGCGGACACCGGCACGCTGAACGGGTGGGGGCTGACGCTGACGCTGCAATCGCCGCTCACCCAGACGGTCTCCTGGGTGATCACCGACACCGCCTCACTGGAGGTCCTGGACGCCTACGATCCGGTCATCACCGACAACGTGGCCGGGCCGGTGACCACGACGGTCACTTACACGCCGCCCAGGCCCGACGTGTGGGTGAGCAAGTCGGCTCCGAAGTTCGCCAAGCCCAACCAGGTCATCACCTACAGCGTGCGGTGGGGCAACCAGGGCAGTGCTGACGCCGAGAACGTGGTGCTCACCGACGTGCTGCCCGCCGAGGTGACCTTCGGGGCGGCCGACGGCAACCCGACCCGCAACGGGCGGCATCTGACCTGGACGCTGGGCACGGTGAGTGCGGGGGCGAGCGGCACCTACGTGATTACTGTCACCACCAACTCCGGCCTGCAAGACGGCACCGTCATCACCAACACGGCGGGCATCGCCACCTCCACGGACGGTGACTCGGCGGTGAACAACACCGATGTGGTGACCACCACCATCTACCAACTGGGCGGCGTCAACATCGTCCTGAACAAGCAGGCCACGCCGCAGGCTACGCCATATTCGGGTCAGAGCCTGCCCAACGAGATCGTCTACACGGTGACCGTGGCCAACACCGGCCAGGTGGACGCCAACGTCACGATGGAGGACCCCATCCCGCAGGGAACTCAGTACGTGGCCAACTCGGCCAAGGTGCTCCAGGGCGGGGGCACCGTGCGGTACGACTCCTCCGGCAAGGTGATCTGGGAGGGGGTGGTGCCCATCGGGCAGTCGGCGATGATCGAGTTCCGCGTCCTGGTCGTCTCCTGCGAGGGCGTGGAGTGCGGGCGCATCCGCAACACCGCCACGGCGGTGGTGCAGGGGGTCTCGTATCAGTGGACGGCCCAGGCGGAGACCATCGTCAAGTGCCCCGACCTGCGCATCGAGGCCCAGATCCCGAAGAACGTGATCTTCAGGCCGGTGGGCTACCACGAGTACGAGGTGGTGGTGAGCTACGACAACCGGGGTGACTTCAAGGCCCCCGGCACGCGGATCGTCGCCAACCTCCAGAACGCCAACAGCAAGTTCGTCTCCGCCAACCCCTTGCCCTCACAGAAGCCCAACGATCGCCAGTGGCACTGGGACGTCGGGGACTTGGACCCGCTCTCCGGCAACCAACTCCGCATCCTGGTGCGGGCCACCAAGTGGGACAACAACGGCTATCCCATCTCCATCGGCATTGACACCGCGCCGGAGTGGTACGAGTGCCAGAGCAAGCAGAACGACAACAGCGCGGTCGGCACCACCTACCCGGCGCGGGTGACCCTGGACAAGAAGGGGCGCATCTGGTACAACCCCAACGGCAAGGACGGCCCCACGCTGGGGGTGGAGTGGATTATCTACGGCCGCTACGATAACGCCCACCCGGATAAGCCGCCGATGGACAAGATGCGGGTGCGGGACGACTGGCCGATCACCTTCACCTTGCGGCGGGCCGAGTGGAACTGGGGGTGGCGGGGCTACTTCCTTGTTCCAATGAGTCCGCAGAGCCTTCGTGCTTCCAGTATAACTACCACCTATGCCTGGGAGAACTCCTACGCCATCGTGGAGGGGAGCCAGGTCTACGGGCGGCTCAACGGCGATGCGCCGGCCTACAGCCTCCAGCTCCAGGAGGTTGCCAACGTGGCGAAAGTCACGGGCACGATCAAGTCAGGCAACGAGGTCCTGGGCGTGATCTCCGAGGGGCCGGTCACGAGCACGGTAAAGGTGCCGCTGCTGGCGCCCAGGTTTATTCAGCCGGAGCGGGGTCAGGTCTGCCCGGGCCCCGTGCCGGTCAAGGTGCAGGCCCAGCCGGGGCTCACCGTCGAGGTGAAGAGCGGATCGCTGGGATTGCTGGCCCAGGGCAAGACGGATCAGAACGGCCTGTTCGAGGCCACCATCCAGATGCCTCAAGATAAGGTGACGTTCATCTACGCTATGGTGTATCCCCCCGACCGCAGCGAGGTCAAGAGTTCCGACCTTATCAAACTGGATTCCCGGAACGTGCAGTGGAACCCTCAGACCTCGGAGTGGGTCGGCACGGTGAAGGATGGGGCACTCAAAGGGCAATTCCGACGCTTCAAGTTCAGGGACAAGAACGGGGAATACTCCACGAAGGATTGGCAGATGCCCGGCGTCTACGGCTTCTGGGACACGATGGTGTACATCACCCCTTGTGGCTGTCCCGCAGGCCAGCGGCAGGAAATCGTGATCGAAGCCGACGGGGTGGAGTACAAGGGACAGTACATCGAGTCGTTGAAGCAGTTCAGGGTTGACGTCACCGGCAGCGCCCACGACGTGAAGATCAAGAGCCGCTGCGTGGACGAACAGACGGGTCAGGTGATGAGCGAGCAGATCAACGGGGGCCAGGTCCTCATTGACCCCGACGGCTTCGTCTTCAACGTGGACAAGGGCGGGGGCTACGATCCCAACACCGGAATGTTCTCACCGGTGGAAGCGATCTCCGGCGTGACGGTCACCGCCTACGTCTCGGTACCCGAGTGGGGCGGCTGGGTGCCCTGGCCCGCCCACCTCTACGGCCAGGTGAACCCCCAGAACACCAACGCCACCTACTCCGACGGCATCACCACCACCGGCTACTTCGCCTTCTTCACGCCGCCGGGCTACTACTACCTGGAGGTGGAGGGCATCCCCGGCTACCAGCGCTGGCGCAGCCCCGTCATCCAGGTGATCACCCAGATCGTCCACGTCAACGTCCCCTACACCCCCTGGCCCGACGCGGCAGCGGTGACGGTGACGCTCACGCCCGACGGCCCCGACCCGGCGGTCGTCACCGTCTCGGTGGGCAGTGCCGTCCAGTGGGTCTCCCTGGTGCGGGATACGGACACCATCACCGACGTGGTGCGCTGGACGGACAACCCCATCCTGCGGGTGCTGAGCACGCTGGACCCGCTCCAGGACACCCGGGGCTTCGATGCCGGGTATCTGGAGCCGGGGACGGGCTACCGGCGGCGGTTCACCACGCCGGGGGAGTACACCTACACCGACGCCGCCGGCCACACGGGCAAGGTGGTGGTCACCGGAGGGGTGAAGGTCTACCTGCCGGTGGTGCTGAAGAACCGATAGGCACTGGCCCCGCCCGGGTTATCCCTGCCGGTTCCCCAAAAAGCGCGGCGCACCGGGATGGTGCGCCGCGCTTCCCTTGGGGCCGTAGCTCACGAAAGCGCTCCGAGGGCGGTCAGCCCTCGGAGGTCTCCGTCCGATGGGGAGGGAGCGCCGAGGCGAAGGCTTCCAGAACCTGCCGGCGCTCCGGGCGGTAGATGGGCCGGGTGGTGCCCTCGACCTGGCGCAGCGCCTCGTCCACGGAGAGGCCGGTCCAGATCAGGTAGGCCGCCGCCATCGTCCGCGAGCGCCCGATCCCCATCCCGCAGTGGATGAGCACCCGGTGCCCGGCCCGCACCAGGGTGTCTACGAAGTGGGCGCCCAAGGCCAACTGCTCCAGGTCGGGGTCGGTGTGGTCCACGACGGGCAACCAGAGGTAGGCGGCCGGCGGCGGGTAGCCGAAGAGGTCCTGCTGCTCGGCCCGCATGTTGACCACCGCTGTGATGCCCATCGTCCGCCGGAGTTCCGGCCAGATCTCCGGCGTGATGGTCCCGCCGGCGACGGCCACTTGCTCTGTGATCCAGTCCACGGCTTCCTCCCCCTGCTAGGTGATCCCCTCCGAGATCCACTCGTCCTCCGTGGCGATCGCCCCACCCACCTCGCCGGCGCGGGTGATGGCCTGCTTGACCGCGATGGGGCCGATGATCTGGACGATGAAGGTGGTGGCGGTGATCACGTTGATGATCAGGTTGCCCAGTTGGTTCCCTTGGGGGCTGTGCCGGCCGAAGCGGGCGGCTGCGTCCAGGGCCAGGCCGATGGCTACACCGGCCTGAGAGAGAAGCCCCAGCCCCAGGTTGTTGCGCACCGCTGCCACTGCGCCTCCCAGACGCCCTCCCAGCCAGGCCCCGGCGAACTTGCCCCCGCTGCGCAGGAGCACGTAGGCGATCCCCAGGACCCCCATCCTCGGCAGCATATCCACCCGGAAGCGGGCTCCGACCAGGGCGAAGAAGAGGACGTAGATCACGGGGCCGGCCTGCTCGACGACGTAGCGAATGCAGTGGCCGTTCCGCGCATCCCGGTTGACCACCACGCTGCCCAGCACCATCGTGGTCAGGATCAGGGAAAAGCCCAAGGTAACCGAGAGCCCCACGCCCAGGATGACCGTCCCGATGGCAACGGCCATCACGTCGTGACGGTTCCGAAGATGACTCATAATGAAGCCCAGAACCAGACCTAGCCCTGCTCCTAACAGCAGGGAGCCCCCGATCTCCAGCAGGGGCAGTTCCAAGAGGGAGAGGAGAGGGGGAGGGCCGGTATGGGCCAGCGTGGACTCGGCGAAGGCGGCGGTGATGCTGTACAGCAGCAGGGATAGGGCGTCGTCCAGGCCGACGACGGCGATGAGGGTGGTGGTGAGAGGGCCGGCGGCATCGTACTCCGCCAGCACGTCTACGGTGGCTGCCGGTGCTGTGGCCGAGGAGATGGCACCGAAGAGCAAGGCGGTGTAAAGGGAATGGCAGAGGAGGTAGGTGCCGATGGCGACAACGACGAAGGCGCCCATGGCCTCGAAGATCAGGATGAAGAGGATGCTCTTCCCCAACCGGCGCAGTTCCTGGACGTGCAGGTGCCCGCCCATGTCGAAGCCGATCAGCCCCAGGGCCAACTGGCTGATGAAGAGCAGTTCCTCCGTCCGTTCCAGCGAGACGATGTTGAGGCCCGAGTGGCCGATGGCGACGCCCATAACAATGAAGCCCACCACTTGGGGGATGCCCATCCGTTGGAAGAGCTTGCTCCCCAGGAAGGCGAGGGTGATGATCAGCCCGATGAGGGTAAGGGTGTTCAACTCCAGGGAGAGGCCCAGACCCTCCAGCATCACGCCCTATCTTCCATACCGGCCAGGAAACGCCGGGCTCCCTCGATGCACTCAATGGAGCCCACCAGGGTCAGGCGATCGCCGTACTCCAGTCGGGTATCCCCGTGGGGGATCACCAGTTCCCCGTTGCGGCGTAGCGCAACCACCAACAGGTCGCCCGGCAACTCGATCTCGCTCAGGAGCTTGCCGGCGCACTGCCGGTTGCGCACCACCACCTCGCTGACCTCCTTGTCGTCGTCGGTTCGGGTCAACAACGTGTAGACGTCGGGGTTACGGGCCAGCAGGACCAGCAAAGCAGCCCGGTCTACGGCCTCGTTCATCGGGGTGACGCCCAACTGCTCGAAGCGGGGGATGGCGTTGGGGTCGGTGACGTAGGCGACTACGTGGTTCAGTCCGTAGGTAGTGCGGGCCAGCCGGCAGATGCGGTAGTTCAACCGGGTGTCTGCGTAGGTGCAGACCAGCACCCGGGCAGCCTCGTAGTGGGGGACAGCGCGTGGGTCGTCACGATCGGGGTGGGTCAGTACCGTCCTGAGCCCACGCCGGCGCGCCCGAGCCAGCCGATCTTCGTCCGAATCCATCACCACGACCACTTCATTGTGGGCCTGCAGCTGATCGGCCACCTGCAAGCCCAGGGAGGTGGCCCCGGCCACGAGGATGGGCCGTTTCTCCTGACGACGACGGCGGGGCATCAACTGGTTGAAGAGCAGAGGGGCGGCGATCACGGTGACGATGGCGACCAGGATGATCGCCGTGTTGACCGATTCGCTGATCACCCCGACGCGCATGCCGATGGCCGAGGCCGCGATGATGAGGGAGAGGCGGGCCGAGAGCAAGACGCCGCCGGCCAAAGCCTCGCGCCAAGTGAAGTTCACCCGCAGCAGCAGGGCGGGGATCAGCTTCACCGCGATGGCTGCCAGGAGCAGCAGGGGGAGCAACAGCAGCGCCTGGGAGGAAGCGAGCAGGGCCGGCAGGTTGAAGTCCACCCCCACCATAATGAAGAAGATGGGGATGAAGAAGCCGAACCCCACGGCCTCCAGTTGGTGGATCAGATCGGTGTCATCCGGTGTGCTCAGCAGCGAGACGATGGCGCCGGCCAGGAAGGCCCCCAGGATGATCTCCGTGCCCAGGACCTCCGCCAGCCCGACGAAGAGCAGCATCATCGTGAAGGCGGCCCGGACCTTGATCTGGGCAGGTGTGTGGCTCAGTTCCTCCATCACCCGCCGCACCACGGTGAGCTGGTTGAAGAAGAACATCCCGAAGCGGTACATCAGCAGGAAGGCGACGAAGAGCAGACTGATCAGGAGGATGTCCAAGGTCAGCCCGTGGGAGAGGGCGGCGACGACCACGGTGATGAGGAACATCGTGACGAAATCGGCAATCAGAGCGGCAACCAGCAACGTCTGGCCGAAACGTCCGCTGCTCAGTCCCTGTTCTTTGAGGACGGGCACGACGACCCCCAGGGAGGTGGTGGAGAGGATGAGGGCCATCATCCAGGGGTCCTGGGCCAGCCCCAGGCGGGTCAGGCCGAGGCCCGCGACCAGGGAGAAGGCGAGGGTGATCCCAAAGCTCAGACCGGCCAGGGGGACCGGTCCCCGCAGCCGATCTCCCCAATCGGAGCGACCAGAGCTTCTGGAATTGCTCAGAGCGCCCAGGTTGGAGAAGTCTATCTCCATACCGGACAGGAACATCAGGAAGACGAAGCCGAACTCCGCCAGCAGGTCGAGCACCGGATCGTGGCGGGCCACCCAGCCCAGCCCGCTACGACCGACCAAGATGCCGGCGATGATCTCTCCGACGACGATGGGCGGACGCAGCCGTTTGAAGCGGGAGAGGACGAAGGGCACGATGAAAGCGAGGGAGACGACGATGAGCAGGGGCAGGAAGGAATTAGGTTGTTCCATAGAAAAAAGGACCTCCTAGAGAGCAGTCACCAGGTGGACGAGGGCACGAAGGGTATTATACCCGCATTTGGGGTTTTCAGCTATGGGAAATGGCCGGTGATTATCCCCAGGTGAGCGAGGGAATGGGCTGCGATAGGCCGTCCACGAACTTCTCGCCTCCTCATTCGTGGACGGCTATCTCCCTGCTCCCAAGGTATGGGTAGTCACCGAGGGATGGGAGGCGGGGTGTTGGGGAGGACGAAGGCGGCCGGCCGATGGAGGTGAGGACGCTCGAACCCTATACGGATCCGTTGGACCGGTCCGACGCTCAGGGCGTGGCTGTCGAAGAGGTAGATCGTGCCGTCCCGCAGGATCTCGGTGCGGACGTCACGCCCAAACACCCGGCGGAGGAAGAGATAGCGGGAGGAGAAGAAGATGGCTCCCCAAGCGGCGTGGTAGTGGAAGCTGAGAGGGTTCGCCTGTCGCACAACGATCAGGCGGTAGGGCTGGCGGAGGTCCACGGCCATCAGGGTGAACTTGCCCTCCAGCAGGCGTAGGCTATGCCCGATGGCGTAGGGGTAGAGGTCGCCCAGCAGGTCGGGGTGGAGGTGGTTCAGGATCTGGAAGATGATCTCGCTGTCCACGTCCCAGCGTCGTTGAAAGCGCAGTCGCTCGAAGAGGTCATCGTCGTTCTCGACGTGACCGTTGTGGATGCCAACGACGTGACCCACCCAGAGCGGGTGGTTGTTCCCGTTGTGAGCCGGCGTCCCCTTGGTCGGCGCTCGGGTGTGGCCCAGGAGCGCCGTGGTGTTGGCGTCGAGCCCCGCCAGCAGGTTCTGGAAGGCTCGTTGGGCCACCAACTGCTCGGCCGGCAGAGGCGACTTGTAGAGGTGACAGGAGCCGTCTCGCTGGATACGAGCGACCCCCGAGGCCTCCTTCCCCCGCTCTTGGTTGGCCAGCAGGTTCTGAACGAAGGCACGGCGGATCGCCTCCCATGTCTCTGCCGAGCGCTCCTTCGGTTCTAAAAGAACTCCAGCCAATCCGCACATCGTCTGCTTTGTCGTCTGCCTTGCCCGTGCGTCGGTCCCCTCAAGAAGTGAACTGATAGGTTCCCAGACGCGGGTCCCATCGGAGGCCCCTCAGCCGGTCCAGCTTGTCCAACCGGCGTTGGAGCTCCTGAGGCGTCAACTGAAACTCCCAGGCGGCTCGCCATCCCCACGCCTTGGCGTCGGGGAACCCATCCCACTCCAGCAACTCGATGCAGCGCATCAAGCGGTGGTCAATCTCGTCGAGCGGGTCGGTGCCCTGGTCGGCGCGGGCGGCCAGCAGTCGTTCGATCTCCTCCCAGTCGCGCCCGCTAACCCGCAGCAGGGAGATGGGGGTCTCGGCGAGCACGTGCAGGACCTCCAGCGCCGGATTGTCCTCAAAGCGGTCGAAGGCGGGTGCCAACAGGTCTAGGAGCTCCCGGCAGCCGACCCGCAGCTCCTCGATCATCTCATCGGTCACCTGGCTGGTATCGCTGGTAGCCAGATTGCCGTCGTTGTTGCTTAGCCGGTTCAGGATTTCCTTCTTCCGCTCCCACGTGGTCATCGTCCCCACGTGGATGATCCCGTACCGGCTCAGGTCCACGGCCTTAAGCACCATCGCCAGGAACAGGAAGGTCTTGGCCGTGACCGAGGTGGGGGAGAGGTCCATATCCGGGAAGCGGAACTCCAGGTGGAAGGGGAGAACGCCCCCTTCCTCGGGAAAGCCCAGATGTTCCAAGTTCAGGAAGTTCTGGTGCTCAGGCACGATCCGGCTCTCCCTCAGGTGCTGCTGGATGGCGGCCATACTGAGGGTGCCCGGCGTCAGCTTGACCATCTCCAGGTGGCTGTTGTGGTTGCGCCGACGGCAGAGGGCTTCCCGCTTCTCCCCGCCGCTGGTTAGAAACTTCAGCTCCGGTGCGTAACGGCGGGTCAGGTTCCAGAGGTTGGCCAGGACGATCTCCGGCACCGGTTCGTTGAGGGAAGGGGTCAGGATGTGGAAGTGAAGGCCGCAGGTCGGACGAACCCGCCCTCCCAGCCGGTCCAGCGTCGCCAAGATGTAGGTGTATTGCTCCCGCAGAGCCCAGAAGTAGGGATGCCGTCCGATGATCTGAACTTCGATGCCGCAGTGCTCCGTCTGGACGTTGAGCACGCCATATCGGCCCAGACTTTCCAGGCTGCCGGACGGGGCCATCGCTTCCCGCACGGCCTCCTCAAAGATGGGACGCTTGACCCCCTTGGGTGGGGCGACCTCCAGCTCGGTGCCGATCTTCACCACCCGATAAAGCAAATTCTTCCAATACCGGGCTTGCTCCAGGGTGAGGGTATCGTCCCGCCGAAAGAAGATAGGTTCTCGCATCAGATGATCACCGGTGCTGGTCTAGGACCATTGGGACACGGCCGGGGACGGGGGCGCGACCCTTCAGGGCGTGGCGGTGGATTGACCGCGTTCAACCCCCGGAAGGGATGGGGATGGGAGAGGGAAGAGGATCCTGCAGGAGCCTCCTCCCTCCCACGCTTATCTTCCCCCTGTCTCCCCGATCACTTGAACATCGCGAACCGCAGATGGCAGTGGTGGGTTTCTGGGTCCACGTCGAACTGTTGCACCGAGGTTTTGACACCCAGCCGGCGCCGCATGGCCGCCGCTGCGATGTTCAGGTAGGGGCAGACGAAGGGCTTGATGCCATCGGCGATCAGGCTCTTCTCTGTGTGCATCAAGACACACCCGTCCACGTGGAAGCTGACCGTGTCGCCTTCCTTCACAATCTCGAACTCCCGGGCGATGCCGATCTCGTCAATAAAGATGCGCCCGATCTCCGTCAACACGTCTTCGGGCTCCTCATCGGCGATCTCCAGTCCCATATTCTTCTCCATGATCTCCAGCATGCCTTCGCCTACCGTGGTCGTCACGGCCAAGGCGGACTCACCGAAGAGGTCCCACAACCCTTTTTCTAAACCATAGATGATCATTGCGTTGATCCGGGCCAGATTTCGCTTCTTTTCTTCCTCAGTAGCCATGACACTCCTCCTGTAGGAAAGATGGATGCTGTGGTCAGACCGTAACCGCGCTCGACGCTGCTCGTGCTGCTACCCCAGGATGTCTGCTACCTTCTGCGCAGTCTCCCGGGCTTCCAGGAAGGCCATCCCCAGGTTGGCATCTTGAGAGGTGATGCCCACGAAGAGGGTTCGATCGTTGATGGTAGTCACGATGATGTTGCCCTGATTACCCTGAACCAGGGTCTGGGTGAAGTCACCGCGCTTGAGCTGGTGGACACTGCGCTTGCTCAGCCCCAGGATCGCGGCGGCCACAGCACCAACGTGGGCCTCGTCCAATCCTCCCGTGGGAACGTTGGCGGCCAAGATCAGGCCGTCGGTGCTGACGATCGCGCCCCCTTCGATGTCTGCAGAGCTGGTCAGCAGCTCATCCAGGGTTTGCATCAAAAGCTCACTTCGTTTCGCCATCGTTGATCCCTCCTTTCTCGCGTCTCGGTTCTCGTCAAGTCCTTCCGGCCATTGAATGTCCGCCACGGCTTCCCCGGGATGGGGGGGAGCAAGGCGGGCACTTTCCCGTTGCTCGTCCAGACGACGCAAGCCCTCCAGGAGCAGGGCCGACCATTCCGTGTGGATCGTCTGCTCCGGCGGGGGGATGCTGCGTTCCAAGACGAAGGTGCCTTCCTCCCAACTCAGGAGCTCGTACACAGCCTCCTCCCCCACCAGGGTGCCCGTCTGAGCGTGGACGACCTGTCCCTGCGAGAAGAAAAGGGAGCCTTCCTCGCCCTCCTCCCGATCCCGTATCGTCAATTGGGCGTCTCCCTGCTCCTCGCAGAGGACTTGGATGAGCGTCGGCAGACTCATTTCCTGCAGGCTCCCTGTTACGGCCACGGTCTCGCCCCCCTTCGTGTGATCACAGCGCCTACTCTCCCCCCCTCCGGCGCCGACGTTGTTCCAGGTAGTCCCGGATCCGGTGGATGGCCTGGGTCGTGATCCGGCGGTAGGGCTGGCGCACAGTCGCGACCAGGATCAGTGTCAGGCGCTGCTCGCCTACCCAGAAGGTCCGCCCAACGACCCGCCGGCCTTGGGTGTCGCGCAGCGCCACCTCGTCTGACGCGGCCAGCCCCAGCCGCTGGTGGATGCGGTCCACCCACCGCCACACGGTACCCACCATCGCGGCCAGCGTCTCGGCCTCCCAGTCGGCCTGTCCTGCGGCGGCAACAAGCATGCCGCTGTCGTCGGTCAGGATCAGGTGGTGGAATTGGCCCTGCTGTTGGACCTCCTGCAGCAACGCGGTGATCTCGACCTGGAGCTTCGGTGGCACGTTCATCGGTCCTTACCTGGTCGGCGTGGGCACCACCCTCAGGCGTTCGTACACTGACTGCATCACAGCACTGATGATCCCCTTCAGGGTTTCGGAGACCCCAACGCCTTGGATGGCGATGGCTTCAAAGGTGGGGCAAGCCCGGTGATTCAGGGCTTTCTCCAACTGGGAGACCGGCAGGGCGTCGGGCAGGTCCCGCTTGTTGAACTGGAGGACGAGGGGAACCCCATAAGGATCGTACCCCATCTCCTGGAGGTTCTCCCAGAGGTCCTGCATCGAGGCGACGTTGTCCTCCAATCGGCCGGCCTGGGAATCGGCGACGAAGACGATCCCGTCCACGCCTCGCAGGACCAGCTTGCGGGTGGCGGCGTAGTAGACCTGACCGGGTACGGTGTAGAGCTTGAAGCGGGGCGTCAGCCCCTTGATCTTTCCCAGAGAGAGCTCCATAAAGTCGAAGAAGATCGTCCGGTCCTCTCGCGTCTTGACCGAAACCATCTCGCTGCGGGCTCGCACCGGAATGCGACGGTAGAGCTGTTCCAGATTGGTCGTTTTGCCGCTTAGGGCGGGTCCGTAGTAGACGATCTTTAGGTTGATTTCGCGTAAATGTGCGTTGAAGAACATGGTTGCCCCCTAGAACTCCTCCCTCTCTGGCCGGTGCATTCGGATAGGTGTCATAGGTGTTCTGGGTCGTTCCGTATGCTGCGATGGTTCCCCGGGGTTCTGCCTGCCCGGCTCGGGATGAGGGGGCGCAGGCAGGGGAAAGGCCCGTCGCATCGGGAGGTTCAGATCAATGCTTCCAGTTCGCTATCGAGCAAGGCGGTGAATTCGTCGTCCATACCGGGGGCGGAGGCGGTAGGACGATGGCGAGCCTCCTGAACGATGGGTTGGATCTTGGCGATGGCCTCCCGGATGACCAGGCGGACCAACCCAAGGGGCGTCGCGCTGGGACAAACGATCACCAGGATCAGCTCGTCATCCACGTCAGAGAGGTAGACGGTACGGAGATCGCCCTCGTGCAGGAGCAGTTTGAAGCGGGCCGGCTCCCCTACCAGCCGAGCCATCTCTCGGGTCGCGGCCAAATTGCCGGCCGCCAGGGCTGAGAGGACGGTGGTGTCCACTTCCTTGGGATTGCCCTCCTGGGCGATCAACTGGCCGGTGATGTCGGCCAGGACGACGCATCGGGCCTCGGCTTCGTAGTAGACTTCGCGCAGGTATCCCTGCATCTGTTGAAGCTGCTGAGGCGAGAAGAGCAAGCCTATGGGTGGACCTGACAGTTTGTTCTCGGTCGCTGTCATTTTCTGTCTCCTGGTGAGGTGTTGGGGTTTCGGTGGGGACATCGGCTCAGTTCAGCCCCACCAGATTGGTCTCTCCGTCTTCTTGGACCTCCGGGCCGAGCGGAGGGGTGGTGGATGGAGGAGCGGAACGCTCCGCGAGCACCTGGTCCAGATGCTCGCTCACGGCCGAGGAGAAGGCTTCGTCCAGGGCCGCCGCCGGCTCGCCCCACCCCCCGTTGGGGACGATTTCCAACAGGTGCTCGACGGCACGCTTCATCTCCAGCCAGACGACGCCGACCGGGACCCGGCTCACGCGCCGATCCAGGAGCAGGGCCAGCACCATCTCCTCTGCCACGTTGACCGCGTAGAGGTTCACCTGCTGCCCCTCCCGGTACAGGAAGTTGAGGCCGGCGCTGTCGTCGAAAAGCCCCCCCAGGGTCAAGAAGCTGGCGAAGCTTCCCCCCAGCAGGGAACTGAGCGTCTCCGTGTCTATCCCCGACGAATCTCCAACGGCTGCGATGCGCTGGCCCGCCGCGTTGATCAGGAGGGCGAAGAAGGCCTCGGTCCGCCGCGACAGGTCCTCCAACGCAGCCACCAATCGCCGGAAATGGCGGTCGGGCAGGACCAGGATGCCCGGCTCCCGGATGGGCCGGTCGCTGAGGGCCTGGATGACGGCGTCGGTGAACTCGTTGATGTCAAAGGGCTTGGTCAAGTAGCGGTAGATCTGGAGCCGCCGCGCTCGGGCCTCGATCTCATCGGAGCCGTAGGCGGTGATCAGGATCACCGGCGTCGTGGGACTGATCTGACGGACCCGCTCGATCAGCTCCAGCCCGTTGATGCCGGGCATCCGCAGGTCGGTGATCAGCAGGTCCACAGCCCCCTCTTGAAAGAGGAGCAGGGCCTCCTCGCCGGAGGGGACCGTCTCGACCTGAAACCGCCGGTCCATCCGCTCCAGCGTCTTGCGAAGGAAGTAGGCAACCCTTCCTTCATCATCCACGATAAGAATGCGCTTTCGGTCGCTCATACTATGCACTCCCCCCTCGCTTCCAGGGCGGTCCCATCCTATCACAAAACCGGCGTAAGGCTGTAACACTTGGGTAGCAGTTCTGTAGCCGCGTAGATACCTCTGGACAGGACGCCTCCTGGATGGCGTACTCCCGTCCCACGGGCGAGGGGGCGGCATCACAAAAGGTCGTCGAGCAGGCTCATCGCCTCATTGGTGATGTCCACCTCCGGCAGCGGGGGCTGATACCCCTCCAGGAGGCGAGCCAGGTGGGGGATGGCTCGGCTGGTGAAGTAGGTGACGATGCCCGTCCGCGTGCGTTCTCCGAAGATAATGCCCAGGAGGAAGGAATCGTTGATGCGGGCTGTGTAGACCATCCCGCCCCCCTCACCACGGTAGAGGATGGTCTGAAAGGGGGTCGCCATGCCCAGCATCTTCGCCGTCTCCGTGGCCGAGGCGTGGCCGGCCGAGAGCAGGACGGCCAGCTCCCGGCTCTGGGGCCACCATTCCACCGCGCTCTCGGCCAAGATCTCACCGGTGTTGTTCATCAAGAGCACCAGGTCGGCGTCAATCTCGGTGCGGAGACGGTTCAGAATCTCCTGAGCCGTTTCGATGGGATCCTGATCCTGCGGAAAGGGATCGGGAGGCGGAAGGAGCCGGGAGAGAGCCCGAGAGAAGTGCTCCATATCCGTGGGTGCGATGAGGGAGTGGACCTTCAGCTCACGAACGCGCTGCGATAGCAGGAGGTAATTCTTCTCGTCGGCGATCAACAGGATGGGGATCTGGGATTCCCGGCCCCGTACCCGCTCGATAAAGCGCAAGCCGCTGATCAGGGGGGGGTGGTCCTCCACGATGACCAACTGGGGTTTGACCGCCTGGAGAAGGATCAAGCCCTCACGCTCGGTGCTCGCTCGGTAGATCTGATGGTGGTGCAGGAAGCGAGCAAACTGCTGTTGGGTGAGCTCTTGGATCCACTGTTCCGCTTCTAGGATCAGAATTCTCATAATCCGTCTCTCCTCTCTACGCGCCTCAAGATGTCGTGGACTCCTGGCGCTTGGAAAAACACCTACCCCGACCTGTCCCGACCCCAGGTCGGGGGAATCCATGGCCTAGAGCCATTGTGGGAGTTCACGACCCAGGTTGCTGAGATGAAGGCAAAGTTGTGCTGGAAAACTCGTTGGGAGGTTAGCAGGGAGACAGATGAGGCATAGATAGGTTCCCTCCGACTGCCGTTCAGGTAGTCTCCCCTAAAGGTGCCGGTGACCAGAGGGGTGCGACGCGCCTTGGAGACCGGACTCTTGGCCAGCGGGATGGCCTCTGGAGCAGTGCGCTCGCTCGTGGGCCAAAGGTGTGTCACACCGTCCAAGCAGCACCGTTGAGGGGGACCGCTGCTGCTTCCAACAACGAAAGCGCTCCCAAAGCCCGGAGCGGCTTTGGGAGTCGTCGAGAGAAAGTTAACGTACCCTTGCCTTTTGGGCTGCCCAATAATTATACCACGGTTCAGGGAGGGGAAAATAAAGATCGCAGCGACCGTCACGAGTTTGGGACATCATTCTGAGTTGCCTCCAAAGGCCAGACAACGCTCAGGCCGGCGCAAAGGGAAGCCATCGGCACCTGGCTGATGTCGTAGCCGGCCAACTCCAGCGGGCACT
>Ga0256830_1000959_pt1 | contig 21345 bp, 18 predicted proteins | sample 128326metaG_FD_190537 | JGI IMG/M metagenome (GOLD analysis project Ga0256830, IMG submission 190537) | Hydrothermal vent microbial communities from Lau Basin, Pacific Ocean - 128-326 | ecosystem: Environmental > Aquatic > Marine > Hydrothermal vents | place: Pacific Ocean: Lau Basin | collected... | reverse complement strand
TGGGAAGGTTGATATCAACACGGCTGCTGTGGAGGAGCTTATGACCCTGGAAGGCATCGGCGAGGTGCTCGCCGGACGGATTGTGGTTTTCAGACAGGAAAATGGCTTTTTCAAGGACATAGCAGATATCAAGAAAATTCGTGGTATTGGTGAGAAAAAGTTCGAAAGGATTAAGGGTAAGATAAATCTTGGTGATGTTGGAAATGCCGACTAGCGGCATTCCATGCAGCCTGCCTGCAGCAGTCAGATGCGAGCCTTAAAGCGAGGCATCTTGGTTTGACTTGAACTTTCTCCATCTTTCCATAACATCAGGTGTCATCGGGTTTGTTTTTTGAGCACTCCTAATCAATTTTTAAAATGCTAAATCTTCCCATCGTAGTTGTTGCATACAACAGAGATCATGCCCTCAGCAGAATATTGACAGCCCTTGCCAGAGCCTATTATTCAAGTAAGACCAAGCTGATAATAAGCATTGACGGTGGTGGCCCTGAAAGCGTCGTACAAATCGCCGAGGAATTCTCCTGGCCACATGGCGAGAAAGAAGTAATCGTCCATGGTAGAAATATGGGCCTCCGCAAACATATTTTGTCTTGCGGGGCGCTTTCTCAAAAATACGATGGCATTATTTTATTGGAAGATGATCTCTATGTCTCACCCTGGTTTTATGACTATGCAGTGCAGGCATCCAAGTTTTACCAAGGGGTACGGGACGTAAGTGGCATTGCCCTATACTCTCACCGTTACAACGAAACAGCCTATCTTCCATTTTTCCCTTACGATGATGGCTCGGATGTCTTTTTTATGCAACTAGCTTGTTCTTGGGGGCAGATATGGCTGCAGGAGCAATGGAAAGATTTTGAAGATTGGTATACCGGGAGTGGTTCTGATGAGTTGATAAATGAACAGGACCTACCTGCTAATGTCAGACTCTGGCCGGAGACTTCCTGGAAAAAATATTTTATTCAGTACATGATCCTGAAGAATAAATATTTTGTTTACCCTCGGCAGTCATATACAACAAATTTTGGAGATCACGGTCAAAACCATGTTGGCGTCAAGACCTTCCAGGTGCCTCTAGCTCAAGGCATGAAACGGCCGTTCTGTTTTGCAAAAATAGAAGATACAAAAGTTAAATATGACGCTTTCTGTGAGATTGAGCCTGATTATATCAAAAAAATGAATGATAACCTAAGTCAATATGAATTTGTAACTGATTTGTATGGCACCAAAGAGAAACACCATTTTAATAAAAACTATGTGCTCACTTCGAAAGAATGCACAAAGTTTTCCTACTCTTTTGATAAAACATTAATCCCTATCGAGGCTAATATCATTGAGTCCATCCCCGGCAGCAGTCTTTTTTTGGCAAAACGTGAAGACGTCAAAATAGAGGAGAATATTAACGCCTACATATTTTTTAAAGCCAATAGTATAGAAGAACAAAAGTACCATTACGCTCTTGGCGACCAGCATTTTACGATGAGAAGAAAGGGAACGGAACTCCACAGAACCGAAATCAATGAAGTTGAAAAACAGCTACATATTATTATGGATAGTTATTCATTCCGAATTGGGCGGGCGATCGTGCTACCCTTTAGTGCCATGAAAAGGATTGCCCAAAATTTCATGAAAAATGATACTTGCCGCTAAATTCCCAGTAGTTAGTTATACTCATGACAAAAGAAACGTCTTGCTGTTTGAGCTTAATTCCCACCCAGTAATAATATAACGAAGAGAAATTAATGATAACTCGAGCAATAGGCTTCCTGAGAGATATCCTGACAAAGCGAACAATTATTTATGCGCTTGCAAAGCGTGATTTCCAAAAACAATACATGGGATCATATCTGGGTTTTGTGTGGGTTTTTTTGCAACCGCTGATCATGATTTTTATCCTATATGCGGTTTTCACCTTTGGCTTCAGGGCGGGAGCGACAACAGACCTGCCATTTGCGGTTTACCTGATTACTGGGATAATCCCTTGGATGTATTTTTCAGAGAACCTGAGTGTAGCCAGCAATGTACTAACTGAGTATTCATATCTAATCAACAATATGGACTTCAGGCTTAGTGTTTTACCGATTGTAAAAATTCTGAGCGCAATGGTTCCCCACTTTTTCTTCATCCTTCTGGCGGTCATAATTGCCTGGCATCACGGCTACCCACCTTCGCTTTATACCTTACAAGTTATTTATTATCTTTTCGCCATGGTTGCTTTGCTGTTCGGGCTTGACTTGCTGACTTCGTCAACCAATATTTTCGTAAAAGACGTGTCGAAAGTTGTATCAATTATTGTTCAATTTGGATTCTGGATGACTCCCATTGTCTGGAACATAAGCATTGTGCCTCCGAAGTATCGGTGGATTATCGAGGCCAATCCTGTGTTTTATTTTGTCCGCGGCTACCGTGATTCGCTGGTATACAGTGTTCCCTTTTGGCACCATCCCGTTGGAACAATTTACTTCTGGTGTTTTGCCATTGCGATATTATTGTTTGGAGTCACTGTTTTTGGCAAATTACGTTCCCATTTTTCAGAAGTGATCTGATCAAACCGTAGGCTATTTTCAGTTAGTTGGGAGACTGGAGTTGACCACCACTCATATGTATGCCATATCTGTAAGAAATTTATCAAAAACCTTCAGGATTTATGATGATCCCGCCGATCGACTCAAGGAGATATTCTCTTTCCGACGGAAAAAATATTCCCAAGATTTTCAGGCGTTGCACGACATTAGCTTTGATGTCCCCAAGGGACAGTTCCTTGGGGTTTTAGGACGAAATGGTGCAGGAAAATCAACCCTCCTTAAAATAATATCTGGAAAATATGTTGCTACAAGCGGGACGGTAGAAGTAAATGGTTCTATTTCGTTACTGCAACTCCAAGCTGGCTTTAATAAAGAGTTGACAGGCATAGATAATGTCAGATTCGCGGTAAATTTCTTGGGCTACGATGATTGCAAGCTATCAGAGGTCATAGCAGAAATAATTGAATTCGCCGATTTAGGAGAGTTTATTAATCATCCCGTCAAAACATATTCCTCCGGCATGTATTCACGGTTGTCATTTGCTGTCGCCATAGCAATAGATCCTGAAATTCTAATTGTTGACGAAGTGCTCTCCGTCGGGGATATGCGTTTTACGTCAAAATGCTTACGCAGAATGCATGAAATTAAAAAAAAGGGTACAACTGTCATTCTAGTGACCCATGACGTTGTCAAGGTGGCGGTATTCTGTGACAAGGCCTTATGGCTGAAGGATGGCCGTATTGAGGCCATAGGCGACGCCAAGGAGATTTCCGAAAAATATCGTGACTACATGATGCTTGGCGAGGTGGCAGAGAAAAAGGATATAGGTAACGCCCCATCCCCTATAGCAAAAGCTTCTACAAGTTCTCTAGGTGATGATGATATTGAGTGGCTCGACCTGAAGGACTTCCCTTTTGTGCAAAAGGGAAATATAAAAATTACCCATGCCGCCCTTTACAGGAAAGAACCGCATGAAAAATCTTCCATTTTTTCCAGGGGTGAACATTTTCTATTATATCTTAAAATTTGTTCTACAGAGAAATTAAAGGATATAGTTGTTGGCTGGGTTTTAGTTGATAAGCAAGGCTTGATAGCACTGCATAGCAACAGTGAATTTTGCGGAAAAACAATTGCCTTCGTTGATAAAGGAAGTTCGCGTGTTTGCTGTTTCGACGTAAAAATTCCACCCCTACGAAATAGCAGATATATTTTTTCTGTTGGCATAAAGCAATATGATCAGATTATATTTAAACTAAATGAAGCTCTACCGATACAAATTTCCAGTAAAGATAGTGACTCACGCCAAGGCGGGTATATAATTGTTGAAGATGCAGAGTTTTATTGTCGATGATAGTTGTCCAGACAACTATCCTACAAACGATATAATGTTGAATGAGTTCTTATAGACGGAGACTTGGAATACATAGAGCTCTTCAGTTCTATTCAGAAACAACAATTTGATATAGTAATTATCGATGGTAGAGATAGTTTCCATACTGCTACTCAAGTCTACGATACTATAAAAATGGGGTCGTATCGATTTTTGATAATTCAGACTGGTATCCTGCTTCATCTTTTTTAAAAGGATCAATCACAGTATCCAACAATGATATAATGAAATTTACTGAAGTAAGAAAGGTTGTCAAAGAAGATGATTGTTGTATTACGTTGCAACCAGGGCAAGCATAATGACCGTAAATGCCAACATAGACTCTTTTATTAAGTCAATAAAGCATTATTTACGTAATACAAAAAACTCTCTTCTAAGAGGAATTTTACCCATTCTCATCAATAATATTGATGAGGATGATACATATGGTATATTTTGTGAAACCGTCCTGAATATTAAAAAAACAGCAATTGACATTAAACAATTTCGTTATGCTCTTGAATTGCTGGTGAGTATTAATGACTCTTCCTTTGATGCATACGACTGTTTGTTTGTTGCTAGAGCCTATGACTCACAGGAAAATTCTTTTGCTGTAATTGAGGAGCTTATTTCAATATTTGAAAATATAATTGATGTAAACAATTCGGGAAAATTGGATAACTCTAACGTCAACCGTGTTGTTGCCCAGTTGGCTAATCTCAACTCTTTATCCAGATCACTTGACGCCAAGTGTATCTCAAATATTAAATACCAATTTAAACGCCTTAAGGATGAATATCTTAATGATGAATTCATCTCCTCGCCAGGTTTTTCACAAGAGGGAGAAGACTTAATCCTGAAAAGGCTTTTCCCCCATAAGAAAGAGGGTGTTTTTGTCGATGTTGGCGCTCATCATCCAACTAGGTTCTCAAATACATACCTTCTCTACCTGCAGGGATGGCGAGGGATCAACATTGATCCACTGCCCGGCACTATAGATTTGTTCAATTCGATGCGCCCTCGAGACATAAACGTTGAAGCCGCTGTCGGATTTCCTAAGGGTGACCAAGCACATGTGAATTATGTTACTTTCGAGGAAGCGGCATACAATACTATTATCTATGGAAAAATCGAAGATCATGACAATTTCGGTAAGTCAAAAATTCTCGACACCATTAGAGTCCCGCTAAGAAAATTAGACGATATCCTTAGTGATCACGCAAGTTTTCTTGAAAAAATTGATTTCTGTTCTATAGACGTTGAGGGCAATGAGCTTGCGGTGCTTGAAGGGTTTTCTATTGAGAAATATCAGCCGACTATCATTGTAGTTGAAAATAAAGGGTTCTCGATTGACACCATGCATGAATCGCCGGTTTATAAACATCTGCATGACAGTGGATACAAAATTCGATCCGTGTTGTTTAACTCGCTTATTTTCGAGAGAGCAACGAAGTGATAGCTGTCCCCATTTTTTCAGATATATAATAGAAATGCGAAAAACATCTAGCTAGGTAAATTCTATCATGACAAACAATCCAGTATTTTCGCCAAAAGTCTCTATAATAACTGTAACCTACAATGCCGCAGAGCGGCTTGCAAAAACTATTGACAGTGTTATAAGTCAATCCTATAAGAATATTGAATTTATCATCATTGATGGCGCATCAACTGATAGCACAACTGAAATTATCCAGAAAAAAATCGGCTCCATAGATTATTGGGTGTCTGAACCGGACCACGGCATATATGATGCTATGAATAAAGGCCTCGCTGTGGCAACAGGAGAATACGTGCAATTTCTCAATGCCGGGGACTATTTCCTTGATAATGACTCACTGAAGACGCTTGTTGAGTCTGCCAAACAGCCGTATGATGTTATTTACGGAGACATAATGTTGGTCAATGCGGATGGCGGGGGCATCCGGAACCACAAGGCCATGGCTTTTAATATTGATAATTTGAAACTGTTTGGAACCGGTGTCATTTGCCATCAAGCCATGCTTGTAAACCGGGATATTGCCCCAATGTATGACACCAAGTTCAGGTATAAAGGTGAACTGTGCTGGTATTTTGATATCTGCCTGAATAAAAATGGCGACCTCCGCTGCTTCCATTACCAAAAGCCTTTGGTCTATTATTTTTTAGGTGGTTTGGGTTATCAGAACTTCATCAGAAATAGATTTGAATGGTATAAATTATTATATTTGAGATTTGGTGGTAAATCTGTCATAAATAAAAAATTCCTTAAATTTATTTATAATGATTTTAAAAATCGATATAAAATGTTAAGATTTTAGCGTAATTACCTTTTAACTTATTCACATTTAACCCATAAAAATTTTAGAGAAAATATGAACTTAAAAAACTTGTTTAACAAAATAAAAAAAGAGCCTGTGGCCCAGGAAACCTCCGTGCAAAACCCCTCATTTAGTGCCCGTATAAACAATATGATAAGTATAGGATTTGCTCCAAAATGTATTTTTGATTGCGGTGCATCTGTAGGTTATTGGTCCTATGAAGTCAGCAAGCTATTTCCCGGCAGCCAAATTGTGGCCATAGAGCCCAACAGTAAGGTTCTGCCGCAGACAAAAAAAAATCTAGCCTCCGTGACCCCCAAGGTAATTATTGAGGAGTGCGCCTTAGGAGCTAGCTCGGGGGATGCATATCTTAATATATGGGACAATGACCAAATGAAAATGTCCGGTTCGTCACTAAAGGGCCATGTTTATGGAGACCCTAAGGAGAAAATGAAGGTAAGGCTTGATACTCTTGACAACCTTTGCAAGAAACACGGCCTGAAACCGGATTTGGTGAAGTTGGATTTGCAGGGTGGGGAGCGTGAAGCACTCAAAGGCGCTGAGACGGTCCTTCAGGTTGCTGAAGTTGTCATGATAGAGTTCGGTTGTCTACATGCCTATATCGACAGGGCAACACCATTAGATCTGATGGATACAATGTATAAAAATGACTACTGCCTGTACGACATTATTGATCTTATCTATCGGCCTTATGATAATGCCTTGACCGGTGGTGATTTTATTTTTGTGAAAAATGACAGTCAGTTAAAGAAATATAAAGGGTATAAATAGTTGACGTTGAATGCGTACGATTTGTTTGTGATGTGCATCATTACCTCAGTTTAGTTTGAGAAAGGATTTTTCCGCCATTTCTATTTTTGTGATAATATTATCCCTAACGAATATCGGCTGTTAAATAAAATATTTAACATTCCTTAAAGTTGTGATAGCTATAATGGATGAAGCTGAATTTGACAAGTTTGCTGAAGAATACAAGAGAATACATGCCGGTAATATTCGAGCTTCTGGCGAGTCTCCTGAGTTTTTTGCCGAATATAAGGTGAAGGAATCTGCCAAGCTGGTGCATCAACACGACTTTCCGGATGAACTTTCTATTCTCGATTTTGGTGCTGGTACTGGAGTGTCAGTTCCTTTTTTTCGCCGGTATTTGCCGCAGGCCAAACTTACCTGCCTGGATGTATCTCGGAAAAGTTTAGCCATTGGTGCAAAGCGATTTAGTTCTGAAGCTGAATTTGATCATTTTGACGGTCGGCGTATACCTGTATCTGATGATGCTTTCCATTTGGTCTTTGCTGCCTGTGTTTTCCATCATATCCCTCATGAACTCCATGATTGTCTATTAATCGAAATTTTTCGTGTGCTCAAGTCCGGTGGAATATTGATAATATTCGAACATAATCCTAACAATCCTTTAACGGTGCATGCGGTCAACACCTGCCCTTTCGATGAAAATGCGGTGCTTATTCGGGGGAGTAAATTCCGTGAGCTGGTTCAACGCGCTGGATTTATTAATGATCGTTTATGTTACCGCATTTTCTTTCCTGCTCCACTTAGCTTTCTTCGTCCAGTCGAGCGGTTCTTGACATGGCTGCCGCTTGGTGCCCAGTATTATGTCTGTGCTCAGAAGCCTGCTTAATGGATCAGCCATTCGCTTTGCCATCGTTGGATGTGTGAATACATTATTTGGCCTGATGATGATCTATGTAGCCAAATGGATAGGGGTAGGGGATGTCTGCGCTAATCTCTTTGGTTATTGTTGTGGTATTGTACTGAGCTTTAAACTTAACGCTCTTTGGACTTTTCGCTATTCTGGGCGCCAGTTGCCTGTTTTCTTCTCTTTTCTTGTTGTCTTATTGGTAGCCTATTTGCTCAATCTAGCCACCGTTCTGGTGGCCATAAGGATACTTGGGATAGACAGTTATCTCTCTCAAGCCATGGGAATCATCCCTTATACATTAGTTTCATACATTGGGTCTCGTTTTCTTGTTTTCAACCATGTTGAGAGATCTCAGGAACCGATGGTTGATGAAATAACAAGACAGTAAATGTTAAGAGGCAAACATGACCAGACTAGCTATCATTGTTCCCTGTTATAATGAAGAGGAAATTCTGCCTGAAACAAATCGACAATTAAATGTAATACTGAACCGCATGGTTGAACGGAATAAAATAGCTCCAGAGAGCTACATTTATTATGTCGACGATGGGAGCAAGGATCGGACCTGGCAGCTCATTAAAGACATCTGCCTTGAAAACCCATGTGTGGGTGGCATCAAGCTGGCACGAAATGTTGGACATCAGAACGCTTTGCTGGCCGGCTTGATGACAGTCAAGGGAGATGTTCTTGTCAGTATCGATGCCGACCTCCAGGATGATGTGGACATCATCGAGCAGATGGTGGATGAGTATAACGTACGAGGGGTCGAAATCGTTTATGGTGTCCGCCGTAGAAGAGACACGGACACTGCGTTTAAAAGGATGACCGCTCAAACCTTTTATCGATTTCTGCATTTCATGGGTGTGGATATCGTGCTTAACCACGCGGATTTTCGGCTCATGGGACGCAGGGCGATTCAAGCGTTACAGGAATTTCGTGAGATCAACCTGTTTCTGCGGGGAATAGTGCCTCTGCTCGGCTTTCAATCCTCGATCGTCTATTACGATCGCAAAGCACGCTTCGCTGGCAAAAGCAAATATCCATTTAAAAGGATGTTTGCCCTTGCCCTGAACGGCATTACATCTTTTTCTGTAACCCCTCTACGCATGATTACGACTTTAGGGTTTATAATATTCTTCTTTTCCTCCATGCTGGGCTTTTGGGGGTTGCTGGCCGCTATGTTCAGCGACAGTACCATTCCAGGTTGGGCATCTACTGTCGTACCTGTCTATTTCCTGGGTGGTGTTCAAGTTTTTTGTATCGGTATTTTGGGTGAGTATATTGGCAAGATTTACTGGGAGGTAAAACAACGTCCCCGATTTATTATAGAGGAAGTTATGGAAAGCCCTGCCAGACAATCAAGCAGGGGAACAGATATGACAACAAGGATTTAATGCAATGGTTTCAATTTCAGAAAGGAATGAGTTTGTTCTTATCTTTTTCTTATTGGGTAGTTTAATAATTATATTTAATTTTCCAGACATTTTCTTGTCAAAAACAATGTATGTTGATGATCACCATAGATATATATTAGGCCTTAAAAATCAAATCCATGAATCTATTTTTAAGAGGAATACAGTTCGAGCATATGTAATATTTCCATTGTATAAGCTTCTATCGATAAACCTCATGTATGCTCGGCTGGCACAGACTATATGTTTTTATCTCCCATTGGCATTTTCTTTTTATTTACTTCTTAGACTTTATACAACTCTTCCCTTATCAGTTGTTTTTTGTTCAAGCCTTCTTCCATGTATTTTACCGGGACAAACTCAAATTCCATCGTTTATAGATGGTTCTTATACGGTTCAAGGTTTGCTTTCTTTTACTATTATGCTACTTGCATCATTTAAGTTCTTGAGCCTCCAAAAGTTTTATTTATGGCGTTATATCTTATCTGTTTTTATATATGCTATCAGCTTAGAGATGATGGACCATTCCGTCTTTTTACTGCCGATAGCCATAATATCTTATTTTTTTGTTGTACCATTTCAGCAGAATTGGAAAAAAATTGCCGCATTGTCGATTGGACAAGGAGTTCTTGCATTACTTAAAACTCTTCAAATGCTATATTCCCCGACAGTTTCAGCGTCAGTTCCTGTTAAACCATCTTGGGATATGTTTGTAGACAGGTTGTCATCACTGATAACGGCGACTCTCCCCTTTTCATATTCTATTTTTGGTAAACCTATTAACAGTTTTGTACTGTTATTGATATTCTCATTGATAATATTGATAGGTAGTTATAAGGCTAAAAGGAATGATAGGATATTGATTTGTTTAGGACTTGGCTGGGCTTTTTGTTCGTCAATTACTTTTTTAACTGTAAGCAGATTTTATTCAAGTAGATATGCGCATATTCCTGGATTTGGGATCAATTTCTCATTTGTAATGAGTTTATGGGTAATCTTTCAAAATTTAAAAATAAGATTCAACAAAAACATTTTTTTTATTTTATTAATATGTATTGTAATTTTTTCAGGTAGTTCAAGAATTTTACATTTATCAAAAATTTTTACCCCCCAAAACAATACACATGATGTTATCACCTCAACACTTAGTAAATATAATTTTCCTGAGAATTCTCAAATTATAATTATCAATGGAGGGAGGATTCCTACCGGAGGTTGGTGGAATTATTCAAGTGGATATTTTAAGTATGCGACTAGGCGAAAAGATGTTACAGGATTAATCGGTCCTGAAAAAGGTTTTTACAATCCATATGATTCCAAGAAACGTGGATTTAGCCCTGATCATCAGATGAGTGGACTGACATTAGAGAACCCTGCTTTTTATTTTAGACTAGACTGTAAACAAGGATGCGAATTGTATCAAAAGGAATATTCCCTCCAGTGGGAGAGCGATAGCTGGAAAGTGTATAAGTTTAACTTACAGACAGGTAATATTGAAAAAGTATATAAAGGAAGTGATATAGAGGAGTTTAACGAATTTTTAAGAAAAAATAAGTTAACTCAAAATGATATTGTTTTTGCTAAAGGAATGCCTTCTTATCTTAATTAAAATTCAACAGCCTGATGAGAGTCATTTTTGTAACTTACAACCACCTAAATACCAACAGTGGTATCCATATATATAATATTGCCCAATCTCTTGAGATCAAAGGTGTGGAGTGCGCGGTATTTGTCCCTGGAAGCAAAGAGACTGTTTACGAATTTGGAGAGCCGGAATTTCAGGTTTTTAATTATACCGACATTGATAAAGTCGACTTTGTGCCGGATATCATTCATGCCTGGACGCCGAGGGAGTGCGTAAGGAAACATGTCCTCCGCCTTGTTAAGATATACAAATGCCCCTATATCGTTCACTTGGAAGATAATGAAGAATGTCTCCTGATGCACGAAATGGGGTTATCTGCAGACCAGATAATCGCTATACAGCATGGGAATGTAGATATTGTTGTGCCGGAAGGACTGTCCCATCCCCGCCATTATAAGGAATTTTTGGCCGGGGCTTTGGGCATGACAGCTCTGATTGATAAACTTTTATACTTCAAACCGGTTAATGTACGCGGGTTTGTGTTCTGGCCCGGTTACGATAAACTGTTTGAAGACTTGCCGAACGCAGGTGATAACTTAAGAACTGAGCTGGGAATAAAAAAAGGTGACCATGTCATTGTCTATATGGGCAATGTTCATGCCTCAAATCGTGACGAGATTTTCAGCCTATATTCGGCGGTTAACCTGCTAAATAAAAAAAACATCCCTACAAAACTTATTCGGACAGGCGAGGATTATGTGACCTTAGTGCCGCCGGAAGCTAAAGAGTTGGATGAACACATTGTTAAGCTTGGCTTTCTGCCAAGAGAAGAACTCCCAAAATTGCTGGGCTTGGCTGATATTTTAGTACAACCGGGCCAGGCTGGAGATTTTAATGATTTTCGGTTCCCCTCGAAACTGCCGGATTATTTCATATCTGGCAAGCCCGTAATCTTGCCTGCTGCCAATATTGGTCGTTTTTTAAAAGACGGCGAGAACTGTGTCCTTTTGGCCAGTGGTGATGCAAAAGAGATAGCGGAAAAAGCCGAAGGATTGCTGGCTGACGCTAACAAGCGTGAACAGATTGGAGCGGCCGGCAAAGCCTTTGCCGCGAAAAATTTTTCCTGGCATAACAATGCATTTATATTGCTTGATTTTTATCAAGAATTATTAGAGCTCAGCTGCCTGAAGTCACTCGCCAAACTCAACAGTTCAAAAGAAGCCTGCCCTGAATTATCTGGTTTAGTTGAAGAATTAGACAGAATTTGTTTCCGCTTTATCTTGAGTCCTGATTACCGGGATAAAAGTTATGAGGTGTTATTGCATTCCTTGAATGAGACGAATGACTACAAAAAACTTTCCAAATTGACAGCGGAAGCCCCTGACTATATCCCCAGCTATGAGTTTGTTCGGTTGATTAGTCACTTGGCCTCTTTTGCCGACAAGTACAACGATGAAATATCAGCAATCTATGCATCAAGGAGCTGGCGTCTTACGAGTCCCTTAAGATATGTCTCCATACGGCTCACTCATATCAAGAAGTACGCCTGGGATATTGGCTACGCTTTACGTGCGGTACAAAGAGTGTGGAGGCAAGAGGGCTGGTCAGGGGTAAAAAATAGGATTCACCTGTATATCAAAAAACTTCCTTTTTTCGCCACAAACAGTTACCAGGAATGGATAGAGCTGTATGATTCATTAACTGATAAAAAGCGGACAAAGATAAAACAGCGTATTACCGCGATGAAGCAAAGGCCTTTGATTTCAGTAGTTATGCCCGTCTACACCCCGTCTGTTGATTTGCTAGAGCAGGCTATCAACTCGGTGCAAGCGCAACTTTATCCTAATTGGGAACTATGCATTGCCTACGACAACTCACTCGACCGTAGAATCCGCAACCTTTTAGAAAAATACACAGAAAACGATTCACGAATAAAGCTGATTTTCAGCGAGGAAAATGGACATATATCTGAAGGATTCAACTCCGCACTTAACATTGTTACTGGCGACTATGTCGGCCTGCTTGGTCATGATGACCTACTGCCTGAACATTCACTTTTCCATGTGGCGGAAGAAATAAACAAATACCCTGGGGTCGAGTTAATATACTCTGACGAGGATAAAATCAACAAAAATGGGAAACGTTGCCTCCCTCATTTCAAGCCGGACTTGAATCTGGATTTACTTCTCTCGCAGAATTACATCTGCCATTTATTAGTTATCAAAACAGATCTTCTTACAGAGGTCGGTGGCTTCCGCAAGGGCTATGAGGGAGCCCAGGACCATGATCTGGTCATTCGTTGTATTGAACGGATTAAACATGACAAAGTCAGGCATATCCCCAAGGTTTTATACCATTGGCGTATGCATAAACATTCAACTGCAGCGACTGCTGCAGCCAAAGAACATACAAATGATGCTGGCATAAAGCTGCTGAACGATTATATTGATCGAAATAAATTAAATGCCATGGTTTGCCCAGGACTGGTACCCAACAGTTACCGGATTAAATATGCTATCAATGGAAATCCGCTTGTCTCCATAATCATACCCACCAAAGACCAAATAGACCTGCTCAAAACCTGCATCGACAGCATTGAAAACCGTACAAGTTATCGAAATTACGAAATAATAATCGTCAACAACCGATCCCTTGAGCCATCCACCACTCAATACTTTCAAGAGTTATCACAAAAAGACCATATACAAATAATTGATTATGATGACGTATTTAATTATTCAAATATAAATAATTATGCGGTTGAGAAGGCAGCGGGGGAATATATCTGTTTGATGAACAATGACATTGAAGCGATCTCCCCTGAATGGCTTGAAGAAATGCTTTCCCAGGCAATGCGTCCGGAAATTGGTTGTGTTGGTGCAAAACTTTATTATCCGAACAACAAGATCCAACATGGTGGAATAATTTTGGGTATCGGTGGTGTGGCCGGTCACAGTCATAAGTATTTTGAGAAAGACGCCTCTGGCTATCATTCTTGTTTAAAACTTGTCCAAAATATAAGTGCGGTAACTGCTGCTTGCCTAGTTGTGTCAAAAGATGTTTTCATCCAAGTTGGAGGTTTTGATGGTAAAAACCTCAAAGTTGCCTTCAATGACATTGATTTCTGTTTACGCGTCCGCGACTTGGGGTTATCAAACCTTTGGTCGCCATATGCCGAATTATACCACCATGAATCTATAAGCCGCGGCCAGGAAGACACCCCAGAAAAACGAAAACGCTTCCATGATGAAATTAATTACATGACTAAGCGATGGGGCAAAGAACTTACAGAAGACCCTTGCTATAATTCGAATCTTAGCAAGGAATTTGAAGATTTCTCATTAAAACTGTAACAAGCTTAACGAACATAATCGTAAAAATATGAGTGCAAAAGATATGAGGCGCAACAGTCGTTGCGTTGTATTTGCTCATTACGACAGAGATGGGTTTGTTGATGAGTATGTACTTTGCTACCTTCGTTCCCTAGCGGAAGTATCAGAACGTATTGTATTTGTTACAACTGGAGGTATCAGCCCAGCGGATGAGCGTAGGGTGCTTGATGTCTGCTGGAAAGTGATAAGCCGGGATAATAAGGGCTACGACTTTCTGAGTTACAAGTATGGTATTAAGCTGCTGGAATCGGAATGCTATGATGAGTTGTTGCTATGTAACGATAGTGTTTACGGCCCGTTAACGTCTTTGGGACAAATGTTTGCCAGGATGCACGCAGTGCCGTGTGACTATTGGGGAATTACTGAAAGCTACGCTCATAGCTGGCATTTACAAAGCTACTTCTTGGTATTTCGAAAGAATGTTGTTGAATCCCAATTTTTCACAGAATTCTGGGCAAACGTTAAAGTGGAATCCACGAAGAGGGATGTTATCGATAAATATGAGGTTGGACTCAGTCGTGCCCTTAGGATGGCTGGTTTCCATGGAAAAGCATACGTTGGTTACAAGCCGACCATAAAAGAGTTGTTCAGCGCGTATACAAAACTCATTACAAGGCGGAGATTTTTTTCAAGGATGCAACGGTTGGTGTCGGATTCGACGGCTGGCGGAAAAGCCCAGTTTAAAGTGCCGGGAAAAGCACTGTGGAGTGTGTATAGAAGATTAAACCCCACCCATTTCTTCTGGCGCAGCACTATACGGCGCGCCGGAATGCCTTTCATCAAAGTCGAACTGCTCAGGGATAATCCGGAAAACATAAACATTTCTGATTATAGGTGCGTCATTGAAAAATACTGCAATTATGACGCTGGAATAATAGAGCGACACCTTGATCGGATGAAGTACTCTGACAGGGAAAGAAAACAGTAATGAGAGCTGCCCCCAAACAGGCCTTGTTCCGAAAGCCTTTTTTGCAACGTTTATATTGCCATTGTCAATGACCAGCAAATTTCCCATAAAAATTCATATTCTGTTAGGGGTTTACAATGGCGAGACATATATCAGGGAACAGATAGAAAGCATTCAGAAACAAGATTATCCTGATTGGCATTTGCTTATTAGGGATGATGGTTCTGATGATGCTTCCCTAGACATTATTGAATCCATTTTGAGCGAAGATGGGAGAATTCAGATAATACAGGATGATCTAGGGAATCAAGGGACTGTTGGTAATTTCAGGGTCTTACTCCAACGTGCTAAAGAGATGGATGCAGAGTATGTCTGCTTTTCAGATCAGGACGATGTCTGGCAAACATGGAAACTTGACCGTCAAATGGACCTTATGCGGCAGGTGGAGGTGCGCCGGGGTAAACAGCTTCCGATACTCGTCCATTCCGATCTATTAGTGGTAGATGATCAGCTTCAAATGGTCAATCCATCATTCATGGCCTTTCAGCGTGTTTGCCATGAAAAAACATCTTCTCTCAATGTTCTGCTGGCTCAAAACTATGTTACTGGTTGTACAGTACTGATCAATCGAGCACTGTTGGACCTGGCTTCGCCCATACCCAACTCTACGTTGATGCATGACTGGTGGCTGGCACTATGCGCTGCAGCGTGTGGTGAGTTGGCTTTTCTGTCGGATGCCACGGTGCTTTACCGTCAGCACGGAAAGAACGAGGTTGGCGCTAAAGGGTTTTTGGGTATGCTGAATCCGTTTAAGAATAGTTGGGTAAAGATGTGGCAGGAAGGAAACGAGCTTTTTCTGAAAAGCTTCGATCAAGTCCTGGCGCTACAAAAGAGGATGATGGAAAGAGGATGTGATACTGATAAGCCGGCAATATCTCTTATCAACGATTATCTCAATGTCTGGGATAATCAACATAGGCCCCTTTACCGACTTCTCGATATTCTCCGGCTAGGCGTTCACCATCAGAATCTGTTGACGCAACTACTGTTTCTAATCCGTGTCTATTTTGCACCGTATTCGAATAAATAATCCTTCAGAGAGTGAGGCGGGTATTCTAAAGTCACATGACTAAGGACCTTTTGTATGGCTTATGTTTTACAACCGTTTTGAGCGGTTCACATATTTCAACCCTCCAGCTTTGCCGAAGGTGCATCTGACTTTCTTGAATTTGTTCTATATATTCACCTCAATTCCGGTCGTACACCAGTGCTACGTCGTTGCGAAGTTGTGATCCTTCCGGCTGCTTCGTCTTCGTAGGGGACGATTATAGGTGATTTATGTTTATAAACGGAATAGGACATTTCTATTTTGGCTTGACATAGATTCCAAAAGTGGTTTGACAAACACGTCAAATTGTAATACTATGTGTATTACGGAGGTGGCATCATGATTACCCTAAGATTAGATCCCCAACTTGAAAACAAGGTCAATAATGTCGCAAGGTTGCTTGGTGTAAGCAGATCAGAACTGGTAAGAAGGAGCGTGTCTGATTATCTGACAAAAATTAAAAAAACAAGCCCATGGGAGGCCGGCAAGGAACTTTTTGGCAGGTATTCGAGCGGTCAGAATGATTTGGCTCAGAATAGAAAGAAAATTATGAGAGAAAAAATATTGGCCAAGAGAAGATGAAGACAATACTTATAGACTCAGGCCCTCTTATAGCTTTATTTGATGCTTCTGACAGATATCACAACAAAACAGTTGAATTTATTAGGAATAATAGCTATGGGCTAGTGACCGGTATTGCTTCAATTACAGAAACAATGCATATGCTTGATTTCAATAGGAATGCACAGCTTGATTTTATTCAGTGGATTATAAACGGTGGAGTAATCATTGAAGAGATAGAGAATGAAGAGTTAATACGTATTAAGTATCTGCTTGATAAGTATCAAGATTTGCCAATGGATTTTGCTGATGCTTGTTTGGTTTATTTTGGTGAAAAGCTTGGGATTGATACAATTGCTACAATTGATAGAGATTTTACGATTTATAGAATAAAAGGACGCAAAAAATTCAAAATGGCAATCAGAGACTGAACACAGAGAATTGCTGCATATTTCCCGTGTTTAAAAAATAAGGTAACTACTCAGGTCTACTTATTTTGGACGCAGATGAACGCAGATTTTCAGGATTCTTTTAGCTGATGAGATTTTTCAGAATCAACATAAGATAAAAATGATTATTTTTAGTGAGAAATCTGCGAAAATTTTATCTGCGTCATCTGCGAAAATCTGCGTCCTGAATAGTTAGGAAATAAGTTTCTGTCCATTGGAAACAGATTCTGAACCAGTAACGCCATTAACAAGACCCTTGGCGGTTTCGGTAGTCAGCTACAATCCGTGCCTGCCGGAGATTCAGACAACCCTCGAGAGCTTGGCTGATGCTGTTGAGTTTGCCAGGGCAAGAGGAGCCCTGGAAACCGCAGAGTTATTGATCGTGGACAATGGTCCGGGAACCGGCTGGAAGGTCGCGCTGCAGAAGCTGTTGAATGACCTGGAACGTAAGGAACAATTCATCTCAACTCGTCTTCTTTCAGGCCATGGAAATGTTGGTTATGGGGCAGGTCACAATCTTGCGATAAATCAGTCAAGCGCAGACTTTAACCTGGTTCTGAACCCTGATGTTGTTCTTGATAGAGATGCAATTTTGAAGGCGATGCATTTTATGTATGCATCTCCGGAAGTTGGACTGATCACGCCGTTTGTTGCCAACTCCGATGGCTCTCCACAATTTCTTTGCAAGCGTTATCCGACGGTGCTTGACCTGGTATTGCGTGGCTTCGCCCCGCAAGGAATTCAGCGGATGTTCAGGAAGCGACTTGAGTCTTACGAAATGCGTGATGTTTGCGGTAATAACCATCCGGTATTAGACGTCCCTATTGTCAGCGGATGCTTTATGCTTTTTCGCCGCAACTTGTGGGAAAAAGTAGGGGGATTTTCCAAAAAATATTTCATGTATTTTGAGGATTTTGATCTTTCCCTGAGGTTTGCAGAAGTGTCGCGACTGGCTTACGTACCATCTGTTCGCATTAGGCACTTCGGCGGAAATGCGGCGCATAAGGGAAAGCGGCATATCCTTATGTTTATCCGCTCGGCATTGACGTTTTTCTATGTTCATGGTTGGAAACTCTGGTAGTAAGCTGTAAATGATGCGCTTGCATAAGGTCCTGGTAGTGTTATAGAACATCATACCTGGTTAGCGGCTTTTTGTCTGGAGTTGATTGCTTTTATTTGATATATTGATAAGTTGGCGGAGAGGACAAATTTATCCTGATAATATTTGTAAAATAAACGAAAAAACTATATTATTAAGGCATGAGTCCTACTGTTTTTCGAGAAGGTAAGTATAGATTTTATTTTTTCTCTAAAGAAGAGCCAGAATACATGTTCATGTTATTTCTCCAGAGGGGGAGGCAAAATTCTGGTTAGAGCCCATAATTGCATTAGCAAATTATTCTGGTTTTTCTAAAAGACAGTTGAATTTTTTACAAAAAACTGTTGAGAGGCACAAAAATGAGATTATTAAAAAATGGAAAGAACACATTAAAACCGGAAATAACTAATATTTCTGAACATGGATCTTGGATTCTATTAAAAGACAAGGAATATTTCCTCCCCTTCAAAATATATCCCTGGTTTAAAGAAGCCAGGATATCATCAATAACTAATATCAAACTACTCCATGGACATCATCTATATTGGCCAGAATTAGATATTGATTTATCTACAGAAATCCTAACTAATCCTGAAAAATATCCATTAACATATAAATAAAAATTGATGAATTCTTAAAAAAGTCGGGAAAGTCACCTTTTCGTAGTTCGACCTACTTGTCGAGAGCCTCTCGACAGTATTTCAATGAGTTACAAAATCTTTGGATACCCAGAATGCTTTCTGAGTGTGACGACTTTTTACGATAACATCAAAATTGTTCGTCCATGATTATGAAAAAAACAGCAAAGAGAAAGAAAAAACAGGACAATGCCGGGAGGCTGCGCATTGGTGATGATTGGAATGCCATTACCATTATCGCTCTATCTCAGAGCAATCCGCTAAAGGCGGTAGCCGAGTTTGTGGAAAACAGTATTGATGCGCATGCCGGGCACATCACCATCAGCCGGGGGCGTGAACGGGGCGAACATTATATTATGATTACAGACGATGGAGACGGGATCCCCAAGGATAAGCAGGGTATGCCGAATTTCAAGTACGTGGCCACGCATATTTGTGACTCTATCAAGCGCCGTATGAAGGCGAACGGGGCTGAAGGGATTCAAGGGGAGTTTGGTATTGGTCTGCTTAGTTTCTGGACTGTTGGTGAGTCTCTAATACTGACTTCAGCGGGGATGGATGGTAAGACCTACCAGATGCGGATGGAAAAGGGTGATCCCGGCTATACCATTACTCAGAAACGCTCGCTGTTTCCGGCGCGGGGAACAACACTGAAGATCAAGCCGCTGCTGCCCGGCATCCGCCAGTTCAGCGGCGAGAAAATCCAGTGGTACCTGGCATCGGAACTACGTGACCGCATACGGCAATCCGGTGTTGAGATCAAGGTGGTCGACCGCCAGGCCCGCAAGGAATTCAAGGTGGAACCACGGCAGTTTAGCGGTCGCCTGTTGCATCAGCTGCCAGTACCAACTACTTCTCACGGTGAAATATACCTTGAACTATACATGACGGAACCGGCTCACAATAATAAGGTTGGACTTTATCGGTCAGGCACACGTGTTAAGGAAAACATCAGCGACCTCGAAGCCCTGCGGCATACACCCTGGACAGACGGATACATGCAAGGCATAGTGGATTCTCCTTTTTTGAACCTGACACCTGGAACGCGTACCGGGATTATTCAGGATGCCGCATTTGCTGCTATGTGTGACGCTTTGAAACCGGTGGAAGAGGTTTTATCTGGCATGATCGAGAGACAGAAGAAGGCCGAAGAAGAACATGCCAGCCGGCAGATACTGCGCACGATTCAAAAGGCCTTTAAGGAAGCGTTGTTAGCTTTGCCTGCAGAAGAATATGACTGGTTTGATGTTCATAAAAAAGGTAAAGGCAAATCTTTGCGTTCTATGCAGGATAACCATGACGCAATGGCGGTTGGCGGCGCTGGTGATTACGATAACGAAAACGCTTTATCAACAAATGGAAGCCTGAAGCGTTTTTTTGAGTACGCCGGACCGTTGTTCAGCGTACGTATCTCTCCGGCCTCGTGCGTTGTACCGGTAGGCAAGTCCAGAACCTTGCGGGCGGTTGCCCGTGACCGTTCTCGTCAGGTGGTGGAGCAGGATCTGATATTTTTGTGGGATATTGTCGAAGGTGAAGGCGGCCTTGAAGATACTAACGGCGAAATTGTTACTTTCCATGCTCCTATGGAACCAGGTCTGACCCGCATCACTGTGACTGTAAGCCAGGGCGATACCACCTGTCAGGGCGAAGGGATAATTACTGTCACTGATTCATTGCTTCCCGAGACCAAGGAGCCATCCGTAACGCAGCAGGGACTTCCCGGCTATACTTTTCAGCGGGCGCCCGGTGAGCTATGGCGATCGCGTTATGATGCCGACCAGAACGTGATCGTTATAAACAACGGACACAGGGATTTTGTCTACGCATCACGCAGCAAGGCTCTTAAGCTGCGCTATATCAGCAGGCTTTTTGCCAAGGAGCTGGTTGTTAAAAATTTCCCTGGAGAACCTCCCGACCAACTTCTGGAGCGCATGATTGAACTATCCCTATACACTGAGGAGAATCTCAGATAAGGGTGAAGTGTGAGAATTGTGAAGTGAAAAATACGGAGCTTTTTGTGATGTCTCTTCATTTCTCACTTGTTACTTTATTTTTCGTGTATTTCGTGTATTTTGTGGTAAAAAATAATAAAAAACCGAAGATGTGAAGAGTGTTCTTGTCACAGGAGCCTCCGGGTTCATCGGCAGGACATTGTGCCGTCGGCTGTCTGAACAACAGGTTGCGGTTCGTGCGCTTCTGCGTAACAAGTGTGAAGGGCCCTGGCAGGATGCTGTGTATGCGGATATAGGTTCGGGTATATTGCCTAAAAATCTTATGGAAGGCATAGACTCGGTGTTTCATCTTGCAGGAAAAGTCCATGCTTTG
>Ga0256830_1000958_pt1 | contig 21351 bp, 20 predicted proteins | sample 128326metaG_FD_190537 | JGI IMG/M metagenome (GOLD analysis project Ga0256830, IMG submission 190537) | Hydrothermal vent microbial communities from Lau Basin, Pacific Ocean - 128-326 | ecosystem: Environmental > Aquatic > Marine > Hydrothermal vents | place: Pacific Ocean: Lau Basin | collected... | reverse complement strand
GTCCATTTACTTCATGGTAATGTTGTGTCAGAATATGCACCGGCAAATCAGGCAAAATTTCTTCTCTGAAAAGCTTAGCCCATGACCCATCAATTAACTTGCGGCGTTTAGGCCCTAGAAAATCAAGTGGATCGAACATGTCAAGGGTTTTGTGATCCTTTGTGTGAAACATCGGCATCTCCGGTAACCTATTGAATTTATTCCATTATTCTACCATAATCAAAACAGTAAATGCAAGCACAAATTGCATGTTTTTTGAATAAAATCAAATGGTTGCGAGATTAAGACTTTTTACGAGTTCATCAAATGTGGGTACACTTTTATGTTGTGGGAGCGGCTTTCCAGCCGCGATAAGAAAAGGCTTTTCATGTGGGAATGCCTTTCCAGATTGTAGAACATTCGCGCGGACACGGATTGGTGATTTTTCGAAAAAATGGAAGTTAGAACAAATTTACCATAGAAAAAGGCACCCGGGGCAGACCCCGAGTGCCAGTGTTACCCCTTAGGCGCCAGTCATTCTACTGGAAATCGTAGGTGGTGGTCTGCTTTGCATTAACCGTGACATTGGCGGTGGCGATGAAACCGTCACCGGTATTGTTACCAAACTCAACGTCGTCCTGTGCGGGGTCGTCCAAATCGGCCTGACACGTCAACGCCAATGTGTAATCGCCTGCATTGAGGAAACCGGCCTCGTAGTTGTTGAGGTCATCCAACAGGGATGTCGTGACAGCCTCGGTACCGGAGCCGGTATCGTCCGGGGAGATGTCACTCCCTTCAAATACATAAACCGCATAGCTGGTGGCCGTGCCACAGTTGTTACTGAGCAGCGTACCGTCAACCGAACCCTTGATGTGACCGATTTCACTGTTGTCCAGCATGCGGAGCGCCGGGCGCAGCATATAAGAACCAGGGGTGGTGCTGTGGATGGATTTTCGCAGATCAAAATCGATAGTGAAGTCGGCGGTGCCGGTTACAGATACGTCAAATCCCTGCACCAGCTTCAAACCGGTCTCGGTGCCGCTGGGGATGGTCAACTCATGGCTGGTACCGTCATCCAGAACGATGTAGGAATCCAACGCGTCGGCGGTATCCACGCCCAGGCGCACCCACTGATAGCTACCGGCGGGTAGTGTCGCGTTGTCCAGCAGGGCCGTGGAGGCGCTGCCTTGCAGGGCCAGCAGGTCGATCTTTTTCGGGGGGTCGAAGGTAAAGGCTTGGGAACCATTGGTGTTGCTGAAGACCTCCACACTGCTGAACTGTACGTAAACATTTTGTGCGCCGTCCACGGGGGCATCGGTGATGTTAAGGTTAAGGGTGCCGGTGCCGGAGTCATCACTGCCACCACCACCGCAGCCGGTCAGAATCAAGGCGGCTACCGCGGCCAGGGCGAATCCTTTGTTGGTTTTTAGCTGGCGTAAGATCTTCATTGTAAACCTCCTAAGAAGTGATAAGAGTTTGCTTTTTAGCATCTAGTGCTTACCTTATTTATATCGGCAAAAGGGCGATAAACCTTAAATTTACCACAGGCACAAACGTTTTTGTGGCCCATCCGTAGAGATAGAAGATCAAGGGACATACATTGTCGTCAAAATAAAGTTTCAGTTGTTTTTTTTAGAGCGCACTTGTATTCAAGCTGTTATTTTGATACAAATTATGATATATATCATAGACTATTTTTTAAACTCTTACCTAAGATAAATCTTCTGTCTTTTGGAGTGTGTTATGAGACGTTTATGGAGATTTTTTAAAAAGGAGTTTTCTTCTAAGTGCCAAAACCCACCTTCCAAGTAGTAATTCCAAACTATAACTACTGGAAACAGAACATAAAATGCCAGACAGGATGTCCCGTAGATACGGATTCCAGGGGATATGTGAGGGCTATTGCCGAGGGGGATTACGAAAAAGCGTACTGGATCGCAAGAATACCAAATCCTCTGGCTTCTATATGCGGAAGGATATGCGCCGCTCCATGCGAGTTGGCATGCAGAAGAAAGTGGATAGATGACGCGGTCTCCATAAGAGCACTAAAAAGATTTGTTACTGAACAATACGGTGTCGAAATTTACCAGGATAAAAAAGATTTTGCCCGTAGTTTAAAAGATAAATTCGAAGTAAAAGGTTCCGGTATAGCAGGTATCGCGCAAAATCCCGGCAAACCTGTTTCCATTGTCGGTGCAGGACCAGCAGGACTCGCCTGCGCACATGAGCTTGCTCTTATGGGATACAAACCCATAATCTACGAAATGGAAAATATTGCCGGCGGTATGTGTGCCGTAGGCATTCCACCATACAGACTTCCAAGAAAAATTCTCCAGGCCGAAATTGACGCGATAAAAGCTCTTGGTGTTGAGATCAGGCTCGGTATCCGGATAGGCAAAGATATTACACTTAAAACATTATATAACGAGTCTGCCGCTGTGTTGCTGGCTGTAGGCGCAAAAAAATCCAGGATGCTTCCTGTCGAGGGGGCAGATAGCATAGGAGTACTTGGCGGAGTTGATTTCCTGAGGGATGTTTTTACGGGAAAAGATGTAAAAATAGGTCCGAAGGTTGTGGTAATGGGTGGCGGTAATGTCGCCTATGACGTCGCCAGAACTTCTATAAGGCAAAAAGGTGTAGAGTCTGTTGCTCTGGTATGCATAGAAGAGTTTCAACAAATGCTGGCTGATAAGATAGAGATTGAAGAAGGAGAGGAAGAAGGTATAAAAAGAATTAATAGTTTCGGACCTCATAAAATCGAGTCTGATAAAAACGGTAGTGTAAAGTCCATAACATTCAAGAGATGCCTTTCTGTTTTTGACAGCGAAGAAAAATTCAATCCCAGATACGATGAATCTGACACAATGACGCTGCCTGCAGATACGATTTTCTTTTCTATTGGGCAGTCATACGACCTTTCATTCCTTAAAGAGTGCGATCTTGATATAGAGATGACCGAAAGAGGAATGATAAAAGCCGCTCCAAACCAGGTCTCCACATCCGTTCCGGGCTTGTTTGTGGCAGGGGATTTAGCATATGGGCCAAGGCTTGTTATCGATGCCGTAGCAAACGGCAAAAAAGCTGCATTGGCAATTCATAGCCATATAAGCGGAAAATCACTGCACCTGCAGAACCTCGAGAGACACACAGAGTTCTATGACCATGAAGTCTCACATAACGAGGTGTCACACACTGAAGATTACGAGAAGATAAACAGAAAACCTGTGCCTGTAATTCCGGTTGACAAGAGGCTGGAAGATATATCCACCACAGTCGAAACAGGTTTTATCAAAGAAGTAGCGGAAAATCAGGGAAACAGGTGTTTAAACTGTGCAGTCAACACAATTTTCAACGGTGACAGGTGCATACTTTGCGGAGGCTGTGCCGATGTCTGCCCTGAATATTGTTTGAGGCTGGTAAGTCTTGAGAATATCAGAGGGGATGAAAGCCTGACCAAACTTTTCAAGAACAGGTACGGTATGGAACCGTTAGGCACAGGCTCGGCAATTATAAAAGATGAAGACAGGTGCATCCGGTGCGGTCTCTGCGCAAAGAGATGCCCGGTGGATGCAATTACAATGGAAAGATTTTTATTTAAGGAGGTATTCGAACGTGCTTAATGAGGTTCAGGATACAACAGAAGTATCAAGGCGCGACTTCCTTGGCTTGGCATCTTTTGGGGCTGCTATTGTGTCGGCATTGGGCGTATTTGCCGGTACTCTAAGAATTTTCAAACCAAATGTTTATTACGAGGAGTCCAGAAAATTCAAGATAGGAAAACCAGAGAATTTTCCACTTGGCACTGTAAAAAAACTTGATGACGAAAAGGTTTTTATCTTTTCAGGTGATGATGGATTTTACGCTATATCCAGCATATGTACGCACCTTGGATGTATCGTCTATAGCACTGAAACAGGTTTTCAGTGTCCCTGTCACGGTTCAAAATATAACATAGACGGCAAAGTTGTAGGCGGCCCTGCACCTAGAAACCTTTCATGGTTTGAAATCAGCCAGAGTGTAGACGGCAGCCTTATAGTTGACTCGGCCAAGGAAGTCCCTAAGGGAACAAAATATATATTTGCATAATCATTATAGGTAAGCGGGCTAAAGGCTTTTAGGTAAAAAAGCATTAAAAATTGAAGTAAGGATTTACTAATTATGGAGAGGAGTAAAAAGAAATGAATGAGCGGTATCGATCGGGAGTATCCGAATTTATAGATAACATAAAAAACCTGCAAAGGTCATTTCTTGCTTCTTTTCTGAGAAGCGGCAAGCCTACGTCAGACAAGTCCAGGGCTGCGCTGATGTTTAATAATTTCTTCCTTCATATCCAGGGTGTAAAGACTCATATCAACACACTAAGACCAACTTACACCTTTGGCTTAGGGATAATCTCGTTTTTTCTGCTTATCATCGTAGTTGTATCCGGTGTCATGCTTATGGTCTATTACAATCCCTCGATAGAAAGAGCCTACAATACTATAAAGGATATAAACTACGTTGTTTTTGCCGGAAGACTTCTAAGAAACGTGCACAAATGGGCGGGGGAGGGAATGATTATCTTTGTCATGCTTCACATGACAAGAGTTTTTTTCACCGGCTCTTATGCGAAAGGCAGGGAGTTTAACTGGATAATTGGCATTATCCTGCTTATACTCACTTTTGGGTTAAACCTCTCAGGCTATATGCTTCCATGGGATCAACTTGCATACTGGGCATTGGTGATAGTTGCAAACATCATTCAATCACCTAAAGAGATTACAGACTCCCTGGGTATAACACAGTATTTCGATATCGGTGGTTTTTCCAAGCAGCTCTTTCTTGGAGGCTATACAGCCGGCCAGGAATCACTCACAAGGGTTTACTTCCTCCACATCATGTTCTTCCCCCTCTTTTTATTTATATTTCTCGGTGTACATTTCTGGAGAATAAGAAAGGATGGAGGTCTTACAAAACCGGAAAATCTCGAGCAGGTAGGAGGCGACACCGGCTATGCATCGCGCCCGGAAAAAACAGGCGGGGTATTTCCAACATTCAAGACCTACGGTTTGATGGAACTAGCTAGAGGAAAAACCCCTGCTGTGGATAAAGATATCGAAAACACTGTACCAAGCTGGCCAAACCTTTTATTGGCGGAATTTGCAGTATTCATACTTACCCTTGCAGCAGTTATAGTTTATTCTTTTTTTGTGGATGCACCCCTTAGGGAGCCTGCCAACCCCCTGATCCCAGAAAATCCTGCAAAAGCGCCATGGTACTTCCTGGGACTTCAAGAATTATTATCTTATTCCGCATTTATGGGCGGCGTCGGTCTTCCGGGGATCGCATTGCTTGGACTTGCCCTGATCCCCTACCTGGATAGAGAAAAAGGACATGTCGGTATATGGTTTTCTAACAGGCAGGGAGTCATTGAAGCAGTTAAAGCACTGTTTGTCGGGGCGTTAGTAAATGTGGGGCTTCTTGCGTTCGTGGTCAACTTCGGCTGGTTTAGAAATTGGTGGCCGAATATTCCTCAACTACTAATCACCCTGGTCAATCCCGGCAATATTTGGGTCGGTTTTATGATAGCGTGGTCACTGTGGGTTATGAGAAAAGGCTCTACAAGGATGGGGGCCATAGCGATGTTTACAATGTTTTTGGTCAGCTTCCTTATTTTCACGTACATGGGAACCTATCTTAGAGGTCCCAACTGGGATTTCTTCTGGTCGAAAAGCCAGTGGCCTGTACATTAAAAAGCAGGCGGAAGTACAGAAACCTTTATTATAACAGCTCAACTTGGGCGTCAATATACGCCGGATAAAAGAGAGAGAGAAAATGCTTAACAGATTCTATTTGTCGTTGCTACTCATATCAGGAATTGTTCTGGGCGCGTTTCTGCTTTTTGTTGGATACAGAGAGATTTCGCCTGAGTGGAAGCAATATCAGGTTGAGTACAAAAACAACCTTATTAAAAACGCAAAGGATGATGCCACAAGGGAAAGAGCAAAAGAGGTTGCCATCGAAATCCGGCAGATTTACCTGGGTAAACTCAAAAGAGTCGATCGTTGCACCACATGTCACTTAGGAATTGAAAACCCGCTCATGGTAGATGCCGACCAGCCCTTTAGCAGCCACAGCGGCGATTATCTAAAAAACCATCCTCTGGATAAATTTGGATGCACCACCTGCCACCATGGGCAGGGACGGGCTTTAACAAAGAAAGAAGCGCACGGACTCGGCCACAAAACCCACTGGGATGATCCTATCATCCCCACAAAATATATTCAAAGTTCCTGTGCTCAATGCCATGACTACAAAACTCTTGAGCAAAAAGGTGTGAACAATATAGTAAAAGGCAGGAATTTATTCCAAGAAAAAGGGTGCAGAGGCTGCCATAAGCTAAACAAGGTCGGCGGAGACCTTGGGAAACCTCTTGACGGCATAGGTTCTCAACCTATTGCTTACTTCCCTATGAAGCATGTTACCGGTGAAAAGACAATCTACTCCTGGATAAAACAGCACTTTGACGATCCAAGAAAAATAGTTCCTGAAAGCCAGATGAGAGCTTTTCTTACGGAAGAGGAAGCCGACCTTATAACCACATATATACTAACCCTGAGAGCGGAAGAGCCACCAAGAGAGTATAGACGTTTCATGCATATGCCTGAAGTGAAGACTGATGGCGAGTCTCTTTACAAAAAATACTGTATCGCCTGCCATGCAACAGGTAAAATCAGCGTTTATGACGAAATCCTCAAGCGGACAATACCTGCAATAAAAAACCCTGCATTTTTAAAAGCAGCTGATGACAATTTCCTTAGAAATGTGATCAAAGAGGGCAGAACAGGCACTCAGATGACTGCCTGGAAAATTTCTGCCGCAGGTCTTTCTGATGCCGAAATTAATAAAATAATAAATTACCTATCAATAGACAGGCCTGAAGAAAAGCCGGAACGCTTTGGTTTTGCAGACTTTACAGGAAACGTTGAGCGTGGTAAAAAACTCTATGAAATCCGTTGCACCTTCTGCCATGGCAAAGATGGAAAAGGTGGCGAAGGACTTCTTGGAATAAACCTGATAAATCCCGTTGTACAATCGGCCGATCCTGAGTTCCTTGCCATAACAGTACGCGATGGAAGGGCAGGAACGCCCATGGCGGCTTTTGGTAAAAAAAATGGGCTGGGGCTTGAAGATCAAGATATTGCCGATCTGATTACCTATGTAAAGACGCTTTCACAAAAGAAAGAGAATTTATCTAATGATTATAAGGACTAAAGCGATGGAACAATTCAGTTTCTTACAAAAAATATTCAGGCTATCTTTATTTTGCTTTCTGCTTGTGTTCATGACTTTGATACCGGCATTACAGGGAGTAAACAAAGCATATGGAGATGATGAGGATATAGACGAAGACAGAGTAATTGAATTGGGAAAAAAGGTTTACGAAACTCGTTGTATGATATGTCATGGCTCTAAAGGTGACGGCAAGGGTTTTGCCGGCATTACCCGCAGAGTGGAAAAAAACGGCCGGGTTTTAAAAAATTATGCCAGGGACTTTACAATGGGCGTTTTCAGGTTTCGTACCACCCCAAACGGATGTCTTCCAGATGATGAAGATCTCATGAAAATCATATCCAATGGTGTTTCAAGATCATTTATGCCGCCACATAAGGACATACTTTCCTTAGAGGAAAAAAAATCTGTAATAGAGTATATTAAGACCTTCTCTGAAAGATGGGAAGAGGAAGACCCCTGTGATGTAATAGAAGTTAAAAAGCCTGACTGGGTTGGTAGCAGTCTATCTGTTAAAAAGGGTGAACGAGTTTATAAAGAGATGAAATGCTGGGAATGTCACGGAGAAGAAGGTAAAGGCGACGGGCCTAAGTCCGACAAGATAAAAGATGATTGGGGTAAACCCATTCTTCCCTTTAACTTTGTAACAGGTGAGTTGAAAAGAGGATCTTCTGCTGAAAACATATATATAACTTTTACCACCGGTCTTGATGGAACAGGAATGCCTTCCTACGAAGATTCACTGAACGAGGAAGACAGGTGGCATCTTGTTTCATATACACTTAAACTGATGGGAAAACTCAAAAGCCTACATTAATTGAATCAACAATTTAAAATTTAATCAGTCCGATCGGACTGATTTATTAATTTATTTTGTTCTTTTAATTTAGCTGAATAACACAACCAATATGACCAGTAAAACCCATTAAACTAATTAAACAAACTCAAAGGAGGTTCGTCATATGAAAAAAATCATGGTATTTACGGTAGTCGTTGCACTTCTTATCCCTGCTTTGTCCTTTGCCCGCAAAGCCAAGTACGAAGTAGTGGAGGTAAACAATGGCGGAGGTATTCAGGGAACAGTCAAAACATCTTTAAAGGTAAAAGATCCAGTAGTACCCATCAATATCCAGCCCAAAGAAGATCCAAAAGAGACAGAGATAGAGCGGAAGACCTGCGGTAAAACTCAGCAAGCAGGAATTTATATCGTCTCGCCTTCGAACGAGGTTAAAAATGTTCTGGTAATCGTTGAAGGGGTGAAAAAAGGTAAAGCCGCCCCGAAAACAGATTTAACAATAAACAACAACAAATGCAGGTTCGAACCCCTGGTCAGTATATCTTATGTAAAATCAAATTACATCGTAAAAAACAGTGATCCACTCTTCCACAACACATCTCTCGGCGTTTTACTTAAAGATAAAAGAAGAGCAGTATATAATCTTGCCTTGCCATACCAAAACCAGGAGATCAAAAAACGAAACAGGGTTGCAGGCCTGATCGATTTAAAATGCGATGCACATTCATGGATGAGAGCGTATGTCTATTCATCCAGACATCCTTATGTAACAATTACAGATGCAAACGGCAATTATGAACTGAAGGACCTTCTTCCTGGGAAATATACTGTCAGGTTCTGGCATGAAGGCTTTCAGGAAGAGACAAAAGAGGTTGAAGTAAAAGCCGGTAAGGTTTCCAAGTTGGATGTAAGTTTTTCAAAAACAAGAAAGCCTGATTTCTTAGGCAGACTTTAAAGCAACTTCCAAATAGTATTGTTTTTTAAAAAAAGCAGGAAAAAACACTCTAAAACCAGCTTGAAGGGGGTGGTGCCTTTTCCAGGAATAACACGAGGATTAAGATTCATCAAAGCAAGGTAAAGATGTTTTTTGAAATCCACAAGAAGGGAGGAAAAAGATGGAAGAATTTAGAAAAAAGTGTAAAGGTGTCATATTCATATTTTGTTTCACGCTTCTTTCACTGGTTTTAATGTCAACTTTTCAAGGAGCCGAAAAAGCATATGGCGCAGACAAAGTTGAGACGGGCAAAAAAGTCTATCAAAAGTATTGCATCATATGTCATGGTAACAAGGGTGATGGCAAGGGGCTTGTCGGTATCATCCATAGGGTGGAAAAGAGCGGTTTGGTATGGACACTGTTTCCAAGAGACTTTACGGTAGGTGTTTTCAAGTTTCGCTCAACCCCGACAGGATGCCTGCCTACAGACGAAGATCTTCTTCGTATCGTATCAAATGGAATTCCAAGATCAGGTATGCCTTCGCATGAAGACGTTTCGCTGGAAGACAGAAAAGCTGTCATAGAGTATATTAAGACCTTCTCACCGAGATGGCAGGAGGAAGACCCCTGTGAAGAAATAGTGTCTGTAAAAAAGCCTAAGTGGGTAGGTAGTCCTGAATCCATAGCAAAAGGCAAGAAGGTGTATAAGAAAATGAAGTGTTGGGAATGTCACGGTTATGAAGGCAAAGGCGATGGCCCCAAGTCGGACAAACTGAAAGACGACTGGGGAGACAAGATAATACCATTTGATTTCACAAGTGGCGCCCTGAAGAGGGGATCTTCCCCAGAAAACGTCTACATAACTTTTAATACCGGTCTTGACGGAACGGGGATGCCGTCCTATGAAGACTCATTAAAAGAAGAAGACAGGTGGCATCTTGTTTCATACACGCTTAAACTGTTGGGATTGGCTGAGTAATTGAAATCCAGGAAAGGAGGCGAAGCTATGTCTGATAAAAAGTTTAATAGAAGAAATTTTCTTAAAATCGCAGGTGCCTCCGGTGTTGTTGCCGGCACCGGCGTAATACTGCCTAAAGGCGTTCTGTCAGCAAAAACAGAGCCCAGTGGTAAAGGCAGAGCTAAAAATGAAGTAAAACCGGGTGAACTTGATGATTACTATGGATTCTGGAGCGGTGGTCACTCGGGTGAAATAAGAATTGTAGGCGTCCCGTCCATGAGGGAAATCAAGAGAATACCGGTTTTTAATATGGATGTGGCAAGCGGATGGGGAGTAACAAACGAGAGTAAAAAACTCCTTAAAGGCAAATACTTTGGAGATACTCACCATGTCCACGGCTCATACAAAGATGGTGTATACGATGGAAAGCATCTATTTGTAAATGACAAGCTGAATAACAGGGTTGCCAGAATCAGAACCGATTACATGGAAGTTGACGCAATATTAGAGATACCGAATATACAGGGAGCACATGGGCTCTTTCCGCAGCGGTACCCTAAAACGGAATGGCTGGTACTAAACAGTGAGTTTCAGACACCTGTGCCGAACGATACTTCCAATAAAAAAGCATTCCTGAACCCTAAGGAATACTACGGCATGCATACGATAATCGATGCCGAAAGAATGTCCATTGTCTGTCAGGTTATGGTTGATGAGAACTGTGATCTTGCCGCAACAGACTACAAAGGCAAGTACTCTATGTGTACATCCTACAATATAGAAAAGGGTGTAACCATCTCTGAAATGCTTGCCTCGGACTATGACTACCTGATCGTATTTAATTGGAAACGGCTGAAAAAAGCGTTGAAAGCCGGAAAATACAAGATCGTAAACGGCGTGAAAATTGTAGATGGCAGAAAGGGGCATTCCGATATAACGCTAAGAATTCCTGTTCCTAAAAACCCTCACGGAGTCAATATCTCACCTGACGGTAAGTACGCTGTTTGCTGCGGAAAGGTCTCACCTACCACAACAGTGGTCGAACTGGATAAACTGGACCTGGCCTTTGAAGGTAAGATAAAGCCGGAGGAGTGTATAGTTGCTCAACCATATATAGGACTTGGTCCACTGCATACAACCTTTGATGGAAGAGGCAACGCCATTACATCCGTTTTTATCGACAGCACAAACGTAAAGTGGAACATCGCCAAAGCGATAGAGGCGGAAAAGCAGGGAGAGCAGGCAAAGAAGAGTAATCCGCATATTATCGATATTCTTGATGTTCATTACCAGGTGGGGCATATAATGGCCACCATGGCAGAAACAAAAGAGGCGGACGGCAAGTGGCTCATATCTCTCAATAAGGTTTCAAAAGACAGGTTTATTAATGCCGGACCTCTTAAATGCGAGAATGACCAATTGATAGATATAACCGGAGAGAAGCTTAAACTCGTCCATGACTCTCCTACATACCTGGAGCCTCACGACTGTATTATGGTAAGAAGAGAGATAATCGAACCACTGGTGAAAGACCGTTACGATATGTTCGAGCATCCGCTTGCAGTAACCAAAAACAGCGTTGAGAGAAAAGGCAAGAATGTCACGATAAGGATGACGGCAAATGCACCCGTGTTTGGACTTCAGGAGGTCAGAGTAAAAAAGGATGACAAGGTGACTCTCATTGTGACCAATCATGACGAAATATCTGACCTCACTAATGGAATAGCAATATCTAATTACGATATCAACTTTGTTACAGCTCCATTCCAGACAAAATCGGTAACGTTCACAGCAGATAAGCCAGGTGTATTCTGGGTATACTGCACCAACTTCTGTCATGCATTGCATCTTGAAATGAGGATGAGATTTATAGTAGAAGTCTAAAATGTAAAATGCGTTTCGGAGTTGGGAGTTAGGCTCCCGACTCCGAAATCAACTTTTGAAATGAATGTATCTCAAAAATATTAACGCATGAATTAATCTAAAGAATAGTTTTATTATGAACTTCTAATGAATAAGAGAGAATAATTATGAAGAAATGGATAGTTCCACTATTATTAATCTTTTGTTTTTGTTTTTATTTTCCATCAACCGTATACAGCCAGTGGAATTTTTTCGAACACAGGTATAAATACAGACTGGAAGATGTGTTAGAAGCATCCAAGTTTGTAGAAAAAAAGGGATACTGGGAAGGGTACAAAAACAACAAACTGGCGGGCTATGTCTTTTTATCAAAAAATTGGACAAAGAAACTAGTAGGATATTCAGGCAAACATTTAGAAACTTTAATAGGTATGGATACAAGTGGAACAATAACAGGAGTCAAAATTATATTCCATTCAGAGCCTATAGTTCTTATTGGTTTAAAGGAAGAAAACTACCAAAACTTTATCAAGCAGTATAAAGGTAAAAATATTCTCAAGGACATCTCTGTGGGCAATGAAATCTCAATGGATGTCATTACAGGTGCCACTGTTACCGCAGTTGTCCAGAATGCCATAATTCTTAGAAGCGCAAAAAAGGTCGCCTCACAAACAGGTATGATCAAGTTCGCCAAGGGTAAGAATCTAAAAATCAGTAAAAAATTCGAACATATCAAATGGAAAGAGCTTTTAAATTCGAAAGCGGTCAAAAATATAGTAGTAAACTCAAGGGATCTTGGTTTGGATAAGGAAGGTGCCTACCTTGACCTGTATTTCGGTATTGCAACAGTACCTTCAATAGGAAGGAATGTTTTAGGAGATAAACTTTACAAGGAAACAATCGACAGGCTGAAGGAAGGAGAATCAGCCATATTCGTATTTTCGAAAGGAGAAGGTTCTTTTAAAGGATCGGGGTTTGCCCGTGGAGGACTTTTTGACAGATTTAATATCGAGCAGGAAGACCGTGTATATGTCTTTAAGGATAAAGACTATAGGATTTTAACTGAGATTAAAGCAGAAAACGCCCCTCGGATACGAGAGGGTGGACTGTTCATCATACGTGGCAAGGATTTCAATCCGACTAACAGCTTTAAGTTCAACATTATGCTTTCTTATAGAGTAGGCAGCAAAAAGGAATTTAAGTCTTTCAGTCTGGACTATAAAATTCCAGCAAGGTTCCTGGAGTAATGGATTTAGCGCCGGTAGAGAGCATCGAAAATTTCCTTGAGACTCCGCTATGGATAAAAATCTGGGAACAAAAGATCCAACATATAGCTGTTTTTTCTGTACTTCTGATTACGATAATCCTCGTCATGGTATTAAAGGACAGGTTATCACAAAGAAAAAATATACTAAATATACTCAGATACACAATACTTATCATATCTTTCGTCTATGTCGGCTTGATACTTAAAGCTCAACCAACCACCACAAACATCATAATAATACTTAATTCACTGAAAGATCTGCAGTTTCCTATGGGACTTTTTCTCTTGGAACCTTATATATTTTTATCATTTGTATTTATATTTTTGACAATGTTCATATGGGGAAGAGGTCTGTTTTGCGGCTGGCTCTGTCCCTATGGAGCGATGGTGGAACTTTTAAGTAAGGTTCATCAAAAAATATTTCCAAAACTCATATTTAGCCTTCCTGTTAAGATTCACACTAAATTGATTTATTTAAAGTACGCCATATTCTTAGTAATAGTAGGCGTATCTTTTTATAGTTTTATGCTTTCAGAATACCTTACCGAAATTGAACCTTTTAGGACGTTTGTCCTAAAACTTAATAGACAATGGCACTTTACCCTCTACTTTATTATACTCACCCTAGGTTCCCTAGTAATCTATAGAGCATTCTGCCGTTATCTTTGTCCATTAGGAGCCGCATTAGCATTCCCTTCTCTAATTAAAAAAATACCTTTTATAAAAATGAAAAGGTATGATTTCTGTAAAACCTGTAAAATATGTGCCAGAGATTGCACTCCCCAGGCAATAATGCCAAGTGGACAAATCAACAGCCGGGAGTGCCTAAATTGCCTGGACTGTCAGGTGAACTTCTGGGATGACCGTACATGCCCCGTATTAATAAAGCGTAAAAAGCAAGTAGGCAGCTCTTAGGCTTCATTTAGAGTAATTACAATTTATCAAATGAACTTCTTATTTAAAAATCTAAAACCAAAACATTGTACTTACCTGCTCCGAATTTTATTATTTTTATTATCATTGGCCGTAGTCGCCCAGAGTAGTTATGCAAAAACCCTGGTTGTAGGAACTGATTATTCAACCATCTCCGACGCGCTAAAAGATAGCGAGGATGGAGACTTAATAGAAGTAATGGCAGGAAATTATAACGAGAAACTTGAAATAAACAAAAGAATACATCTTAAGGGAATTGAAAACCCTGTTATAACCGCCTTAAACGGAAACATAATTGAGATATCCGGTCCCGGAGTTATAGTAGAGGGTTTTACACTGAAATACAGCGGCGCTGATCTTTCAGCCATGGACTCCGCACTTCTTATTGCAAAAGGAGCGAATGACACAATAGTAAGAAAAAACAGGCTATTGGGTGTAAGGTTCGGGGTTTGGAACCTGGAAGGCAATAACATACGGATTGAAAACAATACAATTGAAGGTCAAAAAGAGATAGAGACCAACAACAGGGGAAATTGCATAAACCTTACAGGTAGTCAGCAAGTACATGTTACTGACAATACTCTTAGTTACTGCCGTGACGGTATATATATGGAAGTATGCCACGACGCAACTATTACTGGAAACAATATAAGAGACTCCCGGTACTCGATTCATACAATGTGGGTGGATAGAGGTTTGTTCAACAAAAACACAGTACATGATAATCTTGTCGGACTCGCCATAATGTATACCGATCACTCAAAAATTAACAATAACTTAACTTATGGCAATAAAACCCACGGTCTTCTTTTTATTCAGTCAGTAAGGGGCGAAATAGTAGGCAATACTGTAATAGCTAACACAAAAGGGATCTTTCTGCACAACTCCGTATACAACACACTAACTTCAAACCTGATCATGAATAACCAACTAGGCATTCATAGCTGGGGAGGCTCGGTGGATAACATTATTAGTGGAAATTCCTTTATTAATAATGAAATTCAGGTAAAACATGTCGCGAGCAAAGATCAGGTCTGGAATAACAATTATTGGAGTGATTACCTTGGATGGGATATGGGCGACGACGGTGTGGGAGATGCTCCTTACGAATCCAACTCCATAGTAGATCATATCTTCTGGAGATATCCTGCTGCTAAACTACTGTTTGCAAGCCCTTCTCTTCAGGTTCTTTGGATGTTGGAAAAACAGTTTCCTGTGATGGATGTCCCCAAAATTGTAGATAATAAACCATCAATGTCGCCGCTACATAAACAATGGAAAAAATTGCTCACAAAATACTCATCATATATCCCGGAAAGATACTACGGTGAATTGGAAAAAGTAAGTCAGGAGTCTCATTAGACGGTTTTTGATGCTGAAACTTAATAACATATCAAAGTCCTTTGGATCTATAAAGGCGCTTGACTCTGTTTCTCTGGAGGTAAGAGAAGGAGAAGTTCTTGGACTCGTAGGGCCAAACGGCTCCGGAAAGTCTACATTACTTAAAGTAATGCTCGGCATAACAAAGCCGTCGTCAGGAGATGTTTTAATAAACGGCAAAGTTCTGCAAGAAAAAGGCTGGAAGCATTTCAGAAAACAGATCGGATACATGCCTGAGAGAGTTTCATTTTACGATAATCTTACAGGCAGAGAAACCCTTAACCTATTTGCAAAGATCAAAAGTGTAAACGGTAAATATGAGATTATAAAAAGAATATTATCCGAAGATATCCAGAGCAGAAAAGTCGGAGGATACTCAAAAGGAATGCGTCAGAGGCTTAATCTTGCACAAGCTCTATTGAACGATCCGGAGTTATTGATTTTAGACGAACCCACATCAGGCCTGGACCCCATGGGAATAAAAGAGTTCTACGATATATTAGATGAGGTAAAGTCCAGAAAAAACCTGACTGTAATCCTGTCATCACATATACTGGCCGAAATTGAAGACAAGGTAGACAGGGTTGCCGTCATAAAAAACGGAGAAAACAAAGCCGTAGGAAGCCTGGAAGAACTTTATACAGGCTTGAAACTTCCTTTAAAAATATCTATTGCCATAAGCGAAGCCAATACCATGCTTGAGGAACTACTGCAAGAGGAGGGAGCCGAGGACATCAGATATAGTAAAGGATATCTCGTTGCCAGTGTGCCAAGGCAGAGTAAACTTAAACTACTTTCTGCCGTCTTGCAAAAACAAAACAGCTTCGCCGACCTATCAATACGGGAACCCAATCTTGAGGAGGTGTTTTTTGGTGTCCACTGATGCCATTTTGGCAATAGCACATAAAGAACTGTCCGATCGTTTGAAAAGCAGATGGGTGATGGTTATAGCGATAGGTTTTACCTTGTTTACTTTAATAATTTCCTACTTTGGCACAATACCTTCAGGAGTTGCCGGCTTTAGAGATTTAGACGCAACTATTGCCAGTCTCACAAGCCTGGTTATCTACTTTATTCCAATTCTTGCCCTTACACTTGGCGGCGGCATAATTGCAGATGAACGGGATAAAGGCACGCTTGAGTTATTCTTGTGTTCGCCCATATCCGTATGGGAGTTCATTCTAGGCAAATTCGCAGGCCTCTCTGTTTCACTGGCCTTGTCCACATTGTTAGGATTTGGAGTATCCGGGATTATATTAATAACTAAAACCGGAACAGAGTCAGTTGCAGGTTATCTGATATTTATTATTCATTCGATACTTCTGGGTATAATTTTTTTATCTATCTCCTTTTTTATATCCATCCTTTTTGATGAAAGATCAAGAGTTATAGCTGTTACGGTTTTCTCATGGCTTTTTTTTACTCTGCTTTACGACCTTGGACTGGTGGGACTGCTCATAGTTACCAAAGGCAGTATAGGGGCAGACATATTCTCTCTTCTGATGATATTAAACCCTGTAGACGTATACCGTATATTAAATTTCATATCTATTGACCAATCTGCAGTATTTCTCGGGCTGGCATCGGTTGAAGTGCCATCATATATGACCACATCTATTCTTTGGGGTATAAGCCTTATATGGGGCACTCTGCCACTTGTTGCAAGCTATATTCTATTTAAAAGGAAGTATTTAAAATAATAACTACAAGTAGTTACAAGTGAGGTATATCATGGCAAAATATTTTACGGTTTTTCTAACATCGGTTCTGCTCTTCTTCTCTGCCGATATATTGCAAGGTTATGAGATAGTTGAAATAAAAAATGGTGGCGCAACATTAAAAGGAACAATAACATTTAAAGGCGAACTCCCAACCGATGAAAGCATTGTAATCGACAGGGATATCGAGTACTGCGGCAAAGAACAAAAACTCGGCAAATATCTCATTTTAAACTCTCGGGTTAAAAATGTAGTTGTATGGATTGACAACATCGATAAAGGAAAAGCAGTTTCCGAAAAGGCGGTAAAAATAACTCTGAAGAAATGTAAAGCAGAGCCACTCGTCAGTGTAGGCTCTGTTGGAGGAAAATACCTGTTTACAAACAAAGATGATATTTTACATACGGTACAATTAAAACTAGGCCTTAAATACCAAAAAAAGGTTTCAGGAAGACCGCTGGAATACGGCGCAACCATATACAACCTTGCCATGCCGGTAAAAAATTTACAAATCGAAAAACCGATAAAAAAATACCATAAGTATACAGAAGAAACCGGATTCATACAGGTGACATCAAATACGCACAACTGGATCAGAGGATACATATTTATTTTTGATCATCCTTATGCAGCGGTTACAGACGACAAAGGAGCATTTACAATAGACACCATTCCTCCAGGCAAGTACATCATAAAAACCTGGCATGAGGGCTTTGGAGTCAAGGAAAAAGAGATAAACATATCAACAGGCGGAGTGATGGAGGTTGAGATTGAATATAGCAATTAAATGGATATCTCTAGTTCTTCTGCTATTTATCACAGGTACAGGCAACTCACATGCTGCAGAAAAAAGAGCTGTTGATTTTAACCTTTATAACTGGGACAACAAAGCAGTCACCCTGAATGATCTTAAAAATAACATTACTGTTTTAACCTTCTCTTACCCGTATTGCTCTGTCAGATGCCCTATTGTAACGGCACGGCTTTCATCTCTTGATGATGTACTGAAAGCATCTAAGGACGTGGTGTATCTTCATGTGTCTGTCGACCCCGAAATGGATACACCTGAAAGACGACTTAATTATTTCCAGCTTTACGGAATAGACGCATCAAAAGATAGAAGATGGATGTTCGTCTCTGGAAAAAAAGAGGAACTGGCAAAAGTATGGAAATATTACGGAATAGACATCGAAAAGATCAAAGATGATAGAATACCTGAAGGATATTATATCCAGTACACACCGAAAGTAGTGATTATAGGTAAAGACGGCCTCATTAAACTTGAAACCGATTTTTATTTATCAGAAGAGGAAGTTGCAAAAACAATAAAGGATTTGAAATGAATAGAAGAGAGTTTGTAAAATTTTCGGCTTTAACTACAGGCGCCATTATTGGTGAAAGATTATTTTCAGGCAGTCCAAAGCTTGCACTGGCTGAACCATCTGGAATCAAAACTCCTGTCTCCGACATTGCAGTTAAGGCGATTCAACTTAATATCACATATACAACAAAAATCATTAAACCTCCAAAACATAAAAAAGATGTTGATATATGGATTCCTTTGCTTCAAAGCGATCATGGACAAGAAATAACAGGCCTTTCTATCAACTCTCCTGTAGAATTTAACCTTAATGAAGACCATATTTTCGGAAACAAAATGGTCCACGTAGGCCCAACAAGTTTAAAAAGCGGTGACGAAATTACGCTTACATACAAGTTACGAAGAAAAACAATCGGCACAATAAAAGATGAGAGCGAGGATATAAAGAAACACCTGGTTCTGACTGAAAGAGAACAGTGGGATAAAAATATTACTGCATTTGTAGACGATGTCGTTTCTAACGAAAAAGAGCCGCTCGAAATAGCCAGAAAAATCTACTACGCACTGATTGACTTGTTAACATACGATAAAAAAATACCAGGGTGCGGACAAGGTATAAGCCAATGGACCTTTGAAAACAAGGGTGGAAAATGCGATGACTTTCACGCACTCTTTAGAACCATGATGATATATAAAGGGATCCCTGTAAAATGGGAACAGGGAGTTCCCCTGCCCTACCCGTCTGTGTTAACCGAAACAGGCGAGCTTGAAGGAGATTGCACAGCGGCTCACTGTTGGGCAAGGTTTTATATAGGTGACGGTAAATGGGTACCTGTTGATGTCTCAGAAGGAAAGAAAAGAAAAGACTTAAGAGATTATTTCTTCGGAACACTTTCCCCCAACAGGTTTAAAATCTCTACAGGCAGGGACATAATTCTAAGTCCTCCACAGGGCGGAGAGCCTCTGAATAGTTTCGCATTTTCTTACGGAGAATACGAGCAGATACCTCTGATATACGGACACCATTATAAAAATGTCATTCAATATAAGATAACAAAAGTGGAGTTGTAACGCTATGAACCTTTTTTTGAAACATACTGTCTTGGTCATTTTATTTCTGGCACTATCAACATCTGTTTCTTACGCAGAGAGTTCAGTAAAAGTCGGCGAACCTGCTCCGACTTTCATCCTTTTAGATGAAAATGGCAAACCTCAGGATATCAAGGATTTTATCGATAAACCGACCATCCTGTATTTCACACATAACGCCTGCCATTACTGCACGCAAATCATAGCACACCTTAAAACAGCGGAGATAAAATTCGGCAAGGAAAATCTCAGAATCATAGGTATCAATGTAATGGCCAAAGATCAGAAGCTAGTAAGAGCATACAAGGATGAACTTGATTTTACTTTCCCCATGTTTGCCGGCAATAAGTGGGAACTATTAAAAGCATATCAAATCAACTATGTCCCTCTAATTGTGTTTGTAGATGCGAAACGAATTGTAAGAAAAGTGGTGGGACATTATATACATGATCCGGAGCTGTACGAAAATATAAGAGAAATAATGCAATGATCAATCCAGATCTGTAAAACTTGCGGTCGTGATACTAAAAACACTTATTATTTTAATCCTTGCTCTGCCTGCGTGCTCCAGGTATGAGGAAACCACGCCTGTTCCGGTAAAGCTTGACAGAACTCACGCATGCAGCGTCTGCGGAATGATTATAGTAGACATCCCAGGCGCAAAAGCACAAATACATTACAAAAATAAAAAAGTCGATTTATTTTGCAGCACCTTGGACATGTTTTCTTTCTACCTGCAACCTGATCGACCAAGTGAAGTAACTAAGATTTATGTTAATAATATGGGAAAGGCTGATTGGAATCATCCCGAAAATCATTGGATAGACGCAACAACAGCATCTTACGTTTACGGCGGAGACAGGAAGGGACTTATGGGAGAAGCACTGGTTCCTTTCTCTGACCTAAAAGATGCTGAAAATTATGTTAAAAATCATGATGGTAAAATAATAGCGTTCAATGATGTCACTATGGATTTAATAAGGGCCAGGTAATTTTTTGTAATAGGCACAGTCATATGTGCATCCGGCAAAGCCGTACGTTACCCATTATTAATGAAGTGATAAGTAAAAGGACTTGGACGGTTGGGAATTAAGTTCAGATTATAACATGTTGATGATATTGGCAAAATCCGTAGTACTAACGTTCTGAGGCAGCAATGCAGGGTAGTCATCTTCTGTTTCAGCATACGGCAGTTTCTCGAATAGAAAACATAAATACCGGTTTGGTTCCAGGCCACACGCGGCGCAAGCACCTGCGCTGCGCGTTGGCTTTTGCCTTTTCAATCAGGCTGTAGATATTAGCGCTGGCTTCAGCGCCAAGGGGATGACCTGAGAACAGCCAGTTCTTACGCCCCAGTGTAAACGGACTAACTGCATTCTCAACAAGATTATTATCAGGCAAAAGAAAACCACAGTCATCCCATAAGCTTGTAAATCTTTAAAGGATACATCTATCTCGACCTCTCCCAGTTTAGGCTTAAGATTAACTGCCTCAACGTACCATGGCGGCTCAATGCCCAATATCTGCTCATATAAACGTGTATCTTTCATGGATCTTACTTATAAAGCAAGCAATGAATTTTTACCCCATAAATCCTGAAGAGCCATATTTCCTATAATTTATTTTTGCAAACCATTATAATTCAACTGTCAAGCCAAAAGATAAAAAACTATACACTCTTGCTTTAAAGCCTAAAATAGTGGTTAATAAAAATTGTAACCGTTTAGCGTACAATATTATTTTATGATTACTAAAAGATTAATACCGGTGTTAGTATTGCTGGTGACTGCGTTGTCACCGGTCTGTTTTGTTTCATTTGCCGACGCCTATACAAAGGCCGA
>Ga0256830_1000957_pt1 | contig 21374 bp, 21 predicted proteins | sample 128326metaG_FD_190537 | JGI IMG/M metagenome (GOLD analysis project Ga0256830, IMG submission 190537) | Hydrothermal vent microbial communities from Lau Basin, Pacific Ocean - 128-326 | ecosystem: Environmental > Aquatic > Marine > Hydrothermal vents | place: Pacific Ocean: Lau Basin | collected... | reverse complement strand
AGATCCTGCAGCACCTCCTGCTTGGTATCGACTACCGTGATGTCGTTGGCCTCGCTGGCCAGGTTCTGGGCCACCGAAGAACCCACCTGCCCGGCGCCGAGGATGATGATTTTCATATTATTGAATCAGCCTCTGCAACTTGTGCTGTCGATAATCCGGCCGTCAGGCCCACCGCGATTGAGCGCAGCTACTCGCCACCCTTCCTGAAATCGATGCCCAGACCGCGCAGCTTGCGGTACAGGTGGGTGCGCTCCATGCCCACCCGTTTGGCCAGCTTGCCAACGCTGCCGCCGACCTCCGCGAGCTGGTGCTCCAGGTACTTCTTTTCGAAGTGCTCACGCGCCTCGCGCAGCGGCATGTCCAGCGGGATCATGGCGCCGGATGCTTCCACTTCCTGCGGCTGGGTGCTGCGGATGGCGACTTCCACCTCGTCCACATCGATGACCGGACCGCTGCCGAGGATGAGCAGCCGCTGCACCAGGTTCTTCAGTTCACGGATGTTGCCGGGCCAGCGGTAGTTGCGCAGGCGGTTCTGCGCGGCCGTGCTGAACTCGCGGTAGGGCAGGTTTTCCTGCATCACGAAACGGTCCACGTAGTAGTTGAGCAGTTCGGGCACGTCCTCGCTGTGCTCGCGCAGCGGCGGCACCGCCAGCGGCACGACGTTGAGGTGGTAGTAGAGGTCTTCGCGGAAACGGCCCTCGCGGACTTCCTGCTCCAGGTCACGCGAGGTGGTGGCGATGACACGGATATCGACCGGCACCGGCTCGGTGCCGCCCATGCGCAGGAAAGAATGGGTCTGGAACACGCTCAGCAGGCGCGACTGGGTCTGCAGATCCATGTCGGAGATGCCGCCAAGGTACAGGGTGCCGCCATTGGCCTGCTCCAGCCTGCCGTAATGGATGTGGTCGCCTTCCTCGCTGCCGAACAGCTCCACGGCGGAATGCTCGGGGGACATGGAGCCAACCGCAACTTCCACGAACGGCCGCTCACGCAGCGGGCTCTGGGCGTGGATGTAACGCGCCACGATCTCCTTGCCGGCGCCTGGCTCTCCGCTGATCAGCACCCAGGTATTGTGCTGGGCGATGCGCCGCGCCTGCTCGCGCAGTGCCTGCATGACCTCGCTCTTGCCGGTCGGCTCCGACACCGGCTGCAGGTGGCGACGCAGGCCCTGGTTCTCCTGCTGCAGCTTGTCGGCCTCCAGGGCACGGTTGACGGTCAGCAGCAGCTTGGCCAGCGAAATCGGTTTTTCGATGAAATCGTAGGCGCCCAGGCGGGTGGCCTCCACCGCTGTCTCGACGGTGCCATGACCGGACATGACGATCACCGGGCAGGGCAGCTTGCCGCCATCGGACCATTCGCGCAGCAGTGTGATGCCGTCGACGTCATCCATCCAGATATCCAGCAGGATGAGATCCGGACGCCGCGCACGACGCGCACGGCGCGCCGCTTCACCGCTTTCCGCAACGGAGACCTCGTACCCCTCGTCCTCGAGGATCTCCTTGACCAGATTACGGATATCGGGCTCGTCGTCCACCACCAGTATGTGGCCGGAACTCATGACGGTCTGTGTCTGCCTCGTGGTCTGTAGCCGGGATCGGCGCCCATTATAGACTAGGAGCCTGCCCGAGTAATGGGAGCCGTCGCGAGAAATTGGCCGCCGTGACGGGTTCGCAGCAGGCTCATCATCACTCGGACAGGCTCCTGCACTCCTTCAACATGATATCGGCGGGCTCACCGTGAAAACGGATCTCGATGCGCGCATGGCCGTCGTCCGTATTGAATGCCTGTATCTGGCCGTGATGTTCCTCGACGATCTTTTTCACGATCGCCAGTCCCAGGCCGGTACCACGCGCCTTGGTCGTGACATAGGGCTCGAACAGGTGGTCCATGATATCGGGCGGGAAGCCGCCGCCGTTGTCCTCGAAGCACAAATCGATGAAGTGTTCGCCGCCCTCCACCGCCCAGCGCGTCTCCACCACCAGCTCGCCGTCCGCCCTGTCGTGCAACGCCTCCTGGGCATTCTTCACCAGGTTGTGCAGCAACTGGCGCAGGCGTCCCGGATCCGCCTCGACGCAGGGCGCCGGCTGCGCCATGTGCAGGCGTATGCGGATGGCGCCGCCCCTGTACAGATCCAGCACGTCCCGCAGCAGGTCGTGCAGCGGCAGCGGCCGGGGTTCCAGCTGCGGTGCGCGCGCATACTCGCTGAAGGCATTGACCATTTCCTTGAGCGACTCGACCTGCTGCACGATGGTGTGGGTGGCACGATCCAGCACCTCGGCATCGGCCTCGTCCATCCGCTTGAGATACTTTCGCCGCAGCCGTTCCGCGGACAGCTGAATGGGCGTCAGCGGGTTCTTGATCTCGTGCGCCAGGCGCCGCGCCACCTCGCCCCACGCGGCATCGCGCTGGGCGCGTATCAGGTCGGTGACGTCGTCGAACACCAGCACCTGGCCACCCTGCATGTCGTCATCCACGGGCAAGGCCGTGCCTCGACAGATGAGGATGCGTTTGCCGCCGCCATCGGACAACTCCAGCTGCTCCTGCCATTCCCCGATAGCGGCCTGCTGCTTGTCCTGCAGCAACCTCACCAGTGGCTCAAGGAAAGGGTGGGCCTCCACGACGTCATCCAGGCCGGTGCCCAGCCGGCTGCTGAGGTCGATGCCCAGGATCTGGCAGGCTGCCTCGTTGACGGTGCGCAGCAGACCGTCGCTGCCGATGGTCAGTACGCCGGATGACAGGCTGCCGAGCACGGTCTCCAGATAGGTGCGCTGGCTTTCGACCTCCTGCTGGCTGCGCCGCGCCTGGTCGCGGGCGCGCGCCAGACGCCGCGTCATATCGTTGAAGGAACGCACCAGGAAACCCAGCTCGTCCTCGCTGGTCACCGGCAGACGCTTGCTGTAGTCGCCATCGGCGACCGCGCGCGTGCCGTCGGCCAGCACCCCGATGGGGGCCACCAGGCGGCGTGCCGAATAAAAGGCCGCCCACACCGCCGACAGCAGGCTCAGCGCCAGCACCAGCGACAGGGTCAGAGTGTAGCTGTATTTGAGTGGCGTGCGCAGATAGGTGAGTTCCTTGTAGCGCGCGATCTGCGACTGCACGTTGTCGGCCAGTTTGCTGAGACGGCCGGGCACCTCGTACAGCGCCTGCAGCGTATAAGGCTCGGCGCCCGGTTTGGAGGCCAGAATGGGCACCACTGCCCTGACCTGCAGTCCGGCATCGCCGACCGGATCCAGCGCCACGTAGGAACGCCCCTGTGACAGCGCCATCATGACCTCACCGGACGGCTGGCTGGGGATGATGTCGGTGGACTCGATGCTGCTGGATGCGATGATGCGCCCGTCCACACCGAATACCGTCAACTCCGCCGCGCCGCTGCGCACACGCAGATCGTAGAGCGCCATGGGCACCAGCGCCGGCGACATCTCGCCCAGTTCGCTGGCAACCTTCTCGGTCAACCGCAGCAGGCCGTTGAGGCGCACGTCCAGCGCACCGCGGCTCAGTTCCAGCGCATCCTCCAGCGCCTGCTCGATCTTTACGTCGAACCAGGAATCGATACCGCGTTGCAGGAACTGCAGGGAGAAGTAATACACCACGCTGACCGGCACCACCGCCAGCACCACGAAGGTCACCACCAGACGCGCGGTCAGCAGGGCGCCGGCGGCGCGCGCCCTGTACTGGCTGGTGAGCCAATACAGGTTGGTGCCGATCAGCGCCACCAGCACGATCAGTCCCAGCGCGTTGACCAGCAGCAGCCAGGAGTACAGCTGGCCGAAGCGCTCGGAATTGTGGGTGGCGTCGCTCATCAGGGACAGCGACACCAGCAGGATGCCGAACAGAATCAGCATCGGCCAGATGCCGAGACGGGAGCGCTTTACGGATGCAAGGGCCATTCGTACCAGCCGCTGTTGAGCCGCCAGTTGGAGCCCAGGTAGGCCCACAGGCGAATGGGCGTGGGCAGCGATTCGATATCGAGCTGGCTGCGCAGGCGCACCCGGTAGTCGCCGTCCGCTTTCAACAGATTGGCGTCCAGCAGCGGCAGATCATAGATGTTGCCGATCGCTTTCAGCGCATCGTCCAGAAAGCGGAAGCTCTGCAGCACGCCGGTGCTGAGGTTCCTGACCAGATAGCGCTGGCTCAGGGCGTGGTACCTGAGCGAAAAACGCTGGTGCAGCTCGGCGATGGTCTCGGGCCACAGATACTCACGCTCGCCCACTACCTGGATCTGCAGTTCCAGCACCAGCGGCACGCCGTTCTCCAGTGCCTCGCGCACCGTATCGTTGAGACTGAACTCGACCCTGGCACCCAGCCGGTATACCCCGTCGACCAGCAGGATACGGACGTCATGGATCTGCGCCTGCTCGGCGACTGCCTGCAGCGGCGTAACCGCGGCCATCAGCAGTGTGGCAAGAATCAGCAGGTAATGCCGGCCGGTTTCGCGGACACGAAAGCCCCCCCGCCGGCCGCAGGCCGGTGTCCGGTTCAGGTTTGGCGTTTGCTCAGACACGCAAAATAGAATCCGTCCATTCCATCTTCGCCAGGCAGAATCTGGCGCCCGACAGCGAGCGCATGCCCCCAATCACCTGGCAGTGCAAGCTCGACAGCGTCCCTGCGCCCGCCGAGGAACAGCTCCAGTTGCCCGCTGTTCTCCCGGCGCAACACCGAGCAGGTTACATACAACAGGATACCGCCTGGCGCCAGCAAGGGCCATAAAGCATGTAACAGCCGCTGTTGCATTTCAGCCAACTGGTTAACATCCGAGCAACGACGAAGCAGTTTTATGTCCGGGTGGCGACGGATGACACCGCTGGCGGAACAGGGGGCGTCGAGCAGGATGCGGTCGAACGGGCGCCCGTCCCACCAGGCATCCGTGTGCGCCGCATCGTCGGCCACCAGGCTGGCGGACAACCCCAGCCGGTCGAGATTTTCGCGCACCCGCGCCAGCCGGGTCTGTTCCACGTCGACAGCCACCAGTTCCGCCAGTTGCGGCTGCAACTCCAGGATATGGGCCGTCTTGCCGCCCGGCGCGGCGCAGGCGTCCAGCACCCGCTCGCCCGGCTGCGGCGCCAGCAGTTCGGCGGCCCGCTGCGCACCCCCGTCCTGCACCGACACCAGTCCGTCGTGGAACCCGGGCAGCGCATCGACCGCCACCGGCCGCGCCAGTTGCAGCGCCGCCGCCAGGCCGGGCACCGGTTGGGCGGCAATGCCGGCGTCCGCCAGCCTCTGTTGGTAGGCGTCCCGCGTGCAACGCCGGAGGTTGACCCGCAGGCACATGGGCGGGCGCTCATTGTCGGCCGCCACTATGGCCTGCCAGTGGTCCGGCCAGTCCTGTTGCAGCAGCTCCAGCAGCCATGTCGGGTGCGCCCAGCGGATTTCAGGATCCTGTTCCAGTTCCGCCAGCAACGCCGCGGCATGGCGCTGGCCGTTGCGCAGCACCGCGTTGACCAGGCCCGCCGCCCAGCGCTTGCCGAGCGCCCGCGCAGCTTCCACCGTGGCATGGATGGCGGCATGGGCAGGCAACTCCATGTACAAGAGCTGGTAGAGACCGACCAGCAGCAGTGCCTGGATATCGCGGTCGCGTCCCTTCAGCGGCCGCTCCAGCAGGCGGCCCGCCAGTGCCTGCAGGCGCAGGTACCAGCGCAGCGTGCCGTAGGTCAGCTCCTGTGCCAGCGCCCGGTCGCGGCTGTCGGCCAGCACGCCCAGGCGGACCGGAATCAGGCTGCTGAGAGAGCGGCCCTCGCCGGCCACGGCCGCCACCATCAGGGCGGCCAGCGCCCGGGGATTCCCGGGCGTGGGCCTGGCCCGACTGCTCCCGACCGCGAATGTGGAGGCCGGCCTCATCCGAGCACCACGCCCTCCATCGCGTGCGCATTGAGAAAATCGGCGGCCGCCAGGCGCTTCTTGCCGGGCATCTGCACCTCCAGCAACCGCAGGCAACCCTGGCCGCAGGCGACATCGATGCCCTGTTTGCCGGCCGCAACGACCGTGCCCGGCGCTGCACCGGTCCCGCACGCCAGCGGCTGCGCCCTCCATACCCGCAGCACGTCACCCTCGAAGGCAGTCTGCGCCACCGGCCAGGGATTGAAGGCGCGCACCTTGCGCGCCAGCGCTTCGGCCGGCTCGCGCCAGTCCAGCAGCGCCTCGCGCTTGTCCAGCTTGCGGGCGTAAGTGGCCTGGCTGTCATCCTGCGGCTCGGGATTCAGCGTGCCCTTGTCCAGGGCGTCGAGATTGTCGGCCAGCAGCTGCGCCGACAAGGCACTCAGGCGGTCGTGCAGGCTGCCGCCGCTGTCCTCGTCAGTGATCGGGCAGGTCACCCGCGCCAGCACCGGGCCGGTGTCCAGACCCGCCTCCATCTGCATGAGACAGACGCCGGTCTCGCGGTCACCGGCCAGAATGGCGCGCTGGATGGGCGCCGCCCCGCGCCAGCGCGGCAGCAGCGAGGCGTGCAGGTTGACGCATCCTTTGGCGGGAATGTCGAGGACCGCCTGCGGCAGCAGCAGACCGTAAGCCACCACAACCATCAGGTCGGGCCGCAGGTCGCGCAGCACGGCCTGTTGTTCGGCGGATTTCAGGCTGGCCGGCTGATAGACCGGCACCCCGTGCGCCAGTGCCAGCTGCTTGACGGGTCCCGGTTTCAGCTTGCGACCGCGGCCGGACGGACGGTCCGGCTGGGTGTAGACCGCCACCACCCGGTGGTCGCTGTCGAGCAGCGCCTGCAGCACGGGAACGGAAAAGTCGGGGGTGCCCGCAAATACGATGCGCATGGGAATCAGGCCGTCGATGTCAGAAAGTCATGAAAACAGAAAATGCCCGAACAACCCGGACCCACGCAAACACAAAAATCCCTTTCTAACTGCGTAGGGTGGGGTAAGCGAAGCGCACCCCACCATAACGGTTCGGCTGCCACCTCTCAACAGAACCACCGCGTCCTGGTATGTCCCGGTCAGACGAAGCATACCGGTTGCAAACACCAGATCGCACCAACAACCGGACCGTCCACCGGTGGGGTTCGCTTCGCTCACCGCCACCCTACGAAAACCCCGTGAACTATATAACCGGCTGCGCCTGTTTCGCCGCCGGCTTGTCGCCTTGCTGGCGCTGCTGTTTTTCCAGTTTCTTGCGGATGCGCTGGCGCTTGAGCTGTGACAGGTAGTCGACGAACAGCTTGCCGTTGAGGTGGTCGATCTCGTGCTGGATGCAGACCGCCAGCAGACCGTCGGCATCCAGCTCGAAGGGCTGGCCGTCGCGGTCCAGGGCGCGCACGCGCACGCGTTCGGCGCGCTGCACCTTTTCATAGATGCCGGGCACCGACAGGCAGCCCTCGTCCGTTTCCTCGACGCCTTCGCTTGCCAGGATCTCGGGGTTGATGAACACCTGCGGCCGGCTCCTGTCCTCGGAGATGTCGATCACCACCACGCGCCTGTGCACATTCACCTGGGTGGCCGCCAGACCGATGCCGGGCGCCTCGTACATGGTCTCGAACATGTCGTCGACCAGCGTACGGATACTGTCATCGACCTGATCGACGGGTTTGGCCCGCGTGCGCAGCCGCGGATCGGGAAAATGCAGGATGTCCAGGATCGCCATGTGAAAGCCGTCACGAATTCGCCGCCGCGTGGCCGATATACTCTAACATAATGATCGAACGGCCGTTATAGGGGCGGGGCAGGGCAAAAACCCTGTATTTTTCGGGCCTGAAATTTCCGCTACACTCCGGAAGCCGATGGCCGTTATATATCATTGGATTAGATAGGCATCGCCGGATTCTGCCGGATCCAGCAGGCGAGGCCGACAAGAACCGGACGCAAAGGGACGCTTATGTCGATATACAAATCTCTGGCGCTGGCGCTGGCCCTGGCCGTCACCAGCGTATTCGCGGACCAGGTGGTGCTGAAGGACGGGCACCCGGATCGGTATGTGGTCGTCAAGGGCGACACGCTGTGGGACATCTCCGCGCGTTTCCTGGAAAAACCCTGGCTGTGGCCGGAAATCTGGTACGTGAATCCGCAGATCGAGAACCCGCACCTGATCTACCCCGGCGACGTGATCAAGCTGGTCTACGTTGACGGCAAACCGCAACTGCGCGTACAGCGCGGCAAGGCGACCATCAAGCTGTCGCCGCGGGCCCGCGCGGAGCGCCTCGACAAGGCCATCCCCACGATTCCCATCGACGCCATCCAGCAGTTCCTGAGCCGCCCGCTGGTGGTGGACAAGGATGAACTGGCCAAAGCCGCCTACGTGGTATCGAGCGCCGGCGAACACCTGATCACCGGCGCCGGCGACCGCATTTACGTACGCAACCTGACGGACGAGGGCTACACGCGTTTCAACGCGTTCCGCCCCGGCGACACCTACACCGACCCGGCGACGGGTGAAATCCTGGGCTACGAGGCCATCTATCTCGGCGACGGCAACATCGAGCGCTTCGGCGATCCGTCGACCATCAGGCTGATCCGCACCACCCGTGAGGTCAACATCGGCGACCGCGTGCTGCCCATTACCCGGGAAGACGCCCAGCCTTACTTTCAGCCGCACGCGCCGGCCACCGACCTCGACGGCACCATCATCTCCGTGCTGGACGGCGTCAGCCAGATCGGTCAATACCAGATCGTGGTGCTCAACCGCGGCACCCGCGAGGGCGTGGATGTCGGCACCGTGCTGGCCGTGCACCAGACCGGTGAACTCATCGCCGACCAGGTCAGCGAAGAAAAAAATGCCGTGGTCCGGCTGCCGGACGAACGCGCCGGCCTGCTGATGGTGTTCCGCACCTTCGACAAGGTCAGCTTCGGGCTGGTCATGAAAGCCACCAGCGCACTGCACGTCGGCGACAAGGTGCGCAGCCCCGATCGCTGATCGCGACCCAGGCTGGCCAAAACCCCGGATATCAGGCAAGGTATCCGGGGTTTTGTTTTGGGTATTTGCCGACCTCAGGGAGGAGGCCAGCCAGCATGCCGCACACCGAATCACATCCGCCGCACGATGAGCAGGCCCTGCGCGACTGGCTGGCGCTGGTGCACGCGCCCGACCTCGGAGCGGTCGGCATCCGGCGCCTGCTGGAGCGTTTCGGCAATGCCTCGGAGGTGCTCGCTCACGCCCGCAGTCTCAAGGCCATCGACGGCCTGCCCGCCGCTGCCCTCGAGCGTCTCAGGCAGCCGGACTGGCAGGCCGTCGACCGTGACCTGGCCTGGGCGGCCGGCGAACGCAACCACCTGATCACGCAGCACGATCCGGCCTACCCGCAGCTGTTGAACGAAATCCACGACCCGCCGCCGGTACTGTATGTGCACGGCGACCCGGCCGTGCTGGGCATGCTGGCGCTGGCCGTTGTCGGCAGCCGCAACCCCACGGCGGGAGGCCTGCAGACCAGCCGCGACTTCGCCGCCCACCTGGCCGGCGCCGGTCTGGTCATCACCAGTGGCCTGGCACTGGGCATCGACGCGGCCGCCCACCTGGGCGCCCTCGACGCCGGCGGTATCACCGTGGCGGTCACCGGCACCGGCCTGGACCGCGTATACCCGGCCCGCCACCGCGAACTGGCCTACCGCATCGCCGGGCAGGGCGCGCTGGTATCGGAGTTCCCGCCCGGCGTGACGGCGCTGCCGGCCAACTTCCCGCGCCGCAACCGCATCATCAGCGGTCTCAGCCTGGGCACGCTGGTGGTGGAGGCGGCACCGAAATCGGGCTCGCTGATCACCGCGCGGGCGGCGCTGGAGCAGGGCCGCGAAGTGTTCGCCATCCCCGGCTCCATCCACAACCCCCTGGCGCGCGGCTGTCACACGCTGATCCGCCAGGGCGCCAAACTGGTTGAAACCGCAGAGCATATTCTGGAAGAACTGGGCCCGCTGGCAGCCACCGGTATGGCCGACGACACCGAAACGGCGGCACCTGAAACAGTCCTCGAACTCGACAGCGAGTATCTTCGACTGCTGGAATGCATGGGATATGAGCCCGTCGCGGTGGATCAGTTGGTTGCGCGAAGTGGATTGACGGCGGAACAGGTTTCCTCCATGCTGCTGTTACTGGAGCTGGAAGACCACGTGGTTTCGGCCCCCGGCGGGCTGTATGCCCGGGTCCAGAAGAGAGCCTGAAATGAAAGAGAACATGTTTGACGTCTTGATGTATCTGTTTGAAAACTATTACATGGATGACGACACCGACATGAATCCGGACCGCGAGTCCCTGCATACCGAACTGCTCGAGGCGGGCTTCCCCCCGGCTGAGATCAATCAGGCTTTCGACTGGCTGGAGGGACTGGCCAACCAGCAGAACGAACGCATCCACGGCGGCCAGACGGAAAATGCCCTGCGCATCTTCTGCAGCCGCGAATGCGAGCGTCTGGACGTCGAATCGCGCGGTTTCCTGCTGTTCCTGGAACAGATGGGCATCCTGACACCGGCCAGCCGCGAGCGCGTCATCGACCGGGTCATGGCGCTGGAAACGGACGACTTCGATATCGGCCAGCTCAAGTGGGTGGTGCTGATGGTACTGTTCAACCAGCCCGGTGAAGAAGCAGCCTATGCCTGGATGGAAGACCTGGTGTTCGACAGCCTGCCCGGGCACCTGCACTAACAAACGCAAGAATCACACGACAGGAGCCGCACCCGGGGGTGCGGCTTCGTTGCTGTTAACGGTATGAGCAAAAATCTGGTCATCGTCGAATCGCCGGCCAAGGCGAAAACGATCAAAAAATACCTCGGCAAGGGCTTCGATGTACTGGCCTCCTACGGTCATGTGCGCGATCTGGTGCCCAAGGAGGGCGCGGTCGACCCCGAGCACGACTTCGCCATGAAGTACCAGCTCATCGAGCGCAACGCCCGGCACGTCGACGCCATCGTCAAGGCGCTGAAGAAAGCCGATGCCCTGTATCTCGCCACCGACCCGGACCGCGAGGGTGAAGCCATTTCCTGGCACCTGTACGAGCTGCTCAGGGAACGCGGAGCCCTCAAGGACAAGCAGGTCTACCGGGTGGTGTTCCATGAAATCACCAGGCGTGCCATCCAGGAGGCCATGGAACACCCGCGCGAGCTGTCCAGCCAGCTGGTCAACGCCCAGCAGGCGCGCCGCGCGCTCGACTACCTGGTGGGTTTCAACCTCTCCCCGCTGTTGTGGAAGAAGGTGCGGCGCGGCTTGTCGGCCGGCCGCGTGCAGAGCCCGGCGCTGCGCCTGATCGTGGAGCGCGAGGAGGAAATCGAGAGGTTCAGGCCGCGCGAATACTGGACCGTGGAAGCCGACCTGGAGAAGGACGCACAGGCTTTCGTGGCGCGGCTCACCCACCTGCACGGCAAGAAGCTGTCACAGTTCACCATCAACAAGGAAGACAAGGCCCGCGAGGTCCAGCAGGAACTGCTGGCGGCGGCAGGCGGCAAGCTGACCGTCACGTCCATAGAAAAGAAACAGCGCAAGCGCAATCCCGCCGCGCCCTTTACCACTTCGACATTGCAGCAGGAAGCCTCGCGCAAGCTGGGCTTCACCGCCAGCCGCACCATGCGCGTGGCCCAGCAGCTGTATGAAGGTATCGACATCGGCCAGGGCGCGGTGGGTCTGATAACTTACATGCGTACCGACTCGGTGAGCTTGGCGAACGAGGCGCTGGACGAGCTGCGCGAACTGATTGCCGGGCGCTACGGCAGGGACAAGCTGCCCAAGCAGGCGCGCCACTACAAGACCAAGGCCAAGAACGCCCAGGAGGCGCACGAGGCCATCCGGCCAACCTCGGTGCACAACACGCCCGAACAGATCAAGCAGCACCTGAGCGCGGAACAGTTCAAGCTCTACGACCTGATCTGGAAACGCACCGTCGCCTGCCAGATGATCCACGCCACCATCAACACCGTGGGCGTCGACTTCGCTTGCGGCGAGGGCAACGTGCTGCGCTCCACGGGCTCGACGCTGGTCGATCCGGGCTTCATCGCCGTCTACCAGGAAGGTGTGGACGACAACAAGAAGGCGCAGGAAGACGAAAGCATGCTGCCGCCGCTGGAAGAAGGCGACAGGGTCGACCTCAAAGCCATCCGCCCCGAACAGCACTTCACCGAGCCGCCGCCGCGCTACAGCGAGGCGAGCCTGGTCAAGACGCTGGAGGAATACGGCATCGGCCGGCCGTCGACCTACGCCTCCATTATCTCCACCCTGCAGCAGCGCGAGTACGTGACACTGGAGAACCGCCGCTTCCACCCGACCGACGTCGGCCGCGTGGTGAGCAAGTTCCTGTCCAACCATTTCACCCAGTACGTGGACTACGACTTCACGGCCAGGCTGGAAGACGAACTCGACGCAGTGTCGCGCGGCGAGAAGGAATGGATACCCCTGCTGAAGGAATTCTGGTACCCGTTCAAGGAACTGGTCGACGACAAGGACAAGAGCGTGTCGCGCAGCGAAGTCACCACCGAGGCGCTGGACGAGGCCTGCCCCAAATGCGGCAAGCAGCTGAATATCCGCCTCGGCCGGCGTGGCCGATTCATCGGCTGCAGCGGCTATCCCGAGTGCGACTACACGCGCAACATCGACGAGGACAAGGAAAGCGCCGAGCCGGAGATCGTCGAGGGCCGCAATTGCCCGGAGTGCGGCTCGCAGCTCATCATCCGCAGTGGCCGTTATGGCAAGTTCATCGGCTGCAGCGGCTACCCCGACTGCACCTATATCGAGCCGCTGGAAAAACCGGAAGACACCGGCGTCACCTGCCCGAAGTGCAACAAGGGCACCATGCTCAAGCGCAAGTCGCGGCGTGGCAAGATCTTCTATTCCTGCTCCACCTACCCGGATTGCGACTACGCCGTGTGGAACCAGCCGGTGGACACCAGCTGCCCGCAGTGCGGCTGGCCCATACTGACCATAAAGACCACCAAGAAGCGAGGCACAGAGCGGGTCTGCCCGCAGAAGGAATGCAGGTTCTCCGAAGCCTTCGAGGTGGAGGAAGAAGCCGCCGCGGCCGACAGGAGCTGATTGAGCGCCACACCCACAAACTGGCATCTGCGCCGGGCGGTGAAAGTACTGAAGACCGGCGGCATCATCGCTTATCCCACCGAGGCCGTGTGGGGCCTGGGCTGCGATCCCTTGAACCCTTTCGCCGTTTCCCGCCTGCTGCGGCTCAAGCAGCGCGACCCCGCCAAGGGGCTGATCCTGATCGGTTCCCGCTTCGACGATTTTCTGCCTTTCCTGCAACCGGTATCGGCGACCACCCGCCGCAAGCTGGGGCGCAGTTGGCCGGGCCCCGTGACCTGGCTGCTGCCGGCGCGCCCCGAATGCCCACGCTGGCTGCGCGGCGGACACGACTGCCTGGCGGTTCGCGTCAGCGCCCACCCGGTCTGCCAGGCGCTGTGCCGCGCCTGGGGCGGGCCGCTGGTGTCGACCAGCGCCAATATCAGCGGCGGCGCGCCGGCGAGAACACGCCCGCGACTGTACAGGCTGTTCAACGGCAGGCTCGATTACATCGTACCGGGGGACACCGGTGGACGATCGAGACCCTCGGAGATCCGCGATGCCCTTAGCGGCGAAATCCTCCGTCAGGGATAACAACCGGAATACCGTGGCGGTGAGCAAAGCGAACCCCACCGTGAGACGGTTCGGCTACTCACAGGGCGTGGGCTTGCAGGAGCCATGCTTCGTTTGGCCGGGGCGTATCAAGAGGGTGTGGTTCTGTTAAGAGGTAGCCGCCGAAAGGTTAGGGTGGGGTTCGCTTCGCTCACCGCCACCCTACGCGTTATTGACCGTTGGGCTTATATAATGTTGTTTGCTGACTTGAAAGGGCTTTTATCCGACCATGTCCGAACCTGACATACAGGCCGTATCCGACTACCTGCACGAGCTGCAGGACCGTATCTGCGAAGCCCTCGCCGAACTCGATGGCGAAAAAAGCTTTCGGGAAGACAACTGGACACGCGAGGAAGGTGGCGGGGGGCGTTCGCGGGTGCTGGAGGACGGCGGCGTATTCGAAAAAGCCGGCATCAATTTCTCGCACGTGCACGGCGGCGCGCTGCCCGCCTCCGCAACAGCACACCGGCCGGAACTGGCCGGTCGCAGCTTTCAGGCGCTGGGCGTGTCGCTGGTCATCCACCCGCGCAATCCCTATGTGCCGACTTCGCACGCCAACGTGCGCTTCTTCATCGCCGAAAAGGACGGCGCCACACCGGTCTGGTGGTTCGGCGGCGGTTTCGACCTGACGCCCTATTACGGCTTCGAGGAGGACGCCGTTCACTGGCACCGCACGGCACGTGCCGCCTGCGAGCCTTTCGGTACGGATGTCTACCCGCGTTTTAAAAAATGGTGCGACGACTACTTCTTCCTCAGGCATCGAAACGAACCGCGCGGTATCGGCGGCCTGTTCTTCGATGACTACAACGAACCCGGCTTTGCACAGAGCTTTGCCTTCATGCGCAGCGTCGGCGACAATTACCTGCCGGCCTATGTGCCCATCGTGGAAAAGCGCAAGGATCATCCGTACGGCGAACGCGAACGTGACTTCCAGCTCTACCGGCGCGGCCGCTACGTGGAGTTCAACCTGGTCTACGACCGCGGCACGCTGTTCGGCCTGCAAACCGGCGGCCGCACCGAGTCCATTCTCATGTCACTGCCGCCCCTGGTGAAGTGGCGTTATGACTGGCATCCCGGGGCCGGCACGCCGGAAGCCGCTCTTTACGACACATTCCTCAAACCCAGGGACTGGATCTGACGCCCCTGGCGGGCCGGTGAATCCAGGGGCCCGCCGATAATCATCTCCAGCTGAAGGAGAATACCCGGCGTGGCCCTGAAATCATCATCGTTTCTGAACACGAGCTGGGGGACAGCCTCGAAGAACAACCACCGTCGCCACACCCGCTGACGAAAGCGCAGTCGGAGGCCAGACTGGTCGAGGCGCCGGCGGGGCGATGTCGCAAACCTGTTGGTGAATTCATAGACAACCGCCTGCCTGCCGCCGAATCGATGGCTCAGCAGAAAATCGACGTCATACCTCAGGCCGTCGTCGCTTTCCCGCCACACGGCCTCGGTTTTCCAGCGGAAGAATAGCCGTTTGCCGATGAGGTGGTCGAAGTCGAGTCTGGTCTTCGAACTCCAGCCGCGATCTGTACCCCAGAACAGGCCCTCGGTAAACCTTGCCAGCCATGACGCCAGCTCTGTCGTTATCCGGTAGCGCGGGCCGGATAACAGCTCGCTGTCATCCCCGAGTTTCAGTCCCAGTCGCCAGCTGAAATCGGTGCGCGGGGTCGACTTGATCGAGTACTGGAGACCGGCCGTCGTTTCCCGATTGCCGGCAAACCCTGCATCACGCACTTCCCGATCTTCGAAGGTGCCACCTTCTTCATCGCTGCTGATGACCAGCTTGAGACGCCGCTTCGTACGGGGCAGATTGATCTTGGCATTCACCCTGCCCTTGAACCCGGCGCTTTCCCCTTCCTCGAACAGAATGCCCGCCGACAGCTTCACCCGCGAGTAGGCGGCTTCCTGCTGTACACGTGGATCATCGAAGAAGGAATCAAACCACCCGGCAGCCGCGTTCACCGATTTGCTGAGCACGCCGTGCGCGACATCGGCCGCTGTCCGGCCATGCTCCGGCCCATCCCCGGAACCGGCGGCAGACGCGGAAACAGTCGATGCAATCACCAGGGCAGGCAGGCAACAGGGCGGAATCGGTTTGTATCCGGGATGCATCATGCGGTCGATTTTCGAATCGGGGCCGGCATACCGTGCGTTGAACCGCATGGTATGTCGCGGCCCGCGAATCCACAAGCAGGCCGCTCGTGCCGGCTGCAGGGCATGAGGGGCCGTTTATAGCCTATAACTATCGATAATATAGTGATAATTGATTAGATATATCACTGGCCGGACGCTAGTCTTTAGCCGTTACCAAGCACACGAGGGACACCGACATGAAACAGACCAAATCCATTACCGTCAGAAACCTTGAGGCTGCCTTTGCCGGTGAATCCATGGCCCATATCAAGTATCTGTATTTTGCCCGCCTGTGCCGCGCCCGGGGCGACGAGGAAACAGCACGCGTTTTCGAGCAAACCGCCGCCCAGGAAGTACAACACGCCTTCGGTCACCTCGACCTGCTGTTGCCGGCGGACCAACTGAATCCAACGCGCTGCCTGGAGCTGGCCATCGAGGGAGAGACTCATGAATACAGCGAAATGTACCCGAAATTCCGCCACCTCGCTGAACAGGAGAGAAACGAGGCGGCCACGCAGGAGTTCGATGAACAGATTGAGGAATCCCGACAGCATGCCGATCAATTCCGTGCGGTGCTGGAAAAAGCGGCCAAGCGTTTCCGTGCTCTGGCGAAAGTGGAGGAACGGCACGCCAACAATTACCGGGACGCCCTGCGGGCCGACCGCCCGGCGAGCCGCTGAATGAGGCGTTGTCAGGGCTTTGGCCAGTATACTGCGCGCCTTTCATACAAACTGAATACGAGGATCCATCCCGATGAAGAAATGGCAATGTATCGTCTGCGGTTTCATCTATGACGAGGAAAAAGGGCTTCCGGAAGAAGGCATAGCCCCCGGCACGCGCTGGCAAGACATTCCGGACGACTGGGAATGTCCGGACTGCGGCGTATCCAAGGATGATTTCGAAATGGTCGAGGTCGAGGCCTGAACCTTGCCGCCGATAGTCATCCTCGGCACCGGCCTGGCCGGCTACACGCTGGCAAAGGAAATCCGCAAGCGGGACAGGGATGTGCCACTGCGTCTGGTAACGGCCGATGACGGCAGCGCCTATTCGAAGCCCATGCTGTCCAATGCGCTGGGCCGGGGCAGGACAGCGGAACAGCTGATCATGGCCAGCGCGGCGCACATGGCCGCCCGGCTCGATGCGCGCATAGACACCGGAACGAGGGTTACCGCCATCGACCGCTCTGCGCGCCAGGTCGATACCGACAAGGGTACGCTGGATTATTCGAAACTGGTGCTGGCGACGGGTGCCGACCCGGTGCGCCTGGCCATTGACGGCGACGGCGCGGACGATATCCTGTCGATCAACGACCTCGACGACTACCGGCGTTTCCGTGAACGACTCGCTGAAGACGACGGCCTGGTCATACTGGGCGGCGGCCTGATAGGCTGCGAATTCGCCAACGACCTGGTTGCCGGCGGCCATACCGTCACGGTCGTGGATCCGGCTGCCGAACCGCTCGGCCGGCTGTTACCCGAGGCCGGTGCGCGGCATCTGCAGAAGGCCCTGTCCGAAGCCGGTGTGCAGTGGCAGCTTGGAAAGACCGCCAGCACGGTCGACAGGGAGAAAAACGGCTGCCATGTGACCCTGTCGGACGGCACCGTGCTGCACGCCGATCTGGTCCTGTCCGCCGTCGGCCTGCGGCCGCGCACCGGGCTCGCGACCATGGCCGGCCTGCCCACGGCACGCGGCATCCAGGTGGACCGACGGCTGCAGACCGCTGACCCGGATATCTTCGCGCTGGGAGACTGCGCCGAGGTCGACGGCCTGGTGCTGCCCTTCGTCACGCCCCTCATGCACGGCGCGCGGGCGTTGGCCGCGACGCTCACGGGCACACCCGCCCCGGTGGTCTATCCTGCCATGCCGGTGGTGGTGAAAACACCGGCCTGCCCGGTGGTGGTGGCGCCCCCGGCGCCTGGAACCGAAGGGGAGTGGCGTGTCGAACAAACCGGTGCAGGCACCCTGGCACGCTTCGAACAAGCCGGCGGCGTACTGGCGGGCTTTGCCCTGACCGGTGATGCCGTATCCCAAAAACAACGATTAACCAGGGAGTTACCCCCTCTGCTCGCTTGATCGGTTTTCCCGCAGGCTAGCGGTGGACAAAGCAAACCCAAAAAAAAGCCCCGCCAAGGTGGCGGGGCAGAATACGCTTTTCAGCGTCGGAGGAGTCAGTCACACAACAAAACTTTTCGGCTGTTTCCTTTGGAGTGCGCCTCACTTCATGTAGTAAGACGCAATCCGAAAGAATTTCATCCCTGAAGGCATCCTTCCCTGGATCGGGAATGCCGGCCTTGTTCCTTATAGCGGCCGGCACGGCGTGTCCTTTAGCGCTCCCTTGCCTGCCGGTTCCCGTTCCTTGCCCTTGGTAATGCAATCGCGGTGCCAATATTTCAAGCCTTGAAATATATTCCCATATAACAATTAGTTACGCATTTAAACGCAGAGGGCTGGGGGAACTGCCGCAGGGCACAGACCGACAATCCGACGGCAATCCGTCGGACAGCGCCGGAATCACGGCACCGGGCGGGTCAATGGCCGCCGCTTTCCTGATCGTTCTTTGCCGCAAGTTCGCTGATCAGCCCGTCGATGCCCTTGCTGCGTATCTCCGAGGCAAAACTGCTGCGGTAGTTGGTGATCAGGCTGATACCCTCGACGCGCACATCATAGAGCTTCCACTTGCCGTCGCGCAGGTACATATAATAGTTGATGGGCAAGGGCGGCCCATCCGGCCGCTGCACTTCGGTACGCACGATACGGCTGTCCGCGCGGGTACCGGGGCGCTCGGGGAGGTAGCGAATGTCGCCGGGCACCACATCCTTGACGGCCGCGGCATAGGTGCGCACCAGAAGGCGCCGGAATTCCTGTTCGAAGCGCCTGCGCTGCGCCTCCGAGGCTTCGCGCCAGTACTTGCCCAGCACCCATCGGGACATGGCCTCGATATCCGCGTGCGGCAGCAGCGCCTCCTCGACCAGCTTGTACAGCACCCCCGGTTGGCGCTCGATGAGCAGATGGTTTTCCTGCAGCACCGCGTAAAGATGCCTGGTCGCCTCTTTCACCGTATCGACCGCTGACGAGGCCGGCTGCCGGCCGGGCAGGGGCGCGGCGACAATCGCCAGCGCCACCATTCCCAGTACTGTCGGCAGTCGCCATCCGCTCAGCATGCCTGTCTCACCCCTTCAGTCGACCGTATCGTTATGCGGGGACGCGGTAACGGCGGGTCCACGCCGCCCGCCGCCCAGGCGGCGGATGACCCGGGCCTCGGTGAGCAGGCCCTGCAGCGGCCGCGGCGCGGCCGGCCGGCCGGACAGCGGCAGCAGGCGCAGCAGTTCGTGGCGCTTCATGACCTCGAAATAGTCGGCCGGCGCCAGCAGATGAGCCGCCACCTCGAAACCCTTGTCGAGATGCTGCATGGCACCCTGCAGGCGGCGGCTCATCAGGAGCTGGCCATACACCAGCTCCAGCAGGGCCCGCTGCGACTGACCCGCCGCCAGGGCCGCCATGTTGTGGTAATCGGATTCCACCGGGCGCCCGTCATGGAAACGCGCAATCATCTCCAGCAGCCGGCCTTCGAACCAGACCTCGCCTTCACCGTAGACCCGCTGCAAGGCGCGGCGCACGTCGGACAGCAGCCGTCGCGCCCGCCCGGGCGGCAGGGGGTCGGCGAACCAGTCGCCGGGCGGCACACGGCGGCGCAGCAGCAGCTCTTGCAGGGGCCTGGGATAGTCGCTGTCCATCACTGTAGCTTCCGACACGGGCAGGTTACACTGTGCCTCGGCGCAATGTAACGGAAGGAGAGCTGCCTTGTCATCGATGATCACCGGCCACGGCCGCTACCCCGCGGTGCGCATGCGACGCATGCGGCGCGATGACTTCTCCCGCCGCCTGATGCGCGAGTCGCGCCTGGCCGTCGACGACCTGATCTGCCCGCTGTTCGTGCTGGAAGGCGAGGGACAGCGCGAGGCCGTCGCCTCCATGCCCGGCGTCGAGCGCCTCAGCATCGACCTGCTGCTGGCGGAAGCCGGCGAACTCGCCGCGCTGGGCGTGCCGGCCGTCGCCCTGTTCCCGGTGACACCGGCCGAAAAGAAGAGCGACGACGCCCGCGAGGCCTTCAACCCCGACGGGCTGGCGCAGCGCGCCGTGCGCGCCCTCAAGGACAGGTATCCGGATCTCGGCGTCATCACCGACGTGGCGCTGGACCCCTTCACCAGCCACGGACAGGACGGGCTGATCGATGAACAGGGCTACGTGCTCAACGACGAGACCGTGGACGTGCTGGTCAGGCAGGCCCTGTCGCACGCCGAGGCGGGCGCCGACGTGGTGGCACCCTCCGACATGATGGACGGCCGCATCGGTGCCATCCGCGCGGCGCTGGAGGAGGCCGGCCACATCCACACCCGCATCCTGGCCTACTCGGCCAAGTACGCCTCCAGCTTCTACGGCCCGTTCCGCGATGCCGTGGGCTCGGCCGCCAACCTCGGCGGCGGCAACAAGTACAGCTACCAGATGGACCCCGCCAACAGCGACGAGGCGCTGTGGGAAGTCGGCCTGGACCTGGACGAGGGCGCCGACATGGTGATGGTCAAGCCCGGCATGCCCTATCTCGACATCGTGCGCCGGGTCAGGGACCGCTACGGCGTCCCCACCTTCGTCTACCAGGTCAGCGGCGAATACGCCATGCTCATGGCGGCTGCGCAGAACGGCTGGCTGGACGAGCGCGCGGTGGTCATGGAGTCGCTGCTGGCGTTCAAGCGCGCCGGTGCCGACGCCATCCTGACCTATTTCGCCAAACGCGCGGCCGGCTGGCTCCGGGACGGCTGAGCGGCTTGTCTTTGCAGGGTCGGCAGGTATACTGCCGGCAAATCGAAAACGGCCGCCGGGCCGCAACGGGACGCCGACGACGGCGTCCGGAGGAACAGCCAGCCATGGTTCGCACGACCATATCCAGCCTGTTCGGCGCCTCGCCGGTGCGCCCCCTGCAGACCCACATGAGCCGGGTGCAGTCCTGCGTGGAGCTGCTGGTGCCGTTTTTCGAGGCCGTCCTGGACGGCGACTGGGCGCGCGCCACCGACACCCAGCAGCAGATCGCCCGGCTGGAGGGCGAGGCCGACGAGCTGAAGCGCAACCTGCGCCTGCACCTGCCCAAGAGCCTGTTCATGCCGGTATCGCGGCGCGACCTGCTGGAAGTGCTGACCATGCAGGACAAGATCGCCAACCGGGCCAAGGACATCGCCGGCCTCATCACCGGCCGTCACATGGAGTTTCCGGAACCCATCGGCGGATTGATGCTCAATTTCGTCAAGCGCTCGGTGGATGCCTCGAAACAGGCCCAGACCGCCATCAACGAACTGGACGAACTGGTCGAGACGGGCTTCCGCGGCAACGAAGTGGCGATCGTCGAATCCATGATCAAGCGCCTCGACGAGATCGAGAGCGACACCGACCGGCTGCAGGTCGAGATCCGCGCCGAGCTGTTCAAACGTGAATCGGCAATGCCTCCCGTCAACGTCATGTTCCTGTACAAGGTAATCGATGGCATCGGCGACCTGGCCGACCGCGCCCAGCGCGTCGGCAGCCGCCTGGAACTGATGCTGGCGCGCTGAGGGGGGCGCATGGAATACGCAACCACCTTCATCGTCCTCGCCTGCGCGTTCGGTTTCTTCATGGCCTGGGGGGTGGGTGCCAACGATGTCGCCAACGCCATGGGCACTTCG
>Ga0256830_1000956_pt1 | contig 21375 bp, 17 predicted proteins | sample 128326metaG_FD_190537 | JGI IMG/M metagenome (GOLD analysis project Ga0256830, IMG submission 190537) | Hydrothermal vent microbial communities from Lau Basin, Pacific Ocean - 128-326 | ecosystem: Environmental > Aquatic > Marine > Hydrothermal vents | place: Pacific Ocean: Lau Basin | collected... | reverse complement strand
AGGCCTATGAGGTTTTGTCCGATCCCCAGAAGCGCGCGGCCTATGATCAGTTTGGCCATGCCGGTGTTGATCCCTCGGCCACGCCTGGAGGTGGCGGCTTCCGCGGCGGTGGCAGCTTCAGCGATATCTTCGACGATGTGTTTGGCGATATTTTCGGCGGGCGCTCCGGCGGCCGGCAGGCCTATCGTGGCGCGGACCTGCGTTACGACCTGGAGCTGAGCCTGGAGGATGCCGTGCAGGGTGTCACCGTGAAGGTGAAAATACCGACGCACGTCAAGTGCGGGGCCTGCAACGGCAGTGGCGCGAAAAAGGGTACCTCGCCCACCACCTGTACTACCTGTGGCGGGCAGGGCCAGGTGCGCATGCAGCAGGGGTTCTTTTCCATCCAGCAGACCTGCCCCCGCTGCAAGGGCGCGGGCAAGATCATCACCGATCCCTGTGTCGTCTGCCATGGCAGCGGCCAGGTCCAGGAAACCAAGACACTCTCCGTGAAGATCCCCGCCGGCGTGGACACGGGGGACCGCATCCGCCTGGCGGGGGAAGGAGAGCCGGGCGAGAATGGCGGGCCGCCGGGCGACCTGTATGTGCAGGTGCGTATCAAGCCGCATCCCATATTCAAGCGCATCGGCAACGATCTCGCCTGTGAAATGCCCATCAGTTTCGCCACCGCCGCCCTGGGCGGCGAACTCGACGTGCCCACCCTGGCCGGCCGGGTAAGGCTCAAGGTGCCCCCGGAGACCCAGACGGGCAAGGTTTTCCGTCTGCGCGGCAAGGGCGTCAAATCCATCCAGCAGCGCGGCGTGGGTGACCTGTTGTGCAAGGTGGTGGTGGAGACGCCGGTGCATCTCAACCAGAAACAGAAGGAGCTGCTGCAGGCCTTCGAGGAAACCCTGCAGGAGCGCAAGGAGAAGCACAATCCCAGGACGCGCTCATGGCTGGACGGGGTGAAACAGTTTTTCGAGGATCTGAAATCATAGGATCCCGGGCCGTACATTAATTGAAAAGAAACCTCTGATCGAATCATGACTGACGGCTATGAGTTCAGAATACCTACTTTCTTGCCAATGGTTCCCGTTGTTGCCGGGTTGATAATCAATGATAGCGTTTACTGAGGAAGCAGCATGACCAGAATTGCGATAACCGGGGCAGGGGGGCGCATGGGCAAGGCCCTGGTGGAGGCCTGCCGGGAGGCTCCGGCCGTCCGGTTGACGGTGGCGCTGGAGCGGAAAGGCAGTTCCCTCGTCGGTACCGACGCGGGCGAAGTGGCGGGTATCGGCCCGTCGGGGGTCGTCATCGGCGACAGTCTCGAAGCCGTGATGAACGAGTTCGATGTTCTGATCGATTTCACCCTTCCCGATGTGAGCATCGCCAATCTTGAGGTCTGTGCCGCCCGCAAGCGCCGCGCGGTCATCGGCACAACGGGTTTTTCCCGGGCACAGCGTGACGAGATCACGCGTCTTGCCGGGGACACGGCGGTGGTCTTCGCGCCCAACATGAGCGTGGGCGTCAACCTGTGTTTCAAGCTGCTGGAGATGGCGGCCCGCGTGCTGGGCGACGAGGTGGATGTCGAGATCATCGAGGCCCATCATCGCCACAAGATCGATGCCCCGTCGGGTACGGCCTTGCGCATGGGCGAGGTGGTGGCCGGGGCCCTGGGCCGGGATCTGCGCGAGTGCGCCGTCTATGGACGCGAGGGGCAGACGGGGCCCCGGGATCGCCGGACCATCGGCTTCGAGACCATTCGCGCGGGCGATATCGTCGGGGAACACCAGGTGATGTTCGCGGGCCTGGGAGAGCGCGTGGAAATCGTCCACAAGGCTTCCAGCCGCATGACCTTCGCCAAGGGCGCGGTGCGCGCCGCCGGCTGGTTGATGCAGCACGAAAAGGGATTGTTCGATATGCAGGACGTCCTGGGACTCAAGGACTGAATAAGGCGGGGGATTCCCGCCGTGCATCAGTTCGTGGAGAGCCCCGGCACCAGTTCCTCGATGGGGCGCGGCCTGTCGATGCCGAAGCCCTGAGCAAAGTCCACGCCGATCTCGTGCAGTTTGCGCACGATCTTGTCATCCTCGACGAATTCCGCAATGGTCTTGATGTTCATGACCTGGCCGATCTGGTTGATGGCCTTGACCATGGTGAAGTCGATGGGGTCGTTGGCGATATCCCGAACGAAACTGCCGTCGATTTTCAGGTAATCGACGGGAAGATTCTTCAGGTAGGCGAACGATGACAGGCCACTGCCGAAATCATCGAGGGCAAAGCGGTAGCCCATGGCGCGCAGTTCCTTGATGAAGGCCGTGGCCACCGGCAGGTTGGCAATGGCGGCGGTTTCCGTGATCTCGAAACAGACACTGGCCGGTTTGATATCGTAATCCCGTGTCTTGTCGCGGATGTAGTCGAGCAAGGTATCGTCCCCCAGGGACGTGCCGGACAGATTGATGGAGCAGTGGTGGTAGATGCCGATGTCGGCCTGCCGTTGCCGGGCCATGAAGGCCTTGACCGCGAAAACCTGGTCTATGACCCAGCGGTCCACCGACGGCATCAGGGAATATTTTTCCGCGGCGGGCATGAATTCCCCGGGTGCCAGGAGTTTGCCTTTCTCGTCCTGCATGCGGATCAGAATCTCACAATGGGGCGGCTCCTGGGGATCTTTCAGCGGCATGATGGACTGGCTGAAGAGCCTCATGCGGTTTTCCTTCAGGGCGCGGGTGATGCGCGACACCATCTGCATTTCGTTATGGCGCTGGGAGAGCGCGAGGTCGCTGTCCTCATACAGGTAATAGCGGTTGCGGCCCGCGTCCTTGGCCATGTAACAGGCGGCGTCGGCCGCGCTCAGCACCTTGGACAGGGATTCGGTGCCGGCATCGAGGTTGACCAGCCCGATGCTGGCGCTGATCTCGAATATGTCTCCGTCCCAGACAAAACGGAAATCCGCAACGATGTCGCGCAGCGCGGCGGCAAATTCCCGCGCCTTGTCCGGAGAGCAGTTCTTGATGAGCAAGCCGAACTCGTCGCCCCCCAGGCGCGCCAGGTTGTTTTGTATCTTGATGTGTTTCAGGAGATGGGCGGCGAGCTGCTTGAGGAGTTCGTCTCCCGCCAGGTGGCCACATGTGTCGTTGATGACCTTGAACTGGTCCAGGTCGAAATAACACAGGGCGTGCTCCAGGTTCTTGATCTTGGCACTCTCCAGCGCGGATGCCACCCGGCGCTCGAATTCGCGGCGGTTGAGCAGGCCGGTCAGGGCGTCGTGATAGGTCAGGTGTTCGACCGCCTCCTCGGCGCGCTTCCTGGCATTGCGGTTCTCGGCTTCCTTGAGTTCGCGTTCGATGGCCGGGATCAGACGCGTGAGATTGTCCTTCATCAGGTAGTCATTGGCGCCGGCCTTCATGGCGCGCACGGCGTATTCCTCCCCGATCGTGCCCGAGATGAGAATGAATGGCAGGTCCTTGCCCGAGGCCTTGGCCAGTTTCAGGGCTTCCATGCCGTTGAAATTCGGCATGGAGTAGTCCGAGATGATGATGTCCCAGTTCTGGGTGCGCAAGGCGGATTCCGTATCCTCATAGGTATCGACGCGCTGGCACACGGGGTCGAATCCGCCACGCTTGATTTCTCTCAGCAGAAGGGTGGCGTCATCCGCTGAATCCTCAATCAAAAGTAATCGTAGTGGTATACCCATTATTCCTTCATAATGTTTTCGTCACTGATCCTGGAGCCTGCCGGGTATGTATCCTGATTACAGGCCCTGAGGTGGGGTTAAAACGAGGAGGCAATGTATCACAATTGTAACTCACTGGGTAGTCAGTAAAAATCATATTCTGATGCTTGGCGCTCAGTTTTTCAGCGGGATTATTATGACAAATAAAATACATCTTTTATGCCAATGATTTTCAAATGGTTTCGGAGATATTATCGGCAGGGGTGGAGGCGGGCTGCAGAAAAATCCGGATTTCGGCATGCCTCGTCAAGGTGTTTTCCGGGCATGCCGATAGGACTCCAAAGGCATTGGGTGTGTGTCCATGGCGGGCTTTAATCACAAGGGATCGTATTTTGAAATCGAGTATACAGCACTTTTTAATACCGGGTGCGTTAGGCCTGGCCATGTTCATGCAGCCGGCTTACGCCGATGAAAACGAAAATACCAAGCCCGCCAAAGGCACCGGTATTTCCCTCTTCGCGGGCATTGAGAATTTCCGCTGGCAGGAGTTTGATGACAAAGGTCAACGGTTGTTGACCGAGCAGGGGGGGCGATTGGTCATGGGGGCTGCCCTGTCCAATGCCGAAAGGCGGTCATCCGGGCTGCGCTACGGCATCGATGTCCGCGGATATTTTGGCCAGGTGGATTACGATGGCCAGGACTCGCAGAGAGTTTATACCAGCACGGATTCCAATTATCGAGGCGCGCGTGCCGAGCTGGGCGGGGGATACCGTTGGCAATCCGTTCACGGTTCCGTGCCCGTGGTGGACCTGCTGCTGGCTCTGGGAGCCGACGCCTGGCGGCGGGATATCGACGACAGCATCAACGCCAATGGGTTTCCCATCAGCGGCTTGAGGGAAGACTATGTGATCTATTACGGGAAAGTGGGCGTAGGTGCCCAGTGGCCGCGCGCGGCGTACAGCAGTTATTTTCAACTGGGACTGAAACGCCCCCTGTCCACAACCGAGAAAGTGGATGTGTTCGATGTCACCCTGTCGCCCGGCAAGCAATGGTCGGCCTACGCCGCCTATACGCTGAAAGTGGGTGGAAAGGGAAGCAGGCCGTATATTTCCATATATTACGACAGCTACCGTTTCAGCAAGTCATCCCCCAAGCCGGTCGGTTCCGGTATCGTGTGGCAGCCGGAGAGCAACATGGATGTGATGGGCGTGATCCTCGGGTATGAATTTTAGCGCGTGAGGCGTGAAGCGATCGCGGATATCGCACGCGCCCGGGAAACAAGGCTCTGCCTCACGCCTCGCGTTTCACTTTCCCCGGCGGCGTGATGCGCGCCGTTTTGACGGCATTGTCCGTGGTATGCAGCACCTCGATGGTGTAGTCTCCGATGCGCAGGCTGGTTGCGGGGGTCGGTATGGACTCCAGGTGTTCCGTGATCAGGCCATTGAGGGTTTTGGGGCCGTCCGTGGGCAGGTTCCACGAGAGGGTGCGGTTGAGGACACGGATGTTGGCGCCGCCATCCACCAGGTAGGTTCCGTCTTCCTGAAGATGGACATCCTTGATGGCCGCGGCGATATCCGTCGTGAACTCTCCCACGATTTCCTCCAGGATGTCTTCCAGGGTGATGAGGCCCTCGATGTCGCCGTACTCATCCACCACCAGACCGATACGGCGCTTGTGCCGCTGGAAATTCAATAACTGCGTGTTGAGGGGCGTGCCTTCCGGAACGAAGTAGGGTTCCCTGGCAATGTCCAGCAGTTGTTCCTTGGTGAAGTCTTCCCTCGATATCAGCGGCAGCGCGTTGCGGATGTGCACGATGCCGGCGATGTTGTCGATGTCGTCGTAGTAAAGAGGGAAGCGGGTATATTGGAAACTGGTGAGAAGATGAACGATGTTCTCCGTGGTATCGTTGAGGTCCAGGCCGAGGATCTCATTGCGGGGAACCATGATGTCCTCGATGGTGACCTTTTCGAGATCCAGGATGTTGAGCAGCATTTTCTGGTGTTTTCTGGGGATCAGCGCGCCGGCCTCGTTCACCACGGTGCGCAGTTCCTCGCTGCTCAGTTGCTGTATGTCGTCGTCGTGCAGAGACACGCCGGCCAGCTTCAGCAGGCTGTTGGCGATGGCGTTGATGACCCACACCAGGGGATAGCATAGCGTCAGCAGGGGCTTGAGGACATAGGCGGCGGGGAAGGCGATTTTCTCCGGATGCTGGGCGGCCATGGTCTTGGGAGTCAGCTCGGCGAAGATGAGGATGATGAAAGTGAGAATGCCGGCGGCGGCGGCGATCCAGGCCTCGCCAAAATAGCGCAACGCGATGAGCGTGCTGATGGAGGAGGCCAGAATGTTGACGAAGTTGTTGCCCAGCAGAATGATGCCGATGAGGCGGTCAGGGCGCTCCAGAAGTTGCCAGGCGCGCCGGGCGGCGGGGTGATTGGCCTGGACCAGATGCTTGAGGCGGTACCGGTTGAGCCGCATCATGGCGGTCTCGGCGGCGGAGAAGAAGGCGGAGAGAAACAACAGAAAGATCAGGGCGCCGGTCAGGGCGCCCGCGGAAAGTTCAGTCATGGCGGATCGCAGTTTCCAGGTTGCACGGACGTCATCTCCAGGCTTTACCGAGCAGGATTTCGAGCACCCACTTGCTGCCCAGGTAGGACAGCGCCAAGGCGATGAAGCCGCCCAGGGTCCAGCGGATAGCGGTTTTGCCGCGCCATCCATATCGCCACCGCCCCCACAACAGTATGGCGAATACGAGCCACGCGAGGATGGACAGGACTGTTTTGTGGACCAGGTGCTGGGCAAAAATGTTCTCGATATAAATGAATCCCGTAATGAGCGACAGGGTTTGCAGAATGAAGCCCAGGGTGATCATCTGGAACAGCAGGGCTTCCATGGTCTGCAGGGGCGGCAGGGCGCGAATGAAGCCGCCCGGGTGCTTGTTGTGCAAATGGCGTTCCTGAATGGCCAGCAGCAGCGCCTGCAGGGCGGCGATGCTCAACATGCTGTAGGCCACGAAAGATAGCAGGATATGGACCTCCAGGTGCCGGGAGCCGCTGGGCAGAAAGTGATCCGAGGGAATGGTGGATTCCAGCACGATGGCCACGGCGGCCAGGGGCAGTATGGCGATGCCCAGGTTTTCGATGGGCTTGGTGAGGGCCGTGACGAGAAACAACAGGGCGATGAGCCAGGACAGCAGGGAGAAGGCGTGAAAAAACCCGAAGTTAATGCCCAAGGGACTGAAAAGATTGTGCACCAACAGGCCGGCATGGAGTCCCACGGCAAAAAAACCCAGTAGCAGGGGGAACAGTTTTCTGCCCTGCGTGGTGCTCACGGACTTCTTGATCAGCCGGCGCCCCAGTATGATGCCTGCGGCCAGATAACTCAGTACCGCGATAATACTGATGAGGGTGTAGGTCATGTTGAGATGAGTTTGTTGTTATGCGGTTATGATGACATAACGGCAGCGGTCATTGAAGTGGGTCGGTGTGAATTGTATTCTAAAAGATATGAATATATTGGTCGATAGTGTAATAGTATCAGCCCTGGCGGGATGAAACTGAGAATTCGCATGTGCTCATGGGGGCGCGGAGCGCATGCACTGATCCGTGCCATGGCATTGTTCAATCTTGGGAATAGGACATGAAGCTGCGAGTCTTGGGTAGTAGCGGAGGGATCGGGGGTAGCCTGAGGACGACCTCTTACCTGATCGATGACGATATTCTCATCGATGCCGGTACCGGAGTCGGGGAATTGACCCTGGAGGAAATGGCCCGCATCCGCCATGTTTTCCTCACCCACACCCACCTGGACCATATCGCCTGCCTGCCGCTGATGGTGGACAGCATGTTTCCCTCCATCAAGGCCCCCATCGTTATCCATGCCCAGGCAAGCACCATTGCCGTGCTCAAGGAGCACATCTTCAACTGGCATGTGTGGCCGGACTTTTCCACGCTGCCGACGGACGAGAACCCGGTCATGCAATATGAGATACAGGAGCCGGGGGAGGTCTGCAATATCGGCGGCCGCAGCTTCGAGATGATCGCGGTCAACCATATCGTGCCCACCGTGGGTTACCGCATCGAGTCCGAGGATGGCGTGATCGCCTTCAGTGGCGACACGACCACCAATGACAATTTCTGGGACAGGCTCAATGCCCACGACCGCCTGGATCATCTCATCGTCGAGGTGGCCTTCGTCGATGCGCTGGAGGATCTCAGTATCGTGTCCCGTCACTACTGTCCCAGTCTGCTGGCGCGGGACCTGGAAAAACTGCGCCACCGGCCCCATGTCTATCTGACCCATAACAAGCCGGCCGTGGAATCCGAGATTCTCGCCGAGTGCCGCGCGGCCATCACAGACCGCGAACTGCTGTCCCTGAAGGGCGGCATGATCATCGAGGTCTGAATCTCTCCTCCTGAAGAGAGAAGAGGATCGGGGCGAGGGGTGCCGGCTTAATATTGCCTGCGCTTTTCGCCTTGATCCGGAACATTTCATCTCGCCATCCATCCGGTCCAGAATGAATCAGCGGCTTCCTTAACTTGTTCCGGCTTTGTGTGTATCATGAATCCCGTGTGTATCAACAGATTGAGTTTCCATGTTTGATTCCCTGACAGAACGCCTTGGCCAGACCCTGAAGCATCTCCGCGGCCAGGGGCGCATGACGGAGAGCAATATCAAGGATGCCCTGCGCGAGGTGCGCATGGCCCTCCTGGAGGCGGACGTGGCCTTGCCCGTGGTGCGCGAGTTCATCGATCAAGTGCGCGAGCGCGCCGTCGGCCAGGAAGTCATGAAGAGCCTGTCGCCCGGCCAGGCCCTGATCAAGATCGTCAAGGACGAGCTGACGGCCATCATGGGCGAGTCCGCGCAGGGGTTGTCCTTCAATGTGGCCCCGCCGGCCGTGATACTCATGGCCGGCCTGCAGGGCGCGGGCAAGACCACCACCGTCGCCAAGCTTACCCGGTGGATCAAGGACAATACGAAGAAATCCGTCATGGTGGTCAGCGCCGATGTCTATCGTCCCGCCGCCATCAAGCAGCTTGAGACCCTGGCCGGGGAAGTGGGCGCCACCTTCTATCCCAGTGATATCAAGCAGAAACCCGTCAAGATCGCCAAGGCCGCCGTGGCCGCGGCGCGCAAGCAATTCATCGACGTGGTCATCATCGACACGGCCGGCCGGCTGCATATCGATGAAGAGATGATGGACGAGATCCAGGCCCTGCACAAGGCGGTCTCACCCATTGAAACCCTTTTCGTGGTGGACAGCATGACCGGCCAGGATGCCGCCAATACCGCCAAGGCCTTCAATGATGCCCTGCCCCTCACGGGGGTGATCCTCACCAAGACCGATGGCGACGCCCGCGGCGGCGCCGCCCTGTCCGTGCGCCAGATCACCGGCAAGCCCATTAAGTTCATCGGCGTGGGGGAGAAGACCACGGCCCTGGAAGTGTTCCATCCCGACCGCATCGCCTCCCGCATACTGGGCATGGGCGATGTGCTCAGCCTCATCGAGGAGGCTGAGAGCAAGCTGGACCGCAGCAAGGCGGAGAAAATGGCCCGCAAGCTCAAAACGGGCAAGGGGTTCAATCTGGAGGACTTCCGGGATCAGTTGCAGCAGATGCGCAAGATGGGGGGGATCGGCAGCCTGCTGGGCAAGCTGCCCGGTGTGTCCCAACTGCCCAAGGAAGCCCTCAGCCAGGTCAATGACCAGCAGTTCGTCAGGCTGGAGGCCATCATCAATTCCATGACGCCCAAGGAACGCCGCAACCCCGATATCATCAAGGCCTCGCGCAAACGCCGCATCGCGGCGGGGGCGGGGGTCCAGGTGCAGGATGTCAACCGCCTGCTGAAGCAGTTCAATCAGATGAAAAAGATGATGAAGAAGGCCTCCAAGGGAGGCATGGGGCGCATGATGAATCAGCTCAAGGGCCAGCTTCCATTTTAATCTTCCATGAACCCATTAGAAAACAATTAGTTATGGGTTGTCCGGGTGCGCCCGGCTGGCATCTCCCCTTGCCGCGGCGGGGGATGATTCCGGCATGCCGCGTCCAATTCCCCTGCTGGTGCTTTTAATTTGGCGAAAATCGCGTAAAATGAGTCACTTTTTTATGGGCAGCACGAAATTTTCTGATATTTCAAGAAGAGGAAAAGTGGGTAAATGGTAACCATACGACTGACTCGTGGCGGCTCCAAGAGACGTCCCTTCTACCATATTGTTGTCGCTGACAGCCGTATGCCGCGTGATGGACGCTTCATTGAGCGCCTGGGATTCTTCAATCCCATTGCAACGGGCAACGAGGTCAAGCTGGAGCTTGATGAGGAGCGCTTCAACTACTGGGTTTCCCAAGGCGCCAAGCCCTCCGAGCGAGTCGCCAGCCTGGCCAGGAAAAAAGCGGCCTGAGCCAGGCCCATGATGGGGGCGCCCGCCGCCAGGCAGGGGGCCGGGCATGCCGGATCAATCTGGAAAACGATGACGGCGGATCGCGAACATGTCATTGTGGGCAGGATATCGGGCATTTATGGCGTCAAGGGCTGGGTGAAGGTTTTTTCCTACACCGAGCCCAGGGAAAACATCCTCAATTATTCGCCCTGGAGGGTGCGCCGGGGCGGACAGTGGCTGACCCTGGCGCTGCGGGCAGGGCGCCGCCAGGGGCAAGGAATCATCGCGTGCCTTGAGCAGTATCATGACCGGGACCAGGCGCGCGGACTGATCGGCGCCGATATCGCCATCCGCCGTGATCAACTGGCGGATGCCGGACCCGGGGAATACTATTGGGTCGATCTTATCGGCCTGCGGGTCAGGAATGTGCGGGGCGAGGATCTCGGCAGGGTGGATCACCTGCTGGAAACCGGCGCCAATGACGTGCTGGTGGTGCGCGGCAAGAAAGAAATCCTCATCCCATACGTGCGCGACGATGTCGTAACCGGGATCGACCTGGAGGCGGGCGTGATGACCGTGGACTGGGATGACTCCGAGTGATGGAAGAACGCCGATGCGCGTAGGCGTGGTGACGCTGTTTCCGGAGATGGTGGAGTCCGTGGTTCGCTATGGCGTGACGGGCCGCGCCGTGGAGCGGGGCATCCTGAGCCTGAGCTGCTGGAATCCCCGCGATTATTCCCGGGATGCCTACCGCGCGGTGGATGACCGCCCCTTTGGCGGCGGACCGGGGATGGTCATGATGGTGCAGCCCTTGCGGGATGCCATCCGGGCCGCCAGGCAGGCCGCCGGTATGGCCGATGCGCGGGTGATCTATCTATCGCCCCAGGGGCGGCGCCTGGATCAGGGGCTCGCGACCCGGATGGCCCGGGAGCACAGCGGGCTGATCCTGGTGGCGGGACGCTACGAAGGCATCGACGAGCGCCTGCTGGAGACGGAGATCGATGAGGAACTGTCCATTGGTGATTACGTCCTCAGCGGGGGGGAACTGGCGGCCATGGTGGTGATCGATGTCCTGGCGCGGCAACTGCCCGGCGTGCTCGGCCACGAGGAATCGTCGCAGCGGGACACCTTCAGCCAGGGGTTGCTGGAACATGCCCAGTATACCCGGCCGCGGGAGATCGGCGGGCGCCGGGTGCCAGAAGTGCTGCTCAGCGGCGACCACGCGGCCATCGAGCGGTGGCGCCAGAAGCAGGCGCTGGGTCGGACCTGGCTGAAACGGCCGGACCTGCTTGCCGGGATGGCCCTGAGCGAGGAACAACGCCGCCTGCTGGAGGAATTCAGGCAGGAACATGGCGATGGGATAAATGCGGGCCAGCGGTGAGCCCGGCGGAACCCGATATATATTGTTGCCGGGTTAATATTGCAACAAACAGGTCATTTGAGGAACAGCGGGAGTACAGGAGAATGAGTGAACTGATCAAGCAAATCGAAGCAGAGCAGATGAAGCGCGAAGTGCCGGCCTTTGGTCCGGGCGATACGGTGGAAGTCAAGGTCAAGGTCAAGGAGGGCACCCGCGAGCGCCTGCAGGCGTTTACCGGCGTGGTCATCGCCAAGCGCAACCGCGGCCTGAACTCGGCCTTCACGGTGCGCAAGATCTCCCATGGCGAAGGGGTCGAGCGCGTGTTTCAGACCTACAGCCCGGCCATCGACAGCATCACCGTGAAGCGCCGTGGCGACGTGCGCCGCGCCAAACTGTATTATCTGCGCAATCTGCGTGGCAAGGCGGCGCGCATCAAGGAAAAACTCTGAGTCTGAAGGACCGGCCGGCCTGAGGCGGCTCACCATGGAACAGGACCCTGCGGCATCAACAGGCTATGCCGCCGTGTTCGAAGCCGTTGAAGGCGTTTTCCGGATTGGCGTAGCCTGCGCCGGCGGCAGGCTCCACCGCATCGCCCTGCTCCCGCCGGGGGCGCCGGCGGAAACCGTCCCTGGCGATGCCGGCCTGGCGGACCGGGTCGTTGCCCAGTTGCGCGGCTATTTCGCCGACCCGCTCGCTTCCTTCGACGTGCCGCTTGAACTCGGTGGAACCTCCTTTCAGCGCCGGGTATGGCGCGCCCTGATGGCCATCCCGCCCGGGATGGTCCACACCTACGGCATGCTGGCCCGGCGCCTGGGCACTTCCCCGCGCGCTGTCGGCGGAGCGTGCCGCGCCAACCCCGTGCCCGTCATCGTTCCCTGCCACCGCGTGGTGGCCAGCGGAGGACTGGGGGGATATGCCGGGCATACGGGCGGCAGTGTGCTGGCCATCAAAGAATGGTTGCTGGAACATGAGTCCCGTCTCTCCCGGCGTTCCCGCTGAGCGGGGCAAGGCCTCCCTCGCCGGGGCCGATGCCCGCCTGATCGAGCGGTTCCTGGATGCCTTGTGGGCGGAGCGGGGCCTGAGCGACGCCACCCTGTCCGCCTATGGGGCCGATCTCAAGGGCCTGGCCCTGTGGCTGGCTGCCGCGCGGGGCAGGACACTGGATGAGGCCGCGCGCGGGGACCTGATGGACTACCTGGCGCTGCGGGTGGGGCAGAAGGCGCGGGTGCGTTCCACGGCCCGCCTGTTGTCCAGCATGCGCCGCTTCTACCGCTATCTCCTGCGCGAGGGCCTCATCGGCGAGGATCCCAGCGCGCGTATCGAGTCGCCCCGGCTGGGGCGGCCCCTGCCCGATTCCCTCACCGAGGCGGACATCGAGGCCCTGCTGGCGGCCCCCGATACGAACAGCGATATCGGGTTGCGCGACCGCGCCATGCTGGAACTGATGTATGCCACGGGCCTGCGTGTTTCGGAACTGGTGGCCCTCACGCTGCCGCGCGTCAATGCACATCAGGGGGTGGTGCGCGTGACCGGCAAGGGCAACAAGGATCGTATCGTGCCCCTGGGAGAAGTGGCTGTCGAGTGGCTGGAACGCTATCTGGAACAGAGCCGTCCGGTGTTGATGAAGGGCCGGCAAAGTGACGCTGTTTTCGTCACCCGCCGCGGAGCGGCCATGACGCGCCAGGCCTTCTGGTATCTTATCAAGCGCTATGCCGCGGAGGCGGGGATCACGCGTCATCTCTCTCCCCACACCCTGCGCCATGCTTTCGCCACTCATTTGCTGAACCATGGCGCCGATCTGCGCGCCTTGCAGATGTTGCTGGGACACAGCGACTTGTCCACCACCCAGATCTACACCCATGTGGCCCGCCAGCGTCTCAAGGATGTGCACGCCGCCCATCACCCGCGCGGTTAGCCCGCATCGCTCACCAGGATGGCGGGATGGGCATTCATGCACGGAATTTGTTTGTGTGAATTTTACCATTGGAGTTGCCGGATATGACCATGACAGCGCCTGACTGGCGGTCGCGTTTTGTCGCCATTCGCAGTAACAAACTCTTCGAACTCTTGGTCATCAGCATCATCATTCTTTCAGCGCTGACCATTGGGGCCAGAACCTATGATATTGACGAGCGCTGGATGAGGATTCTGATGTTCTTCGATGTGGGCGTGACGGTGTTTTTTCTCATCGAGATTCTGATCCGCATGGCGGCTGAGAAACGGCTGCGGGACTTCTTCCGCCAGGGGTGGAATGTCTTTGACTTTGTAATCGTGACCGCCAGTCTGATCCCCATCAACGAGGGCGAGATGGTGTTGCTGGCGCGCCTGTTGCGCATCTTCCGCGTGCTGCGCCTGATTTCCATCATTCCCGAGTTGCGCATTCTCATGAACGCGCTGCTCAAGGCCATTCCGCGCATGGGCTACGTGGTGTTGTTCATGTTCATTATATTCTATATCTATGGCGCCATCGGCAGCTTTTTTTTCGAGCACATCAACCACACCTTGTGGGGCGATATCAGCATTGCCATGCTGACCCTGTTTCGCGTCGCCACCTTCGAGGACTGGACGGACGTCATGTACGAGACCATGGCCGTTTATCCCCTGAGCTGGATTTTCTATCTGAGTTTCATATTTCTCACCGCGTTCGTCTTTCTCAACATGATGATCGGCGTGGTGCTGGATGTCATGCAGTCCGAGCATGAGAAATTCAACCGCGAACAGGGCGAGGGGGAAGCCGGAGAAGTACACTGGATCAAGGAACACACGGGGGATATCGAGCAGCGCCTGGAGCGCATGGAACGGATATTGCTGGATCTGTCCAGGAACGATGAGGAGCGTACCGGCAGGTGAATGACCACGGCCCGCGCCGGGTGGGCGAAGGATCCCCTTCCGGCTGGAAAATTTTTGTACCGGATATTGCAGCCTTCGTCACGGGATTATTTTCTTCTGGCAGGGTACAATCCGAGGGTGGATGCAGAGCGCAAGATATTGATTTCGCGGTGGGTTCATGAACCCGCCGATTCAGGTACAATACTCATGGGCCACTTGCGGGGTGGCTTTTTTGTAACTCATTCAGCAAGAGGCGTCATGAAAATTCTAAGCACGTTATTGATTTCAGGCCTGATTCTGTTCATGTCGGGCACCAGCGCGGCTGCCGGCGGTGATGATGAGGCGGCCATCAAGGAGACGCTTGCGCGGATCATTCCCGGCGAAGCGCCGGATTCCATTGCCACAACCCCCGTGCCGGGACTCTACGAGGTGACCTATGGCAGCGAGATTCTGTATATCACCCGTGACGGGCGCTACCTGATTCAGGGAGACCTGGTGGATTTGAAGGAGCGGGTCAATCTTACCGAGGAGAAACGCTCCGAAGGGCGCAAGGCATTGTTCGGGGCCATAGATCCTGAAACGACCGTCAACTTCAAGCCTGAGAAGACGCGTTATGTCGTGTACGTGTTTACCGATGTCGATTGTCCCTATTGCCGCAAGATGCACAACCAGATTGCCGACTACGAGAAGCTCGGCATGGAAATCCGTTACCTCGCCTATCCGCGCAGCGGCCTGAATACGGAGTCCTATTACAAGATGCTGGCAGTCTGGTGTGCCGATGACCGCCAGGCCGCCATGACCAGGGCCAAGTCGGGGGCCCGCATGAAGCGGGTGAGTTGCGAAAACCCAATAGAGGATCACATGGCCAAGGCCAGCCTGGTCGGACTCACGGGGACACCCACCCTGTTGCTCTCGGATGGTACGATGATTCCGGGTTATGTGCCGCCCGAACAGTTGATCAGGATACTGGACGAGCGTATTGCGGGCATTCCCTCGGGCCTTCCCATGCTGGTTCCCCTGACGGATACCCCGGATCATTGAGCGGAGCGGGTCATCTGCCCGCCACCCGGCTGATGCAGACGGCTGAACACGATATATATTGTTGCCGGGTTAATAATATATTCTAAGACCGGTTAACCGATTTCCTCCGGGCCTGCCCAATCGGGTCAGAAACGCGCTGTCGTGGATGAGGCGCGGGAGAGAGGCCTGGTGCGGCGAAAAAGGAGTTTTAACGATGCGTATTACCGTTTATCTCAGTGCTGCATTGCTCTTGTTTCTTGGCATTGCCAGCGGCACGCACGCGGCCTCATTCGTCAATCAGTCCGTGGGCAGCAACCTCGTTCGGGGATATACCAGCAATCCACGGAGCATTATTTCCAATATCAGCAATCCGGCCGCTTCCGCCATGAGCCTCAAGGATGGTGAAAGCTTCACCCGCTTCGGCTTGTTGACCAATATCGGCGTGGGCACGGAATACGGGCAGATTGACAATATTTTCGATGTGATCGATCAGAAGGCGCAGGCCTTCTCTAAAGGGTTGACGCTTGACGTGCCTGCCTTGCCGGCGGATCCCAACGACCCCGCGCAGGTGGACCAGTTCATCACGGAATTGAAGGATTCCGTGGAAGTGGCCGTGAAGGATCTCAACGATGTGCTCGCGGCGGTAGGGCAGGATGGGTATGCCAAGGTTTTCGCCAATGGCACCCTGCCGGTGATGCCCATCTCGCATGGCAGCAGGGTGGCCGGTGGCGTGTTGACCCTGGACGTGAGCGGGTCCGTGACCAGCAAATCCGTGACATTGCAGGACCCCATTGATCTCGACTATGCGGACATACAGAATCAATTGCTTGCCGGGCTGACGACCCTGGACCTGGGTGAGGGAACGGTCGACACGGTTGCCGACAACTTTACCGTCGATAATGACAGCACCCTGGTCACCAGGGCGGCAACTCTGGCCAGTTTCTCGCTGGGGTACAGCAGGGCGGTCTTTCGTGGCGATAACGGTGTGCTGCTTGCCGGCGTGCGTGGAAAGTTGTACCGGGCGGGCTTGGCGCGGGTGGCAACGCGCCTGGGGGGGCTCACGGACGCCGAGAAGATTTTGCAGGATATACTCAATGCAAAGTTCAACTACGACAGTAATTTCGGCATCGACCTGGGACTGTTGTGGGAGAGCCGCAACTACCAGGCCGGTGTGACGGTTTCCGACATCAACGAGCCTGAGTTCAGTTTTCCAGGCATGGAAGGGCTTGAAGGCATGGGCTATACGCCTGGGACCGATATATACAACCGGCTGGCCAGCCAATATGTTTATACAGTGGAGCGCCAGTTCAAGTTTGAAGCCGGGGTATTCACCGCGGACCGGCGCTGGGCGCTCAATGCGACCTACGACGCCAATGCCATTCCTGATCCTTTCGGGGACGACTACCAGTGGGCCACCGTGAGCGGGGAGTACTTTACCGGGAGCTGGATCATTCCCGGTCTCCGCGCGGGATACCGTGCCAACCTGGCCGGTGAGAAAATCGGCTATGGCGCCTTGGGCCTGACCTTGCTCAAGGTGCTTAACATCGACATGGCCATGGCTCTGAAAAGCGTCGATATCGACAACGACACCGTACCGCGTGGCGCGATGCTGAACATAGGGCTGCACATGCCCATCTGATTGCCTGGCATTTGCACAGGCTGCAGGCGCAGCCTGTGCGGGGCGCCGGGTAAAGCGAGGCCCAATCCATCCGGGTATGGTGTTGCCCGCGGCCCTGGTATTTACCGGTTTGCTTGCACGGCTTCCATTTCCACGATCCCGGCGCAGGCCGTGAACAACAGCAGCACGCGCAGCGGCTTGCCTGGCCACAGTTTCTTCACCCCACGGGCATAGTGTTCCATCTGCTGCCGGTAGGGTGCGGCCAGTTGCGCCAGATTGTCCGGCCGGGCATGGCGGTGGGTCTTGTAGTCGATGAGCGTCAGGGTGTCGGCGATGACCAGGCGGTCGATGACGCCATTGACGATGTGGCCATCCTGTTCGTAGATGAGGGGCGCCTCGTTGATTGCGCGCTGGAAGTGGGCCGCATCGAACAGTGGACGGAGTGTTTCGTTTCCGATCACGGCCCGGGCTTCATCCCAGCAGGCCTGCAAAGCGGGATCCCGGGGGTCGAGGCCGAGGTCACGGGCCACTGCTTCACAGGCCGATGTGCCGTCAGCTTCTGTTCCTGTGTCGCGCGTGAGAAGATCCAGCATGCGGTGGATCGCCAGGCCGCGGTTGAACGGTGCCCCTTCAGGCGGTGGCGCCGCTGGCGGGCGCGTCACGCTGTCTTCCGTGACTGTCCCTGCCAGGTTGCTGGGAGAGCGTTCCACGGGCGCGGGCGGCAGGTTCAGGGGGCGGGACAGCCGCGGGTCCACTGACGGAGCCTGGCCGGTTTCCACAGGCCTGGCTGGAGGCGGCTCCGGTTGCGCTCCCGATTCCAGGACGAACCCCCGGGTGCCGATGTCCCCGTCATCGTCGAGGGCGGCCGCCATGTCACCGTACCAGCCCAGGTTGTGGTTTCTGCGCGGCATGCAGCCACTGATGATCAGCCACTGGCGGGCGCGGGTGAGGGCGACATAGAGCAGATTGGTCTCCTCCATGATGTCTTCCTCCTCGGCCTTGTCGCGCAGTTGCCGGCTCCACTGGTCCATCTCGTCACGCTTGGCGCCGAGATGAAAACTCACGGGGCGGTCCGCTTCACCCGGCCATTGCAGCAGGAGTTCGTAGGCGCCGGGCCGCCTGCGGGGGCGCGCGCTGTCGGCCAGGAACACGATGGGCGCCTCCAGGCCCTTGGCGGCGTGGATGGTCATGATGCGTACCGCGTCCTTCTGTTCGAGATGGGGCGCCTCCTCCAGGGCGTCGTCATCGTATTGCCGCAGGGCGCGGATGCGCGTCAGGAAATGCGCCAGGCTGGGATAGCGCCCGCTGTCCACTTCCAGGGCCATTTCGATGAAGCGGGTCAGATTGCCCCGCGCGCGGGAATGCAGGGCGGGCGGGAAGGCCGCGCAGTAGCGCTGGATGACATTGGCGTCGCAGTAGATGCGGTCCAGCAGGTCGTGGACGGGGAGCTGGCCCGCCAGCCCGCGCCATGCGCACAGCCGTTCCCGGGCGTGTTGCAGCGCCGAATGTTGCGCCAGTTCATCGCTGTCCTGAGCCTCCAGAATATCGAACCAGGTACCTCCTGCCCCGCGCTGCGCCCTCTGTGCCAGGAAGATCAGGTCCTCGTCGCCGCACTGGAAGAGGGGGGAGCGCAGCACGCACGCCAGGGCGAGGTTGTTGTAGGGGGCCACCAGCAGTTCCAGCAGGGCCACCATGTCCTGAATCTCAAGGCAGTCCAGCAGCGTGGTGCGGCCACCGCCCAGATAGGGGATTCCCGCGTGGCGCAGGGCGCGCTCGTAGTGATGGATATGGGTGCGGCTGCGCACCAGGATGGTGATGTCGCTGTAACCCGCCGCATGGTTCCTGCCACGGGTGGTGAGCACCGTGGGGCCGTTTACGATGTCCTGGATGCGCTGCGCGATGAGCACGCCCTCGGCAAAGTGGGGATCGTCCTCGAAGCTGGGCCTTGGTTCGAGAAGGGGGTTGCGCAGGACGCGTCCATGGGTTTCCACCGCTTGTTCTTCCTGTTCCGCCCGTGCCTGGATGAGGGGCAGCATCTCCACGCGGCCCCACAGTCCCCGCAGGTGGGTGCCGTGCGCGTGGAACGAAGGCAGCCGTTGTCCCAGTGCCTCGCTCGAGAAGAGGCGGTTGACGAAGTCGATGATGGCGGGCGCCGAGCGCCGCGAGGTATCCAGGGTACAGTTGACGGCCTGCAGGTGTTCCCGCAGCCAGGTATCCGCGGTGTGGAAGAGGCGCGGGTTGGCGCGCCGGAAGCGGTAGATGGATTGCTTGCCGTCGCCCACCAGAAAGACGCTGCGGCGCCGTTCCCCGCCGCCCGCCGCCAGTTCCTCCAGCAGGGGCAGCAGCATGGCCCACTGGGTGGGATTGGTGTCCTGGAACTCGTCCACGAGGAAGTGATCGATGCGATGATCCAGCTTGTACTGCACCCAAAGGGCCTGGTCGCTGTGACGCAGGAGCAGATAGGTATGCCACTCCAGGTCGGCGAAATCCAACTGGCGCCGTTCCGCCTTGATGCGCATGTAGTGATCGAGCAGCGCCTGCCCGGCGCGGTACCAGGCCTGATTGATGCGCAGGGTGAGCTGCCGTTTCTTCTGTTCCAGGTAGCGTTCCAGGTAAGCACACAGGATTTCGTGCAGGCGCAGAAAACGCTGCAGGCCCTTCTCTCCCATGGCCTTGCGCAGGGCGCCGCTCTCCTTGCGCGCCCGGGGTTGTCCCTTCTGGGTCAGAAAGACTTCGCTGATCAGGCGGACTTTCTCCCGCGCCGGACGGGCGGGGTCCCCCGCCTGCCTGAGCAGGCCGGCATGCCTGAGGTTGGTGTCGGTCGGGTGCTTTTCCAGCAGTTCCATGAATTCCCCGGTCAGGGAGAGGGTGTCGCCGCCTAGGAAATCCCTTTCCGGGTCGGCCTGGGGGTCAATATCCAGGCGCTGGGTCAGGGTAGCCACCGCATGGGCGACGGGATCGCGCTGTCCCTGGGTATAGGCCCACCAGTCGATGCGGTGGTTGAGGAATGTTTCCAGGGCCTGGCGCGGCCCGTCGATGCTGCCGTGATATTCCAGCAACTGGCGCAGGGCGGCGGCCGTCTCTCCATCTGGATGGGCGGTGGTTTCCGTGATGAGGGCGTCCCAGGCCTCGCTGACCAGCAGTCCGGTGCTCTCCACCACGTCGAAACCGGGCGGCACGCCGGCATCGAAGGGGAAGCGGTGCAGCACGTCCTGGCAGAAGGCGTGATAGGTGGTGATGCGCGCGGGGCGTTCATGGCGCAGCAGCTTCTCGAACAAGTGCCGCATGGCGTTGAGGTTCCCGCCGCTGCCGTCGAGGCCGATCAGGGACAGATTCCTGGCCAGTTCCCCGTCATCCATGGTGAGGTATTCGTACAGCCGTTCCCGCAGGCGGCCCTGCATCTCGGCCGCGGCCTTGCGCGTGAAGGTGACGGCGAGGATGGCGCCGGGATCGGCGCCACTCAGCAGCAGACGTATGAGCCGGGTGACCAGCAGCCAGGTCTTGCCCGTGCCGGCCGAGGCCATGACGGTGGCGTTGGTCTGGGGCGCGCTGGCAGTCTGTACGGTGTCCATGGGAAGCTAGGGATGTCTGTCAATCACGCAGTACCCCCAGACATTGCAAAAAATCGGGTACTGGGAGTGTGAAAGGTACAAAATGCAAGGTACAAGATACAAGGGAAGTAGCTTTTTGTACCTTGTATCTTGTGCCTTCCCTGGGGGGTGGCGGATCGGGCGCGGCGTTTCATGAGGTGTCATTTGCCTGGGCTTCGTGGGCAATCACCGGATCCGGGGCGTCCCAGGCCTGCTTGCGGCACACGCCGCTGACGGGGCAGTAGTCGCAGGTCTTTTCATCGCCCCAGGCGGGCAGGGGAGCGCCGTCTTCCATTTGTTCCGCCAGGCCCGCCAGGCGTTCTCCCGTGGCCTGGGCCAGGCGGGCAAGATCCTCGTTTTCCAGGCAGGCGCCGCCCCGCACACCGTTCTTTTCCAGCAGCAGGTATTCGCTCCTGACCACCGCGTCCCCGCTCAGCAGGGCATAGAAGGGCAGTTGCACGGCCTCTCCGTTCTCCACCTCCTCCTGCGCGGGCGCGGTCCCGGTCTTGTAATCGAGGATGGCATGAGATCCCTCGTGGCGGTCGATGCGGTCCAGGCGCCCCTTCACGGTCACGCCGCCGGGGGTGAGGGCGCGTTCGATGCGTTGTTCCACGGCGGCGGGCCGCCATGTCCGGCAGCGTGTGATGCACCAGTCGATGTACGCGGGGACGATGTCCAGCCAGCGCTGCAGCCAGCCCTGGTGCAACAGGTTGTCTTCCAGGTCGCGGCGGAATTCTCGCCGCGAGATGCGCTCCAGGCGGTGCACGGCCTCTTCCCTCTGCTCCGGCGCGACGACGGGCATGGCCCTGGGGTTTTCAGGGTCGTGAAAGCGTTCCAGGATGCGGTGCACCCGCTCTCCGTAGTCGGATTTCTCCAGGGCCTCGCGGATGGCCTCCGGCGCTTGCAGTCCCAGCCCGCTGGTGGCGAAGA
>Ga0256830_1000955_pt1 | contig 21392 bp, 19 predicted proteins | sample 128326metaG_FD_190537 | JGI IMG/M metagenome (GOLD analysis project Ga0256830, IMG submission 190537) | Hydrothermal vent microbial communities from Lau Basin, Pacific Ocean - 128-326 | ecosystem: Environmental > Aquatic > Marine > Hydrothermal vents | place: Pacific Ocean: Lau Basin | collected... | reverse complement strand
GTGTACTATTTATGAAAAGACCAATATGGAAAGGACCGCTGACTCTTTCCAATATGGAATATTACGAGTTTCGTGCCGATAACCCCACCTGAGGAAACTATAAATTGTTTTCTCTTTCTACATGGGATTCAGACCGGTAAACGACTCTTCCTAATCTTCCGATAAACCTAGATTCCAGCCTGACATCTGTTGGAAATGGACCATAACGCGCATCCATTTTGTTTGACTGATAGATGCGGTGGCGTTCTCCAAAACCCAAGCGCGCGGATGGTAGGGCCGGGAATCAACAGAAGTCAGGAATAAATGCACCTGCTCGAGTAAATATTCCCGATTATTGTAAATTTTATCAGGGTCGACCAGATAAATATCAGAAGGACGGTTACGATCCCGCATTAATCCCACTTTCGTGAACAAACAGGGGAGATTCATTGCCATGGCTTCATTACAAACGATGCTATTGCCCTCGTACCGGCTTAAATGAATGAATGCCCTGGCTTTACGCATTCGATCCGGTACTTGGTCTGGCTTACAGTCCAACGGTTCAAATTGCCATTCCGGGAAAGCGGCCTCCACCTTCCTGAGCAAATCCCTACCTTTATGTTTTGTTCGAGCGTCATGCAAAATAAGCCGGGACCCTTCATTTTCCAATCTCCCGTCAAATAAATCCACATCAATCGGATGATAGATTATATATTTGGCATAATTACCATACAGTCTTCCGAAAGTTGTCGCAATCCACTCGGCACAGGCAACCCATAGTGTATTATCCCGTTTCGCAGCCCGTTTCTGTGCCCGCGCAAGACGTCGATGTCCTCGGGAATGGGTAACGCTGAATTTCACGGCTCCAACTCCATGCTGAAATCCGATTACCGGAAAGTTACGCGGGAGATCAACAACACGCTGATTATCACAAATAACCGGAATTTTGTGTCGTATTAAATAATCGAAATCCCGATCTTCAGGAGTCATGAATTCAACCTCATTAAAAACCAGCTTTAAACTTTTGGCAAAAGACTGTACTCCACCTTTCGTTGTTCGGGGGTCCTCATCACTATAGTGGATAACGGTTAAGGGAATCTTCATCATAAAATCCGGAATCTGCATTTCACCCTTTTATGGAAACTTCTGCGAACGGGTCGTTCTGACGTATTCCCGCCTTAACTACCAATAGTCCCCATCTATACGATCGGCCGGTAATAGATATCCTGCTTGTGAATAATAATTCCTTTCCCGACTGTTGGAGTAATGTTTCGTTATTCACGCATATTTCCGTCACTTTCATGCGCTAATTTCGGGAGCTGAATCTGCAATTACAACGCCTGGGAAAATTGGAGACCACGTAATATTCGTCACGGGAAAAAACGCGCGACACATATCAAATAATCAGAGATAAGACACAAGGTTTTACCTTCAGGGGCTTTTTTTAAGTTCCGGCGGGCCATCCCATACGATCGGGTAGATTGTTTCCCCCAAAAACCCCACTTTAGCCCTGTAGAACCGTTCCAGATCCGACGCCGTGAAAGGGGCTTCGTCCGTTGTGCCGATCAACGTGTTTCCAAAATAATTGGAACCGTACTGTTCTATCGAGGAAGAATGGCGCACAACGCGCACCGGGTGAACATCGGCTTTCAATGCGGCGATTATATCGGTATCGGCATCCCCGTAAAAAATATCCAGGTCCAGGGCTTTCATTACCTCCTGCTTCGTCGTAAAGCGTTTTCCGTCTATTGTTTTTTTGGGGGTAAAGAACAAATTCTTATCGATGGTAACCCGGAAATCCAGGGAATCGGAAAGAAAACGCGCCAGATATTCCCCGTCCGTCCCTGACCTGGCGGTAATAAAATATACTTCATGCCCATGGGAAAGAAAATATTTGACCAATTTTACGGTGGGGTCGATCAGAATCGAATATTGTTGATCATGCCGGTTTATCCAGCCGTAATCAAGTTGCCCTTGCTCATTCCGGGGGGCATTTTCAAACACGTAACGACTATACAACAAGGTGTCGTCCAGGTCAAACCCGACTTTAAGTATGCCGGATTGGGCCTCCAAAACCACCCCAGCTACCATGACAACGATGAGCCACCATTGTTTGCATCGTTTAGCGTATATTCGTCTTCGCATCACTTCAACTCCTTTAAACCTGTTTTGAAATTACAGACATGATAAAAGAAATAAGCCGTAATTTATTTTATGGTTTCAGCCGGGATCTACCTGCACATACCGTTTTGCAAAACAAAATGTATTTACTGTGATTTTTATTCTCTGCCGGAACGTGACAACACGATCCCCCGCTTTGTCGAAATGATCGCAAAAGAAATCAATCGCTGCATCGTTGACACGGCGGGCTGGACTTTCGACACACTGTTCATCGGTGGGGGCACACCAAGTATCCTGGAGCCGAAACAGGTGGAAATGATTCTGCAAACTTTGTCCCGGCGGTTCGACATCGGCGGATTAAAGGAAATTACCATCGAAGCCAATCCCGAATCGGTTACGGAGGAAAAATTGCGAGGCTTTTTATCCCTGGGCGTAAACCGTTTATCTCTGGGGGTGCAATCGCTTAACCCCGACCTGCTGCGTTTTCTGGGAAGGATTCATGACGCCGAAACCGTTTACACTGCTTTCCGGGCAGCCAGGAAAGCCGGGTTCGGTAATATTAATTGTGATCTCATTTTCGGAATCCCCGGACAGACCGCTCATAGCTGGGAATCCGACCTGAACCGAATTACAAAACTTGGGCCGGAACATCTGTCCGTTTATTCCTTAACGGTTGAAAACGGTACCCGCTTACATCATTTGGTTAATTCAGACGCCGTCACGATGCCGACCGATGAAGAAAGCGCCAACTGGTTTTATTCAACGATGGAACTCCTGGGAGGAAAAGGATACCGTCATTATGAAATTTCCAATTATGCCCGGAACGGAAAAGAATGCCGGCACAATTTACATTATTGGGCTCACGATCCATATCTCGGGTTCGGGCCCTCCGCTCACAGTTACGATGGTCGACAACGCTGGCAAAACATTCCCGGTCTGGATTATTATTTGAAACTAATCCAATGTGATCAGTCCCCCGTGATTGATCGTTACACGCTTACCGACCGGGATAAAATCAACGAAATATTGGGATTCGGTATTCGCATGTCCGAAGGAGCAAATCTTGCTTCGCTCCCGCATAACCAACGGGAGCGAATTAATACGATGATTGCCAACGCCTTAACAAAGTGGCGAGGATATCTCAAACGGGAAAACGAGCGCTTATTCCTGACCCGCAAAGGGCTGGCTTTTGCCGATGCGATTGCCGTGGATTTGATGTTGGATTAGTTAAAATTCAGGTAGGGATCAATAAGTGAAATGCTTGATTTGTTCCCCCTCTTCCCCAATTCGGGACATGGCCTGGATACCGATTTCCAGATGCAAGTCGACATATTTCAAGGTCACGTTTTGATCCGATTCCGCGGTTTTGACTCCTTCCGGCGTCATGGGCGTATCGGACACGAGCAACAAAGCTCCCCGGTCGATTCCGTTCGCGAATCCGGTAATGAAAATGGTCGCGGTTTCCATATCAATTCCCAAAGCTCGTATTTTCCGTAAGTAATTTCTGAACTCCTCGTCATGTTCCCAGACACGACGGTTGGTTGTGTACACCACGCCGGTTCGATATTCCAGGCCGCGTTCAACCAGAATCTGGGAAACATATTTATGCAACTTAAACGAGGGTAGCGCCGGCACTTCCCTGGGAAAATAGTCGTCGCTGGTACCCTCGCCGCGGATGGCGGCGCTGGGCAATATAAAATTCCCTATTTCTGTTGATCGCTTCAATCCACCACATTTCCCAAGAAATAAAACACCTTTGGGTGCTATGCTGGATAATAAATCCATTATCGTCGCCGCATTGGCGCTGCCGATGCCAAAATTGATAATGCTTAATCCGTCGGCATTTGTTGCCGAAACCATCGGTCCGCCCAGCCCTTTAACCGGAACATCAAAACGCCTGGAAAATTTCTCAATGTAATTCTGAAAATTGGTTAGAAGAATCCAGTTGCCGTATTCTTCCGGTGCGGTTCCGGTGTAACGTTTTAACCAGCGATGAGCGATTTCCCGTTTTGTCGGGTTTTCCATCTACAGCGTGATTTTTTCCGGTTTCCTGAAGATACCCCTGACCACGGCTGCCGGGCCTCTATGCAATTTACCTTCTTCCAGAGTCACAATTTCTTCCCGGAGTAAAACAATTTCCAGTTCCGGCAGACTGGTACGGAGTGAATCCTCATCGTAAAGGAGCTTCACGTCCTTAGGACCGCCGGAGGAATATTTTTGTTGTTTTTTCGTGAATGCTTCCAGCAATAAGATACCTCCCGGTTTAAGGGCCCTCGCATAATTGCGATGTAATTTAATCCGGTTTTCCATATTAAAATGGGAATAAATGGAAACGATCCCGTCGTATTCCTCAGATCCGAAACTGTAGGTCAGCAAGTCGGCTTTCACCAGTTTTATTTCTACTTTAAACCGGTCGGCCAATCTCTGTGCCTTACGAAGGCCTTCCCGGGAATAATCAATCGCCGTGACTTCATATCCCTGTCGGGCCAGCCAAACCCCGTTTCGCCCCTCTCCATCGGCCACACAAAGAACTTTTCCCCGGGGAATTAAGCTTACCCTTTCCTTCAGGAACCGATTGGGTTCCACACCATACACGTATTCGGAAGTGGCATAATGCTGATCCCAATGCTGTTTCCAATAATCCGACACAATCAGGTCTCCAGAGTCAACGATACCGGGCAGTGATCCGACCCCATAACATCCTCATGAATGTCGGCATCCATAACACGATCGGCAAAGTTCTCATTCACAAAAAAGTAATCGATTCGCCACCCGATGTTCCGGTTCCGGGCGCCGAAACGGTAGGTCCACCAGGAATAGCGTTCCGGTTCCGGATGAAACAGACGAAATGTATCCACGTAACCGTGTTCGATATATTTATCGATCAGGGCCCGTTCTTCGGGGAGAAATCCGGAAGTGTTTTCATTGTCTTTCGGACGCGCCAGATCAATCTCCCGATGAGCCGTGTTCCAGTCGCCGGCTACCACCACATTCATGCCCGATTCCACCTGTTCATCCAAAATAACCAATAACTTCTCATAAAATTCCAGCTTATAATCCAATCGCTCCCGGTCCCTTTGACCATTGGGGAAATAGATATTGTACAATAAAAAGTCCTCGTGTTCGGTAATCAGGACACGACCTTCCCGGTCGAATTTTTCAATCCCCAGTCCTTTCTGAACGTAAAGTGGTTCCTCCCTGCAAAACGTGGCCACGCCACTGTATCCCGGTCTTTCGGCGGAATGCCAGAAGGCATAATAGCCGTGATCATCCAACAGTCGCGAGGTTAACTGGTCGGTTCGTGCTTTCGTTTCCTGAAGACACAGGATGTCCGGTTGCACCATGCTTAACCAGGTTAAAAATCCCTTTTTCTCCGCAGCCCGGATTCCGTTAACGTTCCAGGAATATATGATCATACTGTCGCTCCGTATTCCATGATTCCAAATCAATAGTTCAATTTACGTTTTTTATGAAAAAGTACCTACCGGTAGTAATGATCATACCAATCGCTACTGCCGGTAAAAACGATAAACTGTCCATCGGGAGAAAAAGAAGGCTCACGATCCAACCGGTCTGTTTCCGAAGTTAATATTTCCCGGTTTTTCCCATCCGTATCCATGATTACGATATGAGCCACCGTGTTCTCGTCGATGGCGGTGTACACGATCCTCTTTCCATCCGGTGAAAATCGCGGAAATCGGTTATTTCCGGGGGAATCGACAGTCAGTTTCCGACGATCACTGCCATCTGTTTTAATCGTAAATATTTCGGTGTGCAATCCGCTGTACGATTCGTATACAATGGTCGTACCATCCGCGGATACGTCCAGACTGCGACACCCGTAAACTTTCGTCAATTCCGATATTAATTCCGTGCTCAGCCCGATTTTGAACGGCTTAATGGGAAACATTATATAAATACGATTTATAAATGGCTTTAACCATACTTCATCAATTCGATAATATATATTAATTTAAATCAATATTAATATTATTATTCTTCAAAAAAGAGACCCCTTCTAAACCAAATCAATAGAAAATACATGGCAAATAAAAATCGAAAAAAAAGACGTCATCATTCCCGTAAACCAAAAATTTCTTTTTGGAACGAATACCGGTTTGAAATCATTGTTTTTTCCCTTCTGGCCATGGGGATATTTCTACTGGTGGAAAAGATGGAAATAAAAATGACCGTCTATCGATGGGTTAAAACATTTATCATCATCACCACCAGGCTGATTTCCGATGCCTCCCAAACGACTTTTCAGTTAATCCAGGAAGTCGAAACATCCGATATTATCGGGTTAATTCTTATCCTTACCGCCCTCTTCATGATTTATTTACGGATTAGAAAAAGGACCATTTACCGCTTTGCGACCCTTTACGAATGTCCGAATTGCGGAGGGGAGCTTCGTCGTATTCACCGGAAGATAAGTCATCGAATACTTGGATTGTTGCTATGGACCGATATAAAATATTTTTCCTGTAATAAGTGTGACTTCCACGGTATTCGGATGAGTGAGCGACAATAACACCAACACCTCCCAGGCCAATATAGTTCGTCAAACTCCTTGGTCATTAATCAATAATTATTCTAAATTCGCCGCGCTTTTTGAAATGTGATACGAGCTCTATCCCGTTCGTCTAGTGGTTACCCCGATACATCGGGGCAGATTTTCATTCCGGCATCAGGGGTTCGATTCACCTGCTCAACAATATTGGCCCGTTCGTCTAGTGGTTAGGACTCCAGATTTTCATTCTGGCAACAGGGGTTCGATTCCCCTACGGGCTACAACGCTATAAAACACCTAACTAACATTACTTTTAACATTACCAAGTGTACATTCCACTGCGACTACCTGGCCTCCTTACCGCTATCAATACACCCCAATCAACTCAGTGCCGGAGCTATGTGGTATACCAATTACTTTGCTAAAAAACAGAAAAAAAGATTCAACGGCATTGGCCCGTTCGTCTAGTGGTTACCCCGATTGAATCGGGGCAGATTTTCATTCCGGCAACAGGGGTTCGATTCCCCTACGGGCTACAAATTTTAAATTCATCAAATGGCGCAAAAAGCCATCAAAGGTGATGACTTTTATTTTATAAATTTCGACACGTAATATGTTAACTGATTGGCACCCTTACTTCGTCCATTTTCCGATTGCCCTTATTATAACGGCTTTCTTTCTGCATGTCTTATATGTTTGGAAGCCTCACCTCTGGAATCGGTTTGGCAATATATGGATTTTGGGGCTGGCAACATTATTGGGGTTTTTGGCCGGGCAAACCGGCGGGAAGGCCGCGGCAACCGTTCAATCCGATTTAACACCAGCGACGCTTGATTTGCTGGAACGACATGAAGCGTATGCCAATCTCACAATCTGGGGGACAATCATTTTATTTATCGCTTGGCTTTATCTGGCCTTAAAGGGGACAAAAAAACGCCTCACCAATATCCTGGTGTTACTCGGTTTGGGTATGTTGACATTGTTGGCCGCCTATACCGGTCATTTGGGTGGTAAGCTTGTTTATTTACAACAGGTCGGCGTTCAAACTCTTCCTTAATAATCAAACGGAAAATTATCATTGAATAATCCTTTGCGGGGAAGGATAACATGAGCAAAAAAGCGAATACGGCTATTAACTGCGATGTCCTGATTCTGGGCGCCGGGATCAACGGAACCGGTATTGCCCTGGAACTGTCCAAAACCGGGGAAAAAGTTGTCGTTCTCGAACGATCGACGATTGGCAGCGGCACTTCCTCAAAATCTTCACGACTGATTCACGGCGGATTACGCTACCTGGAACAGTTTCAGTTTAAACTGGTCCGCGAAGCGTTGTTGGACCGTCAGGAATTGCTTCAGACTTATCCCGATCTGGTAAAAATGAAAATATTTTATCTGCCGGTATACCGATCCAATCCCCGGTCCGCCTGGACAATCTGGGTCGGGCTGAAGCTCTATGATCTGCTGGCCGGAAAACATAACAGTCACAAGAGCTCGATTGTACCGCGGGAAACATTTACCACGCGAGAACCTCACCTGATGCCGGAAGGGCTTCGGGCTGTATTCCAATATCACGACGCCAAAACCAATGACTTGGAACTGACCAGGAGGATCGCCCGGGAAGCCCGGCGAAACAATGCCCGTTTCTTCGAACACATCAATGTCAACACCATTTCCCATGATCGCAAACAATTTACGGTCATCACGGATCAGGGAAGTTTCCGCGCACCTACGTTAATTAATGCCACCGGCCCCTGGATTGATGAAGTAAATGACCGCTATGAACTCCCGGCTCATTACCATATACGCAAAATCAGTGGGATTCATATTATCCTGGATGGCTTACTTACCCAGGATTTTATGTTCATGCAAACGCATGGAAAGCGAATATTTTTTATTATCCCCGAGCATGAAAACAACCACACCTTAATCGGAACAACAGAAAGGGAAGAAACCGGTCCGGTCGATACGGTCCGCGTTAAGGATGAGGATATACAATATTTGATCAATAATATCAATGTTTATCTCAAACCTGAATATCACCTTACACTTAATGATGTTGCGGACGCGTTTATCGGGGTACGACCGTTGGTTGCGCACAAGGATACGCCGACCGATTTATCCCGGGAATATAAATTGGATTTAATTCAATTTGGTTCTGCCCGATTGCTTCACGTTTTCGGCGGCAAGCTGACCACCTTTCTTTCCCTCTCACGAAAAGTGAATCGTTTATTGCATCAATAAAACAACCAGCAAGCAAATCGTTGTAAGAAGTTCCGCTTCAGGTGTTTCCTCCGACAAGTCGAAGGTGGCGGTTTTCCGGTCGTTCGGAGAGAAACGGTTCAGGGACGCCGGAGATAATAAAAATGGATGTTTTCCGGAGCGATACTGGCGGAAGAAAAGAGGCCGTACCCCCCTATAATATTGGTTTCCGGTAAATAATTAAAATTGCGCGGCGGACCCTCCAGGAATCCTTTATGGTAGTTGTAATAATTTTCATCCAGGGATAAGACCAGGAACATTTGGGGTCCATAAAATGTAAGCGCCGACCAGGAAACTTCATATCGACGGTCAAAAATCGTACTGTTGAACGAAGTTGCGCTCTTCATAATCAGCCGTAATTTCATTCCTTCTTCATCCGTTTCCAAACCATGCCATTTATAGAGCAGTGCTTTCAGGGAGTCATCCTCCATAATCATGTTTTCCTCACCGGGTTCCAACGCGATGTTAACTAAACGTACCATACTGGGCGGCGCGGTAGTATCGTATTCAATATCAAAAGAAAAGATGACCGGATTTAAAAAATCATCCTCTTTACCGGCCGGGCGATAGACAATCGTATCCCGGAGCCCCGCCACCAGGCCTGTGTCGGTGTGTACCGAATCCCGCACCATCCTGACTGGGGCCGGTACTGTTGTCGTAGCGATAATATCCGGATGGACACCATCGGAAACCCGCAACGTGTAAGTCTCACCTTCACCGGCAAACCGTAACTGCGAAGGATGATATATCCCGGGAGCCGTTTCATATTCAACCAGAGTATCTAAGAATGTGGAGGATTCCAGGGTCACAAAAGCCCCTGACAGGGCGTTTGAACGGGCATCAAAAGGTTCATCAATCCGGGAAGAAGTATGGACTCGAATGGAATCGATGGGAATGGGAATCAGAATCCCATTGAGATACATCGCCCCGGCGACAATGGTCGCGTTTACGACAATCTTTTCTTCATAGTTCGAATCGGCCGGCATGTCCAATAATCGGTCACAGGACAAAGAAAGAAACCCGAACAATAAGACAAGATACAATTTCAAATATTTCATCAGAATTCTCCCCGGAACCCAATGATCGGAATCAGCGGGAACATTTTTAATTTGTTTAACACCGGGGGTTGTTCCTCATTCAGGGGACTGGTATCGTAGACTATGCGGAAAATATTTTCATGATTCGTAAGGTTAATCAAACTGAAATATACGTCCATCTTCCAGGTTTTAAAGCTGAAATGGCGTGTCAAACCCAGATCAAAGCGTTCGTAATACGGTAATCGTTTGCTGTTCCTCGTACCCGGAATTTCAAAATAAATCGGGTTTGAATATCCCGGTTCGTAATAAGTGAAGAACCCCAGGATCGGCGTGTACGGAACTCCGGAATAAGCATTCAACGTGGTTGCCAGATCCCATTTTCGATTGATCCTCCAGTTCAGGATTAACTTAACATTATGGCGACGGTCCCAGTTGGCCCAGTAACGCGGCTCATCAGCAATTTGTTTAACAACCCATGAGAGGGTATAAGACCCCATGCCGGTTAACCGGCCGAAGTTGCGTTGAAGAAGAAATTCGATACCCATGGCCTCCGCATCGGTCGGTTCAAAGAAATCGGAAGAACGGGGATCAATGATTTCCTGATCAAAACTGGCAAATACATTTTTGAATACATACAAATTATACATTCGGCGATAGTACGCTTCCACGGTGGCATCAATTCCCTGCGTTACCTTGGTATTGAAACCGATTAATAATTCGTTCGAATAAGGTGTCGCAATCGTGGTATCCTGGGCCACCCAGGCATTCAGAATCCGCATATTAAATTCATCGTTAAAGGTAAATATGTATTGGTAATAACGGTTGACGGACAACGTAACGGCCGACCATTCCCCTATCAAACGTTTTAAGGAAAACCGGGGCGCCAATCGGAATTTTTGCTTAATAGCATCGTAATAATTCAAACGCAATCCGGTAACCATAACCCAACCCTTCGGATGCCAATTCAATTGACTGTAAAATCCACCGTAGACCGGTTGTTGTTCGAGTCGAAACTGCTCATCTTCACCAAACCAACTGCGATAACTTATATCCAGATTCTTAAGCTCGAACCCGAATTTGAATTCGTGTTCATCGGAATGGTAATACGTCAAATCGCCTTTCATGGTGAAATCTTTGATTTCGTCCTCTTCATGGACGGCATCATTACCGCCAAACTCGGTGCGAATATCAAAGCGACTATAGGCCACCATGAAATTTGAAAATAACGATTGTGAAAAAATATGTCTTAAACGTGAACTGATCGTTTTATTGCCCCAGGAGAAGTACATATTGGCAGCCGTCCAATTTAACACATCATCACCAAAATAGGCGCTGAAGGATAACCGGTCATTATCGGTAATATTTTGAAAAACATTAGCCTGAACATCATAGAAGTAATAGGGCAATTCAAAATCGGTCAAATTTAATTTTCGAAATCCGGCCAGCATCTTATCAACGTATGTCCGCCGGGCGGCGACGACCCAGGCGCCCTTGGAGATGGGACCTTCGGCCAGCAATTTGGACGAGATCATGCTGATTTCCCCTTTGAAATGGGTTTCTTTTTGATTCCCATCCTTGCTGCGTACATTTAACACCGATGATAACCGTCCCCCATACTCCGCCGGGATGCCACCTTTAATTAATTCCGCGTCCCTTAAACCATCGGTGATAAAATTGGAAAACATGCCCATTAAGTGCGAGGGATTGTAAACGGTTATTCCATCCAGCAAAATCAGGTTTTGATCGGCGTCGCCGCCGCGCACGATCAAACCGGCGGAAAAATCATTTTCGGCGTTAACGCCGGGCAATTGCTGCAAAGCACGAAAAAGATCCACCTCCCCGACCCTTGGCATGGCCGTAATTTGCCGGGGACTCATATTAATCTGGCTCAATTGAACCTGGCGCTCAAAAGCCGTGCGTTCGCCGGAAACATAAACGGCCTGTCCCGTCAATATCTCAGGCTTCAAAGCGGCATGCAGGACCCGCGTTTCACCTGCGCCCAAACTGATTTTACGTTCGAAGCGTTCATATCCGATAAAGGAAACAACATAGGTATAATCACCGGGTGGTATATTCGATAAAACGTAATAACCCTCCATATTGGAGACGCCGCCATAGGGCGTGTCTTTCAGAAATATGTTCGCGCCGTAGATCGATTCACCCGATTTTTCGTCGGTAATAAATCCTGAAACAACAGCGGACTCCTGCCCCCACGCCACGGAAACAAGCACGGCAAAAATCAACAACCTCCTAATAATATGATTAACCAATCCCGAAATAATGGTGACTCCCTTCAGCATCGTTACACTTGCTTTTTCATGAATTTTGATAATCGCGTCTTCTTGTCCGCCGAGGCTTCGGCGATAAATCAGGATGAAGGCGGACTAAAATGTTTTCCTCCCTGTTGATGATCATTTTTAAAACCATACAACCGGTTGCCCCGTATCCGATAACATGCTAACAGACTACGAATACCCACTCCTAAAAATTATTCGTCATATCATTAACTGCTTCCTTATGAAAACACCATTGCGGGCAAATACGTTATAATTATCGCGGAACCCGCAAGTTTCCCTGATTCACAGCAGGGTATTTGCTTTCAAAAAACCCCCATTCCCCCTGAAATATTGAATCGTTCCCACACATTATTGTCCCGGTCCGGTAATGCAAAATCAGGGTCATGGTCGCTCACTTTTAAACCGCTTTTCCCAAAAAACACTGCCTAGTAGGAATAACATCGATATTACTGTACACTGACCTTGTCATCAAAGACGGGGAGTGAAATTTACGGTACTATCGGCAATTCATAAACTCCGAATTGCTTTTCTCGTCCCAATAATTCGATCACATCGATTTGAGGTAAACGAGGTTGTCCGTGTCGAAACGGGCCGGCGATTTATTGATCAGCCCGGCAAGTTCCCGGGGGTTGCCGACATTTCCCTCCAACAACATGGTTATCTGCATTCTCGTAACCGGGAACCACTTAAACCGGTCAAACAATGCCGCTCCTGACTTCACCAAGGCAACGGGAACCGGCACAGTCCACTTATTCTTGTCACAAGCCAGGGCTACTCGTTTTATGATCGATTTCCAGGACAATGACTCCGGTCCCGCGAGAACAATGGTTTTATTAAATGTCGTTTTATCGGTCAAGGACCGAATAAAAGCGGCAGCCACATCCCTTACATGAACCGGAGAAAACCGGAATTGTCCGGCTGCCGTAACGGACAGTCCGGGAAAAAACAGGGGGGCCGGTAAAGGCGGATCGACTATTTGTCGCTTGAGCATCGTTGCAAAATCCAATCGACCGCGTGGATCGCCAAAAATCATGGAAGGACGAAAAACAGTCCAGGCCAACCCGGTACGGCGCAGGTATTCCTCACCTTCGAACTTCGTCCGTTGATAGGCAGTGCCGTCGGATTTCACGCCATTCGCACTCATCAAAATAAACCGCCGGATACCCAACCTGACGGCTGCATCGGAACATTTCTTCACACCTCCATGATGGGCCAACTCAAAAGTTGTTTCCTCCCCCGGGAATTCGCGGATAACACCAATGTTGTAAATAATCGCCTGGCAGTTATTTAATGTGGCCTCGATTGCCCGTTGATCCGAAATCGTTCCCAAATGAACCGTGCATTTCCCCGACTGATCCACCTTGCCCTCACTGCCCGGTCGAACCAACAGTGACGGCGTATGCCCACCGGCAAGCAACTCATCCACCAGGTAGCTACCCACAAAACCGGTTCCGCCAAATAATGCAACTTTCATATTAATGCAACCGGATAATCGTTAATCGGGCGCCGGAACCCAAACCATGAATAAAAAGAACGGGAGTCCCTTTCCTATGTGTCTCGTAGTAAAGATTTATATTATTGACCTTTATTACCGGCATAATCTTACCTTATTTTTCAGGATAAATTAACCCCCTTTCCGATTAAATACCCTTATTACCGACAAACAGGAACATTAGTCAATATTGAGAATAAGTTTACTTTTCGGCAAAAACCAGGGGAAGTGCTTCCCGAATATCAGGGATCAATTCCTTATCGGAACGGAACCATGTCCGCTCTTTTCGGATTTACATTTTCCGGCCCTAAGTAACACCGGCAATAGAAGGAAATGGAGTTGCCTTTGAGTCGCCTTAACGACTAATGGTAATTGTAACAATTAAGTAATTGAAGGAGAATGTTCATGTTAAGGCTTTTATTTATTGCTATCGGGGGAGCCTTTGGCGCTTTATTCAGATATGCAATTTCAGGTATGACTTACAGATTTCTGGACGGTGGTTTTCCATGGGGAACCCTGGTCGTAAATCTCTCGGGCGCGTTTGCGATCGGTTTTCTCTGGGGATTATTCGAAGGAACAACCATTTCCACCGAATTCAGATCGTTTGCTTTCATCGGTTTTATCGGTTCCTTTACAACATTTTCGACCTACGCGCTCGAAACAATCAATTTATTTCGGGACGGTGAGATGAAATTCGCATTGTCAAATATTTTGATCAGCAATATTCTGGGTATTATATTAGTTCTTGTGGGTTTAGTGGCTTCGAAATATTTAGTCAATCTTATAGCCGGGAGGTGACACAAAATGAAATTACCTGAACGAGGAGTCTTATTGCGAATATTTATCGGGGAACAGGACAGTTACAAGGGAAGACCGCTTTACGAACAGATTGTATTTAAAGCCAGAGAGTTAAATCTTGCCGGGGCAACGGTTGTTCGCGGGATAATGGGTTTCGGAGCGCACAGCCGGTTGCATACGGCAAAACTGTTACGCCTCTCCGAGGATTTGCCTATCGTTATCGAGCTGGTGGACACGGAAGAGAACCTCAACCAGCTAATGCCCTTTCTTGATGAAGTGGTTGAGGAAGGACTAATTACCCTGGAAAAAGTAAAAGTAATCAAATATGTACACGCCAATAGTCAGCCCTGAAAAACCCACCTTCGGAACCAATATGAGCTGATTTGTCTGCACCCCGGTTACACGAAATTCAACTAAACCGTCACGCCCGATATAATCGTCTCTAACAAGGCACAGGCTCCCCTGGCTTTATCGCCCTCAGCTATCGAATAATAAATGGTTAACCCATCCCTGCGATTCTTCACCAGGCTTCGATCTTTCAGTTTGCGCAACTGATGGGAAATCGCCGAAACCCCCATTCCCAATATGTCTGACAGGTCACAAACACACAATTCCCCGGCCTCTGAAAGGCAATAGAGAATTCTTAACCGAGTCAGATCCCCCAACATGGCAAAAACATCGGCGTTTTCTTGGAGGCTTGTATTGGCAGATACTTCGGTTTTTAGTTTGTCAATTAAATCCTGGTCCACGTAGGACCGGATACAACTACGCTGTTTGGTATTCATAAGATTTCCGACAAGTCTTAATTAGTGTTCAAATAGTATTTTTATTCCCCCTGAATATAACCTGGTTTACCCTGGCACTTTAATGCTGAACGTGTGTGTGCCCATGACCAGTAATTGTAGTTAAGACTTTCGTGATTACTTCACCGTCTAATAGGGTCTGGTAATTCGGGAGATATAATAAGAAATCCGCTTTGTTTCATCGATTAGTCTTAATTCAAAACCGTCTTTGTGTTAGTTCATAATCTTTCGAATGCTAATCGCCATTGAAAGCGGATCCAATTGTGTTCCCCTTACCGCTCGCCAAAGCGGATATTCAAAAGAGAGAACTCCGGATAACGATTCCGTAAACTCAAAGTTAAGTCCGGCCATCCAATCCATATAAACACCACCGGAATTCGGAGCCTTTTCCCCATCCCACAAATCGGGTCGTTCGACCTTGGTCGTCAAGCGAATGTAAACAAATGAATTTCGAAAAACGGGTTCCTGCCTTATCCCATGCAACACAATTACAGCCTGCTGTCCTAAGCGATAGTCAATAACGCTGGGTTGCCATGAAAACCGATATAAACCGGTTATCCCAAGAACCCAGGGAAATTCAGAGCGAAACCACCACTCCCCATTCAAGTCGCTGATAGTCTGTCCGGTACCTAATGCGAAATGGGAATGTTTAACAGAGTCGGCATCTTCGGTAAATGGGTTAATCGAGTAACTCTCCGCCGATGGAATACTCATATTAATCCCCAGAAATAATCTTTGACCCGGCCCCACCGTTTCATTGCGGATTACCCATCGCAGACCGAAACTCAAATCCCTGAACCCGGTTATGGTTTCGGTTCGGTGGTGATTATCGGGTTCTTCCGCAGACTGGGCCCATTTCACCCAGGGAATCTTAACTATCGCATTAACTCTGTCTGAAATACCGTATAGCAAGTAATTATTTACCGTTAAGAGACTGACTCTACCCGCATGTTCCTTCTCAATATCCCGACTAAATTGACTCGGTTTTAACCGGGCGGTCAGCAATTCGCCCCCAATTGCCCATTGACCCTTAGCGAGCCCCAATCCATCCGTTGCGCTTCCGACCGGAAGTGTTAGGTTACCTCAAAGCGGTCACTGCCCCCAGGCCGGGGCCTGGATTATCAGAATAACAATGGCAAGACGTAATATTTTTTTCATTTCATATCGTATCGCTTAATCCCCGTTGGGAACCACACTTTAGTTTCCCGTCAACCAGCAACATGATTGATCGTATAATATGTCAAGTGAATAATACGCTCAATCTCCGGATGTACGCTTCAATAAGCGATTTCCCATTCCGGATGTAATCTGCGGTGATTTCCGCTTTGGTATGTTCAAAGCAGTAACAGATCAAAATCGGTTCTTCTTTCTCCTTCAATCCAACCCGTACCTTAATATCCTTTGTATCGGCTACCCTGGTCTGATCAGGGGAAAATATACCGTTGAATCATCGGGATTGGTGCAAAGGTAACCATCGGTAATATTCCTGTACTCCGACCATGTATTTTTTATTAATGAACGAATAGTCAATGCCGATACGGTTTTCCCTCTCTCACCACAGGTAGGACAATTTGATTGATCAGGTATCATTTTTGATGATCCGGTACCGAACGGCTATTGTTCATCACTGATCTATCTTAATCTTTCGGAGTGTCTGCGTTCCGGGCATCCGGAGAGACCTTCACTTTTTGTACTGCTTTATACCCCATTTTTTCCACCAGCCCGGGGATATCATCGACTTTTACGGTATTATTATCAATGGTGCAAACCATAATCTTGGTATCGAAATCCACGGTGCAATCGGATATTCCTTTTACCGCCGCCATCCCTCCCTGTAATCCAATGGCACAGCCTTCACAGGTCATACCTTCCACAACCCATTCCGTCCGTATCCCCTTCTTTTTTTCAATAACTTTACCCTCACCACCGGCAAATAAAATCCCACTGTAATTGGGGGAAAGCACCAAACCGATGAAGAACGGTGTTAATCTCAACAAGGTTCGTTTTTGGAGTTTTTGTTTTTTCATCATTTTCTCCTGATCCACAGCGCAACAATCTTTACTATTCTACTATTTGAATATATGCTCAATTATAAATATTATCAATTTATTTATGTTCCCGACATTCTGATTTGGAATTTAAATAACAGGAATCATCGACCCCGTCGTGAACAAATACCGGGGCGTTAATCCTACTTTTTGATATAATTCAGGCGGCACACCGATATCAGCAACGTAATGTCGGCCGACATACGGTTTCGATTCCGGTAATAATAATCCCGTTTTGGGCAGGGCCAACGTCATGGTGGCTTTCGCCTTTATACAGACTTCACCACTTACTCCCGTTATGGTATTTAATCCCGACGGTGGAGTTGGATCGTTCGTTTAGTCATGTTTCCAGAGATGGCGGGGGATTTGGCTTGTCGTAAAATTAACCGGGGACAGGATTAAGCGACACCTTAAGGATATTTTTTTCTATCCGTGGCAATCCTTGAACCATTGATCAGTTTGATTCCTCCGGAAGCGGTTTTTGCTGTTTTTCTTTTTTGCGCATTGACTTAAACAATTTATAGTTTATACTGTCGCGCAGCGCCTGCCAGCTTGCTTCGATGATATTCTCGGAAACGCCGACGGTGGACCAGGACGACTCCTCATCGCTCGATTCGATCAGGACCCGAACCTTCGATCCCGTTCCCTGTTTTTCATTCAAAACACGTACCTTGTAGTCCACCAGTTGGACGGTGGCAATTTCAGGATAGAACCGTACCAACGCTTTCCGTAATGCCTTGTCCAGGGCGTTCACCGGTCCCACGCCGTCCGACGCGGTGTGCTCAATCTCACCGTCCACGGAAACCTTTAAAACCGCATCGGCGACTGTGTGGCCGTTTTCACCATAGGTTACATACACACGCGAATCAAGCACCTCAAAGAAGGGGGTGAATTCGCCGGTTTCACTCCGGAACAACAATTCAAAGGAGGCTTCGGCCCCATCAAATTGATAGCCGTCGTATTCCAACGACTTCACGCGTTTGACGATCCGTTTCGCGAGGTCTTTATCGGCTGTCAGGTCGATGTTCATCTCCCTGGCTTTATAACGGGCATTACTCTGGCCGGAAAGGTCGGAAATCAGAACACGCTGCTTTGATCCGACAGTCTCAGGGTCAATATGTTCGTACATCCTGCTGTTCTTTAACACCGCACTAACATGGATGCCCCCTTTATGGGCAAAAGCGGATTTTCCGACAAACGGGGCGCGATGGTTAGGAGTGAGATTCATCACTTCGGAAACGAAATGTGACAGCGAATGCAATTTTTTCAGATCAATGGACTGCTTTGTCTCCAAATTCATCTTCAGGATCAGATTCGGGATAACACTGCACAGGTTGGCGTTGCCGCACCTTTCACCGACTCCATTAATCGTGCCCTGGACATGTGTGGCGCCCATTTCAACGGCAACCAGGGTGTTGGCCACCGCCATGTCGCTGTCATTATGAGCATGAATCCCCAAAGGAGTTTGAATGTGTTTACGTACCTCGGCAACTATTTTTTCTATTTCCGAGGGCAGGGTGCCGCCGTTGGTATCGCAGAGAGCGATCGTATCGGCGCCCGCTTCCTCGGCCGCTTTGAGCATGGACAGGGCAAACCGGGGATCGTCCTTGTAACCGTCAAAAAAATGTTCGGCATCGAAAACAATATGTTTCCCCCGTTCCTTTAAGAAGCGTACCGTCCCAAAGATTAAATCCCTGTTTTCATTCTCATTCAATCCCAGTCCCAACTCGGAATGAAATTTCCATGTTTTTCCAAAAATCGAAATAACGGAAGTTTCCGCGCGCAGTAAAGCGTTCAAATTAGGGTCGGAAGCAATTTTGTCCGGGTATCTTGCCGTGGAGCCAAAGGCGCAAATCCTTGCCTTTTTAAAAGTGATTTCTTTCGCTCTTTGGAAAAATTCCTCATCTTTCGGATTGCTTCCCGGCCATCCACCTTCGATTATGTCAATACCAAAATCATCGAGGTATTGGGCAATCCTGATTTTATCGTCCACCGATAGATTGATACCCTCTCCCTGGGTACCATCACGGAGGGTTGTGTCAAACAATTCTATTTTCAATGTTCAAACCCCCTTAAAGTAGTTATTCGTTTTTCCTTGAAAATAACCACGGTGTTTCATTACGCTTTTGTTCCTCATAAGCCTTGATTTCCTGCGCATGCTGCAATGTTATACTGATATCGTCCAAACCGTTTAACAGACAATGCTTTCTAAAAGGATCAATATCAAAAGGAATTACGGTTTGGTCCGGTAACATTACGGTTTGGTTTTCCAGGTCAACCGTCAAGGCATACCCCGGCAATGATTCCACTTCGGTAAACAACCGGTCGACGATATCATCGGAAAGCACTATCGGTAAAATTCCGTTTTTAAAGCAATTATTATAGAATATTTCGGCAAAACTGGGAGCGATCAAAACCCTGAAACCGTAATCGTACAGGGCCCAGGGAGCATGTTCACGGCTTGATCCGCAACCGAAGTTCGCCCGGCTCAGGAGGATTGCGGCCTTTCGATAACGCGGTTGATTCAGTACAAACTCCGGGTTCAGAGGACGGTTGGAACAATCCTGCCCCGGTTCCCCGCGATCAAGATAGCGCCACTCATCAAATAGATTGCCGCCAAAGCCGGTCCGTTTAATCGATTTCAGAAACTGTTTCGGAATGATTGCATCGGTATCCACGTTTACACGATCCAGCGGCAATACGATTCCCGTTATTGTTTTGAATTTCTCCATGGTCCTAAGAGTATAACCTCCTTACATCTGTAAAATGGCCGGCGATCGCGGCCGCGGCGGCCATTGCCGGGCTGACCAAATGGGTGCGGCCTCCATATCCCTGGCGGCCCTCAAAATTACGATTTGAAGTGGAAGCGCAACGTTCACCCGGTTCAAGTCGATCGGCGTTCATCGCCAGGCACATCGAACATCCCGGTTCGCGCCATTCAAAACCGGCATCCAGGAAAATACGATCCAGGCCTTCCCGTTCAGCCTGTTCCTTCACCGGACCCGATCCCGGGACTATCAGGGCCTGCCGGATACCGGCAGCCACTTTTTTTCCCTTCACGACTTCCGCCGCTTCCCTCAAGTCTTCTATTCGACCATTGGTGCAGGAACCGATAAAGATTTTATCAAGACTGATTTCCGCAATCGGAGTACCGGCCCGCAGCCCCATGTAGTCGAGCGCCCGTTCCATTCCCTTTCTTTTTTCAGGATCTTTTTCCTGTTCGGGATCGGGGATTTTTCCATCGACGGGCACCACCATCTCCGGGGACGTCCCCCAGGTAACCTGGGGAGCCAGGGTCGACGCATCCAGAGTGACGACCTTATCGAAACTTGCGTCCTCATCACTCCTGAGGGTGGCCCAATACTCAACCGCCTTATCCCACTGCCGGTTCGTCGGCGCGTACGGTTTATCTTTTAAATAAGCGATCGTTTTTTCATCCACGGCAACCAACCCGGTGCGTGCGCCGGCTTCAATCGCCATGTTGCAAATGGTCATTCGCGCTTCCACCGAAAGCGCGCGGATGGCTTCGCCTCCGAATTCAATGGCGTATCCCGTTCCTCCGGAAGTTCCGATTTTTCCGATAATGGCAAGGATGATATCCTTTGCCGTTACCCCCGTCGGTAATTGCCCGTCAACCCGGACCAACATATTCCGCAATTTTTTCTGGACCAGGCACTGCGTGGCCAAAACATGTTCAACTTCGGAAGTGCCGATCCCAAAGGCCAGGGCTCCGAAAGCGCCGTGCGTCGAAGTGTGGGAATCACCGCAGACGATCGTCATCCCCGGCAAGGTCGCACCCTGTTCGGGACTGACAATATGAATAATGCCCTGCCGCGGATCATCAATCCCGAATTCGGTTATATCGAATTCACGACAATTTTGGTCCAACGTCTCAATTTGCAAACGCGCGACCGGATCGGGAATATCGTCGCGGGGACGGGTGGTCGGAACATTATGGTCGCAGACCGCGAGATTGGCTTCCACCCGCCAGGGTGTTCGACCGGTGATACGTAAACCTTCAAAAGCCTGGGGGGAAGTCACTTCGTGC
>Ga0256830_1000954_pt1 | contig 21402 bp, 18 predicted proteins | sample 128326metaG_FD_190537 | JGI IMG/M metagenome (GOLD analysis project Ga0256830, IMG submission 190537) | Hydrothermal vent microbial communities from Lau Basin, Pacific Ocean - 128-326 | ecosystem: Environmental > Aquatic > Marine > Hydrothermal vents | place: Pacific Ocean: Lau Basin | collected... | reverse complement strand
TCGCCACCCCCGAACCCCTCGACGACGCCGACCTGGACCGGATCGAGACCACTCTCCGGCCCGTCGCCCTCGCCTTCGCCAACGTCCTCCTGCTCCAGGACATCGCCCGCCGGGCCATCGAAGAAGAACGACTCCGTCTCGCCCGGGAGCTCCACGACGAGATCGGACCCTCCCTGGCCTCCCTCGGCCTCGCCCTCGACGTGGCGATGGTGCAGAGCCCTGCCGAACCGGCCCTCAGCGAACATCTCCGCCAGCTCAGGGGCAGTGTGGGCCGCCTCGTCGAAGAGGTCCGCGCCACCGTCGCCGACCTCCGTACGGGACGCAGCGGCAGCCTCCGCGGCCACCTCGAGACCCTGGCCGGGACGTTGGGGGATTCACCGAAACTCATGATCGACCTCGACGAGCTCCGGCCCCCGCGGCCGTCTGTCGCCGACGAGGTCGCGGCGATCCTCGGCGAGGCGATCCGCAACGCCTACCGTCACTCGGGTGGGACCACCGTACGCGTCCACGGATGGACCGACTACGACCGGGGACATGTCGTCGTCGAAGACGACGGCTCCGGCTTCACGCCGGAAGCCGTCCCCCCGGGCCACTTCGGCGTGATGGGCATGCGGGAACGGGCAGCGAAAGTCGGCCTGGCCCTCACCATCTCGTCCGGTGCCGAAGGGACACGCATCTCGATCTCGTGGGGTGAATGACATGATCCGGGTCATGATCGCCGACGACCATCAACTGTTCGCCGAAGGGCTCCGCGACGCCCTCGACTCCCAGCCGGACCTGCGGGTCGTCGGTGTCGCCGCCGACGGCTCCGAGATGCTGACCCGCCTCGCCTCCCAGCCCGCCGACGTCGTGTTGGTGGACCTGGAGATGCCCGGCATGGGCGGGATCGAGACCCTACGCGCCCTGCCCCGAGGCGTCCCGGCGTTGGTCGTGTCCATGCACGTCAACGAAGACACCCGAACCGCCGCCCAGGCCGCCGGCGCCGCCGGGGTCTTCTCGAAGTCAGCGAGCCTGCACCGCCTCGCCGCCGCCATCCGGGCCCTCGCCGCTGGACGTGTCCTCATCGACCTCGGCGACGACGAGCTCGAGGCGGTCCTCGTCGAGTACGAACAACCCCAGCTCGATCCCGGGGCGGCTTCCCTCACCGAACGGGAGATCGAGATCCTCTCCCTCCTCGCCCAGGGGGTGTCCAGCACCGAAGAGCTCGCCGAACGGCTCTACATCTCCCAGAAGACGGTGAAGAACCACCTCGCCTCGATCTTCCAGAAGCTCTCGGTCTCCGACCGTACCCAAGCCGCCGTCGAGGCGATCCGTCTCGGCTTGGCGCGCCGTCACTGACCCCGGGAAATAGGTCATGCGGCCCATATGGGAGCCCCACCACGTCTCCTAGCGTGTGAGGGGCAGTGTCCGCGCCATGGAGTCGAGATGCGAAGGCTGTTCGGAACGATCGGAGCCTGGGTACGAGAGGATGAGCGGGGAGCGTCGATGGTCGAATACGCCCTCCTCGTCGCCCTGATCGCCATCATCGCCTTCGTGGCGGTCCAGCTCGCCGGCAACCAACTCTCCACGCTGTACAGCACGATCGCCGACAGCGTCACCAACGCGGCAGGCTGACCGAACGAAACCCCGACCGGGGCACCGCACCGGCGTCGCATCGGACCCCCTGAGCCGCAGGGAGTCGGGGGAGGAGTCGAGGGCCGTGACCGGCCCTCGACTCGCGTCTGAACCCGTCGGCGTGCGGAGAATAGGTCTAGCGACCTATCGCCATCCGTCACTCCGCAGGTACCTTGTTGGTCGGCAAGTACGACGTTGCAAGGAGGTCCGATGCTTGCTCTGTGGACGAAACTGATGGATTGGGCCCGGGACGAGGACAAGGGCGCCAGCATGGTCGAGTACGCCCTCCTCGTGGTCCTCATCGCCATCATCGCCCTCGTGGCGATCCGACTGGCCGGGAACCAGGTCTCCAGCACCTTCAGCACCATCGCCGACAGCCTGGCGAATTCGTAACGACGAAGCACTACACCGACTGAAGGGAGGGCCTGTTCGAACAGGCCCTCCCTTCGCGTGGCGCCGCGTTCTCTGCCGCGGACGTCAGGACGGCCGCATGAGCACGAAGGTGTCGTCCCGGTAGACCTCGACCCACCCGGCCAGCCGGAGCGTCTCCAAGAGGGGGTCTCGTTCCCGCAACAGCACCTCGTCGATCCCGTAGCGTTCGAACACGTCCCGCCACACCGCCCGACCTCCCCGGGCTTCGACGAATTCGGGGAGCTCGGTGTGGAACAATTCGGCACGGTCGTCGATGTAGACGAGACGGTCCGGCCACGCCGCGTAGATCAAGTATCCGCCGGTTCCGTCGTCGTGGAAGAGGCGCTCACCCTGCAACCGGGTGGCGGCCTCCACCGGGAAGACCTCGTCGGAGAGGCCGCCTTCCAGAGGGACCAGGAAGGGCAACACCACCAGGATCGCGGCCGCGGCCACGTTGACCCGCGCCTGACGCCGGTCGAGCACCCGGGTCCGCAGCTCCAAGCCGTCGAGGGAACGGACCACGAACGGCGTGAGGGCGATCCACCCGGGGACGACCGACCGGTTCGACGACACGGCCAGGGCCAGGAACGGGACGATCACCCACAGGTCCCGAGCCTCGAGCCGCCCCCGTATCCCGGCGACGACGAGGCCGACGATGCCGAGGAACAGAGGTGCCATCGGGACGGAGATGAGGTTCGGCGGCGCCCATTCGGTGATGTTCGACAGGGCCTCGCGTCCACCGGCGAACGCCAACAACATCTGCCACACCCCCAGCCCGTGGGCCGTCGACGAGACGACGACGCCGATGAGCAGGAGTTCCCGCCATCGGTTCCACTCGCCTCTGCGGATCGCCTGGAGGACCAGATAGCCGCCGCCGATGACGAAGCTCCCATGGATCGAAGCCCACGCCCAGAACACCAGGGGGAGGGCCCACCGGAGACGACGGTCGTCGTCGGCGAGGACCACGAGGGCGAACAGGGCGTAGGAGAAGATCACCGGTCGCGGGTTGAGGAACCCAGCGACGAGCACCGAGCTGAAGACCATGAAGACGGCGAGGGGGAGCACCCGACCGAGGCGTCGGTAGGCGATCACGCCGAGGGCCACCAGGAACACCCCTCCGGTGACCATCACCATCCACGGCACGAACCCGAGACCGAACCGGCTCTCCAGCCAACCGTATCCCAGCTCGACCAGCCACGACTGGGTGCGCCAGGGACGCCCCAGGGCGGTGAAGCTGAAGGGATCGGCCGTGAGCACCGAACCCCGGGCGATCTGCTCCGTCCCAGCCCGCACATGCCACAGGAACGAGTTGTCACGGATCGGTGAGCGGGCCACGATCCCCACCACCACCCAAGGGGCCAGGACGACGAGATGCCACACCGAGAACCACGGGGCTGGCCGATGATCCTCCCCTCGGTCGGGTGAGACCGACGAAGCGGGGCCGGCGACCTCCATCGCCGGTCGCCTACAGACCGCTGAAGGCGTCGGCGATCTGGATCGCCGCCGGTCCGAGCAGCACGACGAACAGCGCCGGGAAGATGCAGAACACCAACGGGAACACGATCTTCACCGGCGCGGCGAACGCCTTCTCCTGGGCCCGCTGACGGCGTTTCACCCGCATCTCGTCGGCCTGGACCCGCAACACCCGGGCGATCGCCACGCCGAACGCCTCGGCTTGCAGCATGGCCAGGAGGAACGACCGGAGCTCGTCGAGGTCGGTGCGGTCCATGAGGTGTCGCATGGCGTCGCGTCGGCTCACTCCGACGCGGGTCTCCTGCAGCATCCGGAAGAACTCTTCGGACAGAGGTCCCGGCACCGTCGAGACGACCCGCGCCAACGCCGAGTCGAACCCGAGCCCGGCCTCCACCGAGATCACCAGCAGGTCCAAGACGTCGGGGAGGGCTCGGAGCATCGCCGACCGCCGCTCTTCGATCTTGCGGGCCAGCCAGGCGTCGGGGCCGAAGAACCCGAGGGCCACCATCAGCACCAGGGCGAGGACCTTCTGCTGTGCCTCCAGGCCCGGCGCCAGGAAGAACCAGCCCACGAGCATGATGGCGGCGAGGATGACCTTCATGACGACGAACGCGGAGGCGTCCACCCCTCCCGGGCTTCCCGCCAGTACGAGTTTCCGTTGGGTCTTGGACAGGTAGCCGGCCGGGGTGAAGCGGCCCAGGAACCGACCGAACGCCAACACCACCGGTGCGATCGCTCGCTCCGTGAGGGGTTTGGCGAGGGTGTCCTCGCGGGTGGTGTTCTTGCCGTAGACGGCGAGCCGGTCGACGGCCGCCCGCTGTGCCCTGACCACGCCGTTGCCGACCCAGATGACCAGGGCGCTCACCGCCACGAAGACCGCGGCCACCGGGAAGAGTTTTCCGTCCAGCATGATCAGACCTCGATGTTCACGATCTTACGGAGCCACAGGATCCCGGCGGCCATCAGCCCCAACCCGACCCCGATGGCGACCAGCCCGAAGGTGTTCTCCAACAACGGCTGCAGGTAGGAGCGGTTGGTGACCCAGAGGAACCCGGCCATGACGAAGGGGAGCGAACCGAGGACCCAGGCAGAGATGCGTCCTTCGGCGGTGAGGGCCTTGATCTCGCCGCGGAGGCGGTTCCGGGCGAGCATCGTGTCGGCGACCGTCTGCAGCACCTCGGCGAGGTTCCCGCCGACCTCCCGCTGGATCTCGATGGCCATCACCGCCCATTCGAAGTCCTCCGACTGGACCCGCTCGGAGATCCCAGCGAGGGCTTCGGTGACGGGTCGACCGAGCCGGGCCTCCGCCAGGGCCCGACCGAACTCACGAGCGGTCGGGTTCGGCGCCTCGGCCGCCACGGCCTCCACCGCCTGCAGCAGCGAGTAGCCGGCCCGGAGGGACGTGGAGATGAGGGTGAGGGTGTCGGGGAGCTGGTCTTCGAAACGTTTCTTCTCCCGGCCACCCGCCCAGTTGATGAGGGCGAACATCGCCAGGATCATCAGCCCGAAGGCGACACCTCCGGCGATGAGGTTGACCGTGGCGACACCGACCAGCAGACCGACCACGGCGCTGATGCCGATGGCGGCCGCCACCGCCTCCCCGGCGGCGAGGGGGATGTTCCCCTGCTCGAGGGCGGAGTTGATGCCGTGGAGCAGCCCTCTCCGTCGCACCTCCTCCTCGGCCCGCTGGGTGAACCTGCTGAGGAGGGGGATCCGCTGGAGGAAGGGTTTCTTCTCCTCCTGCACACCGGTCCGCCGGCCGTAGGCCGCCAGGCGTCGGGCAAAGGCGCCACTACCATCTTCCCTGCCGCCGCCCAACAGGATGTAGAGGAACAACGCCGTCGTGATGCCGATCGCCGCCGCCGCGCCGAGGACCAGCGTGTCTCGGTCGACGGGAAGCCTGGACTGCACCACCGACGGCTGCGCCATGGCGAAGGTGGTGGTCGTGGTCGGCCCCGCCGTCGTCGTCGTCACATATCCTTCGACCTGCACGACTTCGGCGTCCGCCAGACCTCCCGCATAGCTCACTCCGAACTCCACCTCGGTCGGCCGGTTTTCGGTCGCCGAGAACCGAAGGACGAGGGTGTTGTCGAGCTCCCGCTGGATCTGGCCGTACAGCGTGGACAGCTCTCCAGGATCGGGGGTCGACAGGAAGATCCCGTCCGAGGCCTCCACGATCTCCTGCAGCGGACCGGGATCGAACTCGGGAGACTCCAGTCCGACACCGAACGCCCGAACCTCGAGCGCCTGGAGGCTGGCGATCGCATCCTCTTTCGTGGCGGTGCTGGCCTGGTCGGAACCGTCGGAGAGCACGATCATGTTGCGCCGCAGCGCCGACGTCGACCCCCGGTACAGCTCGGCGGCGCGGACGACGGCGTCGTAGAGCGCCGTCGAGTTGGCGGCCTCCAGGGCGTCGATCCGTTCGTTGAGGGTGGAGGCCGACGTCGTGAACGACGACACCACCGTCACCTCGTCGTTGAAGGTGACCAGGGCGACGAAATCCTCGGGACGTTTCTCCGAGACGAAGGTCTTCGCCGCCGCCTTCGCCGCCTCGAGGGGTTCGCCCTGCATGCTGCCGGACACGTCGATGACCAGCACGACGCCGACCGGGACCCGGGATGAACGGATCGGGGTGATCTCCACGCCGTCGATCGGCACCCCGTTCTCGGTGACCACCACCTCAGAGGGGTCGATCGGGTCGCTGAGGTTGCGGAACTCGACCACCATCGTCACCCGCCCACCCTCGGCGTAGCGGGTGGTGTTGACGTTGACGATCTCCACCTCGGGCACCGTCTGAGCCTGGGCGACCCCCGGGAAGAGGCCGACGAGCGAGGCGACCAGGACGAGACGTGTGATCCGTGTCACCGTGTGAGGGAGAACTGGTCGGAGCGCCGGGCGAAGGGCTCGGGGTCGAAGAGGTCAGGCGGGAGTTTGATCCCGAAGTCTGCCAGCCGCTCCGAGAACGTGGGTCGAATCCCCGTCGCCTTGAGCCGACCGAGGAACCTGCCGTGCTCGTCGACACCCATACCGAAGTCGAACAGGAACAGATCCTGGAGGGTGATGATGTCGCCTTCCATCCCCTCCACCTCGGTGATGTGAGTGATCCGCCGGGTGCCGTCCCGCAGGCGGCTCACATGCACGATGAGGTCGACCGCCGAGGCGATCTGCTCTCGGATCGCCCGCACCGGCAAATCGTATCCCGCCATGAGCACCATCGTCTCCAGCCGCGAGAGGGTGTCCCGGGGGCTGTTGGAGTGCAGGGTCGTCAGGGAACCGTCGTGGCCGGTGTTCATGGCCTGCAGCATGTCGAGGGCCTCACCACCCCGAACCTCACCCACCACGATCCGGTCGGGCCGCATCCGCAGGGTGTTGCGGACGAGGTCACGGATGGTGATCTGGCCTTTGCCTTCGATGTTGGCGGGCCTGGCCTCCAGGCTGAGGACGTGATCCTGGTGGAGCTGGAGCTCGGCGGCGTCTTCCACGGTCACGATCCGCTCGTCTGACGGCAGGTACCCGGACAGCACGTTGAGGGTGGTCGTCTTCCCCGAGCCAGTCCCTCCGGAGATGATGATGTTGAGCCTGCCGACGACGCAGGCCCGCAGGAAGTCGGCCACCCGCTGCGTCAGGGTGCCGAAACGAACCAGGTCGGCTTCGGTGAGGGGGTCGACGGAGAACTTCCGGATCGTCAGGAACGGGCCGCCGATCGCCAGCGGTGCGATCACCGCGTTGACCCGGGAGCCGTCGGGAAGCCGGGCGTCCACCATCGGGGTCGCCTCGTCCACGCGGCGGCCGACCTGCCCGACGATCTTGTCGATGATCCGCCGGAGATGCACCTGATCGACGAAGCGGACATCGGTCTTCTCGATCTTCCCGTTGCGCTCGACATAGACGTCGTACGGCCCGTTCACCATGACCTCGGTGACCTCCGGGTCGTTGAGGAGCGGGTCGATCGGACCGTACCCGAGTACGTCGGAGGCGATCTCGTTGAGGAGTTGCTTCTGGTCGGCGGCGGTGAGCGGCAGGCCCTGTTCCTGGTCGAGGGCCCACTCCAGCATCTCGATGACGCGCAAGCGCAGCTCGGCGTCGGACATCTGACGGTCGTACAGGGTCGGGCCCAGCTCTTCGACGACCTTGAAGTGAAGCCGTCCCCGCAACTCGGTGAGGGCCTCGGCTCGGGCGCCACCGAAGCTGGAGGCTTCGGCGGCCTTGGCGGCTGCGACTCGTTCGGACAGCGATGGCATGACCGCTTCCCCTCTCTTACCTCGGGTGGTTCCCACTCACTTTCGGCGCATCCTGGAACGTCCTGAAGTACTCTCTAGCGGCCTGCCGAGTACGACCTCGGCGACCTCCTCGAAGCCCTTCGCCACCTTCGACTTGGGGGCCGACTCGACCACCGGGCGACCTTCGTTCACCGAAGCGGCCACCGACCCGTCGGACGGGATCCTCGCCTGGATCTCCGACTTGAGGGCCCCTTCGATCTCGCGATCGTCGAGACGGGCTTTGGCGTTGGAGCGGTTGAGGACGAGCGACACTTTGTTGGTCGGGAACTTCAGGAGTCGGAGCGTCTCCAACGCCAGTTTGGCGTTCTTCACGGACGGGAGGTCCATGTCGACGACCATGAGGATCTGGTCGGAGGTCTCCAGCAGGGACAGGAGCAGCTCGTCCATCATCGACGCCGTGTCGATGATCACGTAGTCGAACATGCCCCGGAGGACCTCGATGATCTGGAGGAGGCCGGCGGTGGTGATGTCGTCGGCGAACGCCGGCTCCAGCGGAGCCGCCAGGACCTTCAGGCCGCTGGGGTGGGGCGTCAGGATCGAGTCGATGAGTTGTTGGTCGAGCCGATGCAGCTCGGCGGCGGCGTTGACGACCGTGAACTTCGGTTCGAGCTGCAGCACCAGGCAGACGTCGCCGAACTGGAGGTCGGCGTCCACCAGACAGACCTTCGTCCCGGGTTCGCGGGCGAGCAACACCCCGAGGTTGGTGGCGGTGACGGTCTTGCCGCTCCCGCCCTTCGCCGACATCACGGTGATGACTCGACCCCGATCGGACGCCCCTTCGGCCCGGGCCTCGGCGGCACTGCGGAGCTTGAGCATGTCGCTCGAGAACTGGGTGATCGCCTGTTCGATCTTCTCCTCGGTAAGGGGAGCCTCGATCACATCGGACACGCCGGCGCGCATCGCCGCCCGCAGGAGGTTGGCGGTCACCGACTCGGCGACGATGAGGCTGATCAGTGTCGGGTCTTGCAGACGGAGCTGTTTGACGCCGCCCAAGGCTTCTTCACGAGCGAAGCTCGGCCCGAGGATCACCATTCGGAGCTGTCCGCTCTCCATGGCGGCCAGGGCATCGTTGATGGTCCGGGCGGTGGGCAGCCTCCCGTCGAAGAGACGCTTGGCCTGGTCGATGAATTCGTCGTTTTCGTCGACGACCAGCAAGTTGTTCTCGGTCAGCGACACCGCCCCGATCCCTTCATCCGCTGCTGAAGATGTCCTCGACCAGGTCACCCTCGAAGAGCGACTCGATCGTGATCCCCTTGGTGGTGATCTCCACGAAGTCTTCGGGCACCAACGTCAGGTAGATGGAACCGTTGTCGAGGGCGAACACGAGACGTTCCGCCTGCTCCGGTGTGACTTCGAGGGTGTACACGGACACGATCTGTGGCGCCTCCTCACCTTCGGGCGCCCCGGCGGCCGCCGGCACCGTCACCTCGACCGGCTGGTCTTCGAGGGGACGGGTGTCTCGTCCCACGGCCAGCACGGGGATACCCTGAAGGACGAACCGAGTGTAGGGGACGGTCACCGTCTGTTCCTGGTCGGCGCCCTCCCCGGCCGGGGGCTCACCCTCGGTGGGGATCCCGAAGTCGGGCGGCGCCTCGGAAGGGATCAGCCGCGCCTCGATGTCCACCGACACGATCACGTTGACGCGATCCCCCGGCTCCACGAAGCCGTTGACGCCTTGGATGAGACCGGGATCGATGGTGATCGCTTGGAGACCTTCGCCGATCAGTTCCCGCAAGGGCGTGACTTCGACGGTCTCTTCGACCCATTGCGACTGGGTCAAGATGGCGTTCTGGGAGATCGGCCCGGCGGCGACCCGGTTCTGCAGCACGCTCTGGAGCTGCTCCTGGGTGGTGATGGCATCGGCGGGCAGGTCCTCCTGCTGTTCCAGGCTCTCCTGGTAGAGCTGACCAGGCGACGACAACACGATGTTCCCCGACGTCCCCTCGGCGATCGGCTGCACCGCTCGGAACACCGGCACCTGCTGCTGACCCGCGAGGATGTCCTCTTCGACCCCGGTGAGGTACTGGTAGATGGCGAAGGCGGCGACCCCCGCCAACAGCAGCGCCACCACCAGAACCAACGCTCTCCTACCCATCAGTGCTCCTTAGTGTTCTGAGCCATCGTCCTTGGGTTGCGACCCGCACCCTCCCCGGGGCTTCGACGTCCCGGGCCTCGGCGGGTCCGCCCGAGGGGACGTCCCGTCCCGACACGCGTGCCGTGCCAGCATTGTTTCGGAGGGCGCGCGGGGTGACTTGAGGGAAACCGCGTCCAGATTCGCACAAGCCCCCCCACCGGTCAAGCAACGTCAGCGCCGTCCGATCCCGCGTTCTTTCAGCTCCTGAAGGATGGCTTCGAGGGAAGCATCCACCGCCACCGGCGGACGCTCCTCCTCGGTCTCGGCGGGCCCGAACTCCCGTTCGAACTCCCGCCGAGGCGGACGCCGCGTCGGCCGGGCCTCTTTCCGTTCGCTCCATTCGGGCAGCGCCTGCTTGATCGAGAGGCTGACCCGACGGCGTTCGTCGTCGAGTTCGGTGATCTTCGCCCGCACCTTCTGGCCGATGGTCAGCTCCAGCTCCGGCGACTCCACCCGATGGATGGCGATCTCGGAGACATGCACCAGCCCTTCGACCCCTTCACCCACCGAGACGAACGCCCCGAAGGGGACGGTCTTGATGACGGTCCCCTCCACCACGTCGCCCACCTCATGGTCCCGGGCGAACACCACCCAGGGGTCTTCCAGGGTCTGGCGGATCGACAGGGAGATGCGTTCCCGCTCCCGGTCGACCTCGAGGACCTTGACCTGGACCTTGTCCCCGACCTTGACCACTTCCGAAGGGTGGTTGACGTGCTGCCAGGAGAGCTCCGAGACGTGGACGAGCCCGTCCATGCCGCCCAGATCGACGAAGGCGCCGAACGCCACCACCGAAGAGACGACCCCTTCCCGGATCTCACCTTCCTGGAGCTCGTCGAGGAAGGCCTGGCGCTGCTCGGCCTGCTCCTCCTCGAGGAACGCCCGGCGGGACAGCACCACGTTGTTCCGGTTTCGGTCCAGTTCGATGACCTTCGCCTCGATCTCCTGGCCGATGAAGGGTTCGAGGTCACGGACCCGGCGGAGGTCGACGAGGGACGCCGGCAGGAAACCCCGGAGGCCGATGTCGACGATCAGACCGCCTTTCACGACTTCGATGACGGTGCCCTTCACCGTCTTGCCTTCGTCGGTGAGCCGCTGGATCCGCCCCCAGGCCCGTTCGTATTGGGCTCGTTTCTTCGAGAGGATCAGGCGGCCCTCTTCGTCCTCTTTGTTGAGGACCAGAGCCTCCACCCGGTCGCCCACGGACACGACCGTCCTCGGGTCGACGTTCTTTCGGATCGAGAGTTCGTCGGCGGGGATCAGACCTTCGGATTTGTAGCCGATGTCGAGCATCGCCCCTTCGGCGTCGACGTTCACGACCGTCCCTTCGACGATGTCGCCTTCTTTGAACTCGAGGACGGTGTGGGCGATGGCCGCTTCGAAATCCTCGGCGATCTCCTCGGGGAGGTCGGCGATGCTGGGCGCCACGATGGCGGTCGGACCGTCTCGGTACACCTTTTCGGTGACCGGAGTCGGGGCTTCGGCCACTTCGGGGCCGGCGTCACCCGCCTCGGGTTCGGCGGCGTCGGTTGCTACGGGGACATCGGTCTCGGTGACCGGCGTGGAGGCTTCGGCCTGGGCGTCGCCCGGGGCGTCGGCCGGTGTCGCGTCCGTGGCCTCGACGGTTTCGTCGGTCACGGGCGCGGCGTCGTGTTCGGTGGACATGAGTGGTTTGGGTACCTCCGGAATGCAAGCTCTTTGCGCGAACCTCTGTGGGAGGGCGCGAAGGCCCCCATACGCTAACACATCCGCGTGGGGCGGGGAAGCGTCAGGTCTTGCACTCCGCCAGGTTGGCGCCGGTGGCGACCTCCACCCGGAGCGGCACCGCCAGGTCGGCCACTCCCTCCATCGTCTCCTTGGTCACCGCGATCACCTCGTCCACTTCTTCCGGTGGCGCTTCCAGGACGAGCTCGTCGTGGATCTGGAGGAGCTGGCGAGCCTCGAAGGAGGCCCGAAGCCTGCGATCGAGCTCGATCATGGCCAGCTTGATGATGTCGGCCGCCGTGCCCTGGACCGGCGCGTTGAGGGCCATCCGCTCCCCCATCTGACGCAGCCGGTGGTTGTCGCTCTTCAGCTCCGGCAGGTACCGGCGGCGCCCGAACAGGGTGGCCGTGTACCCGAGTCGCCGTGCCTCCGCCACGGTCCGTTCCATGAACTCCCGCACCTTGGGGAACTGCTCGAAGTAGGTGTCGATGTGCGCCTGCGCTTCTTCCCGGTCGATGCCCAGCCGCTGGGCGACGCCGTACGCCTCCATGCCGTAGAGGAGCCCGAAGTTGATCGCTTTCGCTCGACGACGCATCTCCCGGGTGACCTGGCCTTCGGGGACCCCGAAGATCCGGGAGGCGGTGGCGGTGTGGACGTCGGCATCTTCTTCCTGGAAGACCGCGACCAAGCCGGGATCCCGTGAGAGGTGGGCGAGAACCCGCAGCTCGATCTGGGAGTAGTCGGCCACCACGAAGGTCCAGCCCGTGCTCGGCACGAACGCCCGCCGGATCATCATCCCCACGTCGGAACGCACCGGGATGTTCTGGAGGTTGGGCTCTTCGGACGACAACCTGCCGGTGGCCGCCGCCATCTGGTTGAAGCGGGTGTGGATCCTCCCGTCGGGGCCGATGACGGGCAGGTAGCCGTCGACGTAGGTGGAGCGGAGTTTCTCCAACTCCCGGTATGCCAGGAGCTCTTCGACGATCGGGTGCGAACCGGCGAGTTTGGCCAGCACCGAGGCGTCGGTGGACGGCTTGCCCTTGGCGGTCTTCTTCTGCACCGGAAGGCCCAACTCGACGAACAACACCCGACGGAGCTGTTCGGTCGAGTTGACGTTGAACGGTCCACCGGCGAGCTCGTGGATCCGTCGCTCGTGCTCGGCGATCTTGCGCCGCAGCTCCTCCCCCAACTCGGTGAGGTATGCCCGGTCGACGGCGATGCCCACCACCTCCATCCGGGCCAGCACCTCGACCAACGGCATCTCGATCCGGCGGTAGAGGTCCAGCTCGTCCCGGGCTGCGAGCTCCTCGGTGAGGACATCCTCGAGGAGGAGGGTGGCCGCGGCACGTCGTGCCCATAGATCGAGATCGGGGCCTCCGTCGAGGGCGAGCAGCCCTTGGCCGTTCTCCTCGACCTCGGCACGGTCGGCCGACACCAACTCGACCCCGAGGTAGCGGTCGGCCACCTCGGCGAGATCGTAGGCCCGGATGGCGGGGTCGAGCACGTAGGCGGCGAGGGCGGTGTCGACGTCGACGTGGATCTCACGACCCGACTCCAACGCCCGGCGGACCAGGGGTTTCGCATGGTGCATCACCGTCCGCACCCGACGCTCCGCCAGGAGTCGCCACACACCTTCGGCGGCGTGTTCGGGCACGATCCACGCCCGGTCTTCGTCGGTCGCCACGGCGAACCCACGGAACTCGCCGTCTTCAACCGCCACCACCGCCGCCGTCTCCGCCTCGGTGACCGGGAATCGAACGGCGTCACCGACCAGGACCGCCTCGGTGTCGAGGACCCGGCTCGGCTCCGCCGTCCCACCGCCGGGACGGAGGGCGGCCAGGTCTTTCCAGAGGCTGTGGAACTCCAAGGAGGTGAACAGCTCCTTCGCCGCCCTCAGGTCCCAGGGACGCAGCCGCATCGCCGACGGGTCGACGTCGACGTCGAGATCCCGCACGAGCCGCATGAGCCGCCGGTTGAGGAACACCTGGTCCCGGTGGGTGGCGAGGTTCTCCGCCAGCTTGGGACTGAGCTCGTCGAGATGCTCGTAGATCCCCTCCAACGTCCCGTAGGTGGAGACGAGCCGAGCCGCGGTCTTCTCCCCCACACCGGGCACCCCCGGCAGGTTGTCGGAGGGGTCGCCCCGCAGGGCGGCGTATTCGACGTAGTGCTCGGGGTCGATGCCGTAGCGCTCGCAGACCCACCGGGCGTCGGCCAGCACGGTGTCGCTGATGCCCCGGCGGGTGTAGAGCACCTTCACGTGGTCGTCCACGAGCTGGAAGGCGTCCCGGTCGCCCGTGACGACCAGCACGTCCCAGCCTTGGTCCTTTGCCCGTTCGGCGACCGACGCGATCACGTCGTCCGCCTCGTAGCCCTCCACCTCGAGCTGGGGGATCTCCAGCGTGTCGAGGATCTTGCGCATCAACGGGAGCTGACTCTTGAAGGTGTCCGGCGCCCGCTCCCGTTGCGCCTTGTAGTCGGGGAACGCTTCGGAACGGAACGTCTCCCTGGAGACGTCCCAGGCGACCGCCACCGCGTCGGGGTGCTGCTCGGCGAGCAGCTTGGTCAACATGCGGGTGAAGCCGTAGGCGGCGTTGGTGACTTGACCCGACGACGTGGCGAGGTCGTCGGGGAGGGCGTAGAACGCCCGGTAGGCGATCGAGTGTCCGTCGACGAGGGCGAGGGTGGGCATCGGTTCGACGGTAGCGGTCACCCTTCGAGTCGTCGCAACAACTCGCGGTGTCTCTCCTCCAAGACCCGGCGTCGCCGCTCCAACTCGGCCAGGCGCCGTTCGAAACGGGCCACGTCTGCGGCGACCAGGTCGGCTTCCCGCCGGTCCATCGGGGCGCCGCTCACCGCGGCGTCACGTACCGCGTCGTCGTGGAGGTGCCGGTGGTAGACCAACTCTTCGGCTACGAGCCGCTCCTCCTCCGCCAGACGGGCGAGCTCGTCGACGATTCGGAACAGTTTCCGCTCCAGCCGCGTTGACCGACGGGACACCACCGGCATGGTACCGAGGGTCGGTGCCGGCGCACACCCGGTACACTGGTGGTCCTCGCCGGGATGGCGTAATTGGCAGCCGCGATGGACTCAAAATCCATTGGGTGAAAACCCGTGCGGGTTCGAGTCCCGCTCCCGGCACGATCCACCACGGGCGGCGCAATGCCGCGCGTGGCGGACACGAACCGGTAGTGTGAGATCTGCAACGGCCGCCGAGCACGATCCTTTGCCGCATCCCCCACTCCCCCCACTCCCTGGCTCAGGATCGGTCGATCGGTGGCCGTTGCCCCGTCGGAATCACGCCGGCGACCACCGCCGGGAGGAAGGTACCGTCAACGGACGGCGGCGGCGAGGTCGGCCACGACCTGGGCCAGTTCGGACGCCGCCGCGTCGGGGTTGTCGGCTTCCAGCACCCTCCGAACCAGAGCCGAACCGACGATGACCCCGTCGGCGACACGGGCCGCCGCTGCCGCCTGGGAGGGCGTCGAGATCCCCACACCGGCCACCACCGGGACGTCGGTGACGGCCCGGATGCGTCCGACGAGACCCTCCAGCCGACCTCCCGCCTCGTCCCGTTCCCCCGTCACTCCCATCTCGGCCACGGCGTAGACGAAACACGGATCCGCCGCCGCCACCGCCTCGATCCGGGCGGTGCCGGAGGTGGGGGCGACGAACTGCACCACCCCCAGTCCGCGACGGTCGGCGGCCCGCCGCAGTGGCCCGGACTCTTCCACCGGCAGGTCGGGGACGATGACCCCGTCGGCACCCGCCTCGGCCGCCGCCACCACGAACTCGTCGACCCCCCGATGCAGGATCGGGTTGGCGTAGGTCATCACCAGCACCGGGAGGCCCGTGGATTCCACCACCGCCGCCACCAGCTCCAGGGCGACGTCGGGGCTGGTGCCGGCTTCGATCGCCCGCTCGCTCCCCCGCTGGATCACCGGACCGTCCATGAGGGGGTCGGTGTAGGGGATCCCGACTTCGAAGCCGTCTGCCCCGGCTCCCGCCATGGCCTCGAACAGCGCGAGGGACGTCCCCGGGTCCGGCAGGCCGGCGGTCATGTAGGGCAGCAGGACGGCGCGACCCTCCGCACGGGTCCGGGCGAACAGCGACGAGAGCCGTTCCCGTCCCATCAGCGTCGCTTCCCGATCTCTTCGACGTCCTTGTCGCCCCGACCCGACAGGTTGACGAGGACCCGGCGTCCCTCCAGCCGGCGACGCTCCCGGGCGACCCAGGCGATCGCGTGCGCCGATTCGAGGGCGGGGATGATCCCCTCTGTGCGGGCGAGCAGCTCGACTCCTTCCAGGGCTTCGTCGTCGGTGACCGATTCGTACCGGGCGAGCCCGGTCTGGTGGAAGTAGGCGTGCTCCGGTCCCACCCCCGGGTAGTCCAGCCCCGCCGAGATCGAATGAGCCTCCCGCACCCGACCCTGTTCGTCCTGGAGGAGGTAGGTGGCGCTGCCGTGGAGGACGCCCGGTGTCCCCGCCCCGATCGACGCCCCGTGCCGACCGGTGTCGATCCCCTCACCGGCCGCTTCGATCCCTACCAGCTCGATGCCCCGCTCCGCCAGCGGATGGAAGATCCCCATCGCGTTCGAGCCTCCGCCGACACAGGCGACGACGACGTCGGGGAGGTCGTCGCCCATCTGGTCGAGGACCTCTTCGCCGATCACCCGCTGGAACTCCCGCACCATCCAGGGGAAGGGATGGGGTCCGACGACCGAGCCGATCACGTAGTGGGTGTCTTCGACGGTCCGGACCCAGTCCCGCATCGCTTCGGAGACGGCGTCCTTCAGGGTTCCTGCCCCCGTCCGCACCGCGACGACTTCGGCGCCGAGGATCTCCATGCGCAACACGTTGAGGGCCTGGCGTTCGATGTCGACCTCGCCCATGTACACCGTGCAGTCGAGACCGAAGTAGGCGGCGGCGGTGGCGGTCGCCACCCCGTGCTGGCCGGCTCCGGTCTCGGCGATGACCCGGGGTTTGCCCATGCGACGGGCGAGGAGGCCCTGGCCGATGGCGTTGTTGATCTTGTGCGCGCCCGTGTGGGCGAGGTCCTCTCGTTTCAGGAGCACCTCCACCCCCAGGTGTTCGGAGAGACGCCGGGCAGGATGCAGCGGAGTCGGCCGTCCGATGTAGGTGGTGAGGATCTCTGAGAACTCGGCGCGGAATTCGGGGTCGCTCCACGCCTCGGCGAACGCCGTCTCGAGCTCCTCGAGGGCGGGCATGAGCGTCTCGGGGGCGAAACGTCCCCCGAATTCGCCGAACCTGCCCCGTTCGTCGGGACGGTCGAGCTTGATCGTCATGCCGATTTCGCCTCCTCCACGAACCGTCGGATCCGTTCGGGATCCTTCCTGCCGGGCGATGACTCTAGGCGCGACGAGGCGTCCACCCCCCACGGGCGCAGCCGGCGGATGGCCGCGCCGACGGTGCCGGGCCCGAGACCTCCCGCCAACACCCATCGTCGGTCGATCCCGTCGGCCCACGAAGGGTCGAAGGACCGCCCCGATCCTCCGTGGAGGCCGGGCACGGCGGTGTCGAGGAGCGGGGTCTCGTCGGGGGGGATCCCCTCCAGGTCCACGGGGCCGTCGACCGCGACCGGACGGAGCACTTCGAGGCCCCGGTGTCGTGCCGCCCGGGCCGCCGAGGCGCTGTACCGGCCGTGGGGTTGGACACCGTCCACCCCCAGTTCGACGGCGAGACGTACGAGCCGATCGGGGGTGAGGTCGACGGTGACGAGGAACGTCGCCACCGGTGCGTCCGCGGCCAGCTCGGCCGCCACGTCCAGATCGACCCTCCGGGGAGAGTCGGCGATGACGATGCCGACCGCGTCGGCACCCGCCTCGGCCGCCGCCTCGACGTCCCCTGGTCGGGACACCCCGCACACCTTCACCCACGTCACGGCTCGACCCCGGTCATCTCGGCGAGGAGCCGGGACGGATCGTCGGCGGTCACCAGACTCTCCCCGACCAGTACGGCGTCGTAGCCGGCCGCTGCCATCCGACGGGCGTCGTCCGCCCCCCCGATGCCGCTCTCGGCGACCTTCACCGAGAAGCCACCGAGTTCGGGTCCGAGGGTCTCGGCCACGGCCAGGTCGACCCGGAACGTCGTCAGGTCACGGTTGTTCACCCCGACGATGCGTGCACCTGCCGCCTCGGCACGACGCACCTCGTCGACGGTGTGGACTTCGACGAGGGCCTCCATGCCGGCTTCGACGGTCTCGGACAACAGGGCGGTCAGGGTGGCGTCGTCGAGGGCGGCCACGATCAGCAGCAGGGCATCGGCCCCGGCGGCGCGCGACTCCCACACCTGGACGGGATGCACGATGAAATCTTTGCGGAGGACCGGTACCGCGGTGGTGCGCCGCACCTCGGTGAGGTCGTCGAGGGAGCCGTCGAAGAAGTCGGGGTCGGTGAGCACCGAGATGGCGGCGGCGCCCCCGGCGGCGTACCGGTCGGCCTGGCGTACCGGGTCGAGGGCGGCGGCCAGGGCGCCCCGCGACGGGGAGCGGCGCTTGATCTCGGCGATGACCGACATCCCGGGACGACTCAGCGCCCCTTCGAAGCTCCGGGTCTCGGGCATGCGGTCGGCGGCGCGGCGGACGGCGACGACGTCGATCTCCGCCGCCCTCCTCCGGGCCGCCTCCAGCATCGCGCTCAGCATCGGCGCATGGTAGGACCGTCTCCGGGTTCGCCTCCTCTCGGCGGCTCAGACGTTGCGGACCGGCGGGGCGGGGATCTCCACCGTCACGGTGGTCCCCTCCCCCGGACGCGAGGCGACGTCGACCGTGCCGCCCATCGCCTCCACCAGCCGTGCCACGATCGAGAGCCCCAGACCGGACCCTTCCGGGCGCGCCTCCCGGTACCGTCGGGCCACGTAGAACCGTTCGAACACGTGGGGGAGGTCCTCCGGGTCGATCCCGGGCCCGGTGTCGGCCACCGTGACCGTCACCGACGTCGGGGCACCCGCCAACTCGACGGTGACCCGCCCCGCCTCGGGGGTGTATCTGAGGGCGTTCTCCACGAGGTTGGCGACGAGCTGGGCGATCCGGTCGGGGTCGACGGATCGCAGCCCGACCGCTTCGAAACGACGGACGAGCTCCACCCGTGCGGCCCGGGCCCTCGGTTCGAACCCGGCGACCACCTCGGTCAGGTGGGCCGAGAGGTCCACCGGTTCCGGCCGGAGGGTGAACTCGGCGGATTCGAGGCGGGCGAGGAGCATCACGTCTTCGATGAGCCGCCGGAGCCGGCGACTCTGGGTGTCCAGGACCGCGGCGATGCGGCGCACCTCGTCGGGGTCGTCGATGCCCTCTTGGAGCGCCTCGGCGTAGCCGCCGATCGTCGTGAGGGGTGTCCGAAGGTCGTGGCCGACGCTGAGGAGGAACTCCCGCTCCCGCGCCCGGGATTCGGCGAGCCGCTCCGCCATCTCGTTGAAAGCGTCCGCCACCGCCGACAGCTCGTCGTCGCCTTCCGCCTCGGCCCGTACGGTGAGATCCCCGGCCGACACCGAGCGGGCGGCCTCGGCCAGCGGCTCGAGACGGCGCTCCAGGGAGCGGGACAGGATCCGGGCGGCGACCGCGGCCAGCAAGGCGACCACCACCAGGACCGCCGCCAGCAGCCGGGTGGGGATCGCCTCGGTCTGGAACGCCCCGGTGAGGGCGAGGGCGACCACGGCACCTCGGCGGCCGACCTCTGCCACCGGCACCACCAGGACCTGGTGGGTGCGGTCGTCCCTCGGGATCTGCAGGAAGATGGTCTCGCCCCGCAGCAGCCGGGCGGTGTCGAGCCCGAGCTCACCGATGGCCGGGCGCCCCACGATCCCCCCGTCGGCGGCGACGACGAAGATCTGCAGCTCGGTCGACCCGGCTGCCCGCCGCAGCGAGTCGAGTTCGGCGGCCAGGGTCGTGTCACCCGACCTGATCTGCGCGATGACGTCACGGTCGGCCAGCCGGGACCGGATCTGGTCGGCCGCCACCGCGGCGACCCGGGCCATCTCCCGACGTGTCGCCTGGGACCGTTCGGCGTTGGCGGCGACCACCAGTGCCACGGTCAAGGTGACGAGGACGGCGGCCGCCACCCCGAAGATGGCCCAGAAGAACCGGCGACGCATCAGCCGTCCAGCCGGTATCCGACGCCCCAGACGGTCTCCAGCGGCAACGCGGGGATCTTCTTGCGGAGCTGACGAACGTGGACGTCGACGGTCCTCGTCTCCCCGAAGTAGTCGTATCCCCAGACCGCCGACAGGATCTGGGCACGTGACAGCGCCAACCCCCGATTCTCCGCCAGGTACCAGAGCAGATCGAACTCGCGGGCGGTGGGGCGGATCACCTCCCCGTCCGGGGTGCGTACCTCCCGCCGCCCTCCGTCGATCTCCACTCCGGCCACCTCGATCACCTTCGGGACCTCCCTCGGTTCTTCGATCCGCCGGAGCACCGCCTTGACCCGTGCCAGGAGCTCGCGCGGGGAGAAGGGCTTGGTGACGTAGTCGTCCGCTCCCACCTCGAGGCCCACCACCTTGTCCACCTCTTCGTCCCGGGCGGTGAGCATGATGACCGGCACCGACGAGAACCCCCGGATCGCCTTGCAGACGTCGATCCCGTCGATCCCCGGCAGGTTCAGGTCCAACAGGACGACGCTGACCGGCCGGGTCCGGAGCCGGGCGATGGCCTCCTCGCCGGTGACGGCGTGGAGGAATCGGAACCCGTCCCGTTCGAAGAAGCCCCGCAGCATGTCGGCGATGGCGTCTTCGTCTTCGATGAGGAGCACGGTGCCTTTGGTCATGTCCACCCACAGCATCGGCCGGTGCAGATACGATCCTGAGAGAGAACGGTAAGGAAACCGTAAAGACGATCAGCCGACGACGAGGGCCTCCCACGGTCCCAGGGTGTCGGGCACGGGGCCTCCTTCCCGACCACGGTCGGTGGCGACGAGGACCCGTCCCTCCACCGCCGCCGGCACGGCGACGGCACCGTCGGAGAGGTTGAGGACCACCCACAGGTCGTCCTCCCCGGCGAGGATCCGGCGATAGGCGAGGGGGTTCGCCTCCTCACCGACGAGCTCGATGTCGCCGAGCTGGAGGACGGGGCGGGACCGGCGAAGTGCCAGCAGCCTGCGGTAGAGCGACAGGTGCGAGTCGGGGTCGGCGAGCTCGGAGGCCACGTTACGTCGGGGATGGTCAGGATGGACCGGGAGCCACGTCGACGGGGTTCCCGGCGGCGAGAAGCCCGCATGCTCACCGTCGGACCACTGCATGGGGGTACGGCACCCGTCCCGGCCGAAACCGGGCATCCGCCGACCCCAGGGATCCTGCTGCCGCTCGGGCGGGATGTCGAGGTCCTCCATCCCGATCTCGTCCCCCTGGTAGATGGTGGGGGTGCCCCTCAGGGTGAGGAGCAGCACCGCGGCCGCCTTCGACGCCTCCCATCCGAACCGGGTGACGATGCGGGGCTCGTCGTGGTTGCCGAGGACCCAGTTGGGCCAGGCCCCGGGAGGCATCGCCGTCTCGACCCCTTCGATCGCCCAGCGGATCTTCGCCGGGTCGAGCCCGGTGAGGAGGAGCGCGAAGTTGTAGGGCTGGTGTAGTTCGTCCAACGCTTCGCCGTAGTACGAGGCCCATCGCTCCCAGTCGAACTCGTGGATCTCGCCCACCGTGTAACGGTCACGCCCGTCGGAGTGGCCGTCCACCACCCGGCGGATCTTGCGGAACATGGGGTGGATGTCGGGGTCGGCCATGTCGTGGACGTGGCGTTGCGAGGAGAACTCGGCGCTGATCTTGTAGCCGTCGTCGGGGACCG
>Ga0256830_1000953_pt1 | contig 21414 bp, 14 predicted proteins | sample 128326metaG_FD_190537 | JGI IMG/M metagenome (GOLD analysis project Ga0256830, IMG submission 190537) | Hydrothermal vent microbial communities from Lau Basin, Pacific Ocean - 128-326 | ecosystem: Environmental > Aquatic > Marine > Hydrothermal vents | place: Pacific Ocean: Lau Basin | collected... | reverse complement strand
ACGAATAACACCCTTTCCACAAAAAACGCCGCCGCCGAAACCAGGGCCTCATACCGGCCGCCGTCTTCCTGCGAGGGTTCCATGGCGGCAATCTCCTCCAACAGACGGCCGAGATCCTCCGGCAGTGGCTTGTCGGGACTGATCAGGTCGCCGAAATGCGAAGGGTCCCGTTGAAAATCCTGGACCAGTTGGAAGATGTCATATGCCACCGTAAGGCCTCACCAAGCTTCTCAGTAGAGATTCACAAGGAAAATTCCGATTGCGGCCATCGGAAAACCCACCGCCCACCTCAAGGAATATCGTCCCGCTCCGCATGTCCCTTGAGCCCGTATTCTATCAGGACAAGCTGAAATTTTAGAAGGTTAACAATATCACAGGAGAATTTACCTGCGCTTTTCCACCCTTCACGCAACATGCCCCGGAAATTGCCGCCCGCACGCTTCCCGGAAAGTAACGTTTTTCGCAAGTCTCGGCAACACAATGAGTTCCCCAGTGACATTAAAGATATTTGCCCTTTTTGTCGATGCTGCTGAATGAAGCAGCAATATTTAAGAGCAAAAATTGCTATACTTAAAGGCTTTCCCCTGGCGGATAAGCTGGAATCAGCGCGGCCCGATTTAAGGAGCAAACCGCGCAGTCTGCATACTCTAAAGTGGAGCATTCCTGGACAATGAAGAATCGCGCATTGAATCTGGATTTCGGCCAGCCAGCCCACGACACCTTGTACGGGGTTTTTGAATCCAGGGCCAAGACCAACCCGGGCGATATCGCTATCGAGGTTCCCGGCAGAGCGCCGCTCGACTTCAAGCGTCTGCGCCAACTCATCAATGAAACCCTGTCCAGTCTGAATCAGGCCGGAATCGGGAGGGGGGACCGGGTGGCCATGGTCCTGCCCAACGGACCGGAAATGGCCGCGGCCTTTCTCGCTGTCGGCGCGGCTGCCACCTGCGCCCCGCTCAATCCCGGATACCGTAGAAGTGAGTTTGAATTCTTCCTTTCCGACCTGAATGCCAAGGCGCTGCTGATCCAGTCCGGCATGGACTCTCCGTCCAGGGACGTGGCCGCGGAGAAGGGGATCCCGGTCATCGAGCTTGTGCCTGAGCTGGAGGCCCCCGCAGGCGTTTTCTCCCTGCGGGCGGATATCGATGCCGCGGCCAGCCATGGCGGGCCCGCCAGTGCCGAGGACATTGCGCTGGTATTGCATACTTCCGGAACGACATCCAGGCCCAAGATCGTGCCGCTGTCCCACCGCAATATCTGCACCTCCGCCCACAACATCGGCCTCACCCTCGGCCTGAGCAGCAAGGACCGTTGCCTCAATGTCATGCCGCTGTTCCATATTCACGGCCTGATTGCGGGCGTGCTGTCCTCCCTCGCCGCTGGAGGCCGCACCATCTGCATGCGCGAATTCTCCGCCCCCGAATTCTTCGAAATGATGCAAAACCACAGGCCCACCTGGTACACCGCCGTGCCCACGATCCACCAGACGCTGTTGTCCCGGCTGGCGGAGCACCGCCACCTGGTCGAGAATCACCAACTGCGCTTCATCCGCTCCTCATCCGCGGCCTTGCCGCCTCAGGTCATGAGCGATCTCGAAGAAGCCTTTGGCGTGCCTGTTCTGGAATCCTATGGCATGACGGAAGCGGCCCATCAGATGGCCAGCAATCCGCTGCCACCCCAAAAGCGCAAGCCTGGCTCGGCCGGTATCGCAGCCGGCCCCGATGTCGCCATCATGGACGAACAGGGCAACCTTCTGGACAGCGGCGAAACCGGTGAAATCGTCATACGGGGGGGCAATATAACCAAAGGATATGAAGGCAATGAACAGGCCAATGCCGAGGCCTTCACTAATGGATGGTTCCGGACCGGCGACCAGGGCTATCTGGATGACGAAGGCTATCTGTTCATTACGGGACGCCTCAAGGAAATCATCAACAGAGGCGGTGAGAAGGTTTCTCCAAGGGAGATAGACGAGGTGCTTCTCTCCCACCCGGAGGTGGCGCAGGCCGTGGCATTTGCGGTCCCCCATCCCTCGCTGGGCGAAGACATCGCGGCCGCCGTTATTCTCAAGAACGGGACGGAACTCAACGCGCCTGCGCTGCGCGAGTATCTGTTTGGAAAAATCGCTGACTACAAGATCCCCAGCCAATTGCTGATCGTGGACGAAATTCCCAAGGGGCCCACAGGCAAGATACAGCGCATCGGCCTGGCGGAGAAGTTCGCCAAGGCATTGCAGCATGATTTCATCGCGCCCGAGAGCGACCTTGAAAAAACCATCGTTGATATCTTCAAGGAAATCCTTGATATCGACCGGGTCAGCATGAATGAGAATTTCTTTGCCCTGGGAGGTGACTCCATACGCGCCACGCAGGCGGTGGCGCGGATTCGAACGGCCTTTCAGATTGAGATGCCCATCATCACCCTGTTCAGGAAGCCGACCGTGGAAGAACTCGCCGCGGAGGTCACGAGGCTGATGGAAAGCAATGATGGCGATGACCTTTCCGATATTCTGGCTGAATTGGAGAACCTGTCTGATGAAGAGGCGGAACGCCTGCTCAATGATCTGGATGGCGGCGCTCCCTGAACCGTCCGATGATATGCGCCAGCAGATTCAAATCCATTCTTGCAGTGCGCCAGAGAACATGACGGCCAGCCAACGGGGAACACCCGGGGAAATAACAAAGCCATGAAGGATACTGTCAGGAAACCCGAAAACGGTCAATTTGCTGATCAGATTTCCACCTTGTCGCCCGCCAAGCGCGCCCTTCTGGACAAGATTGCGGCCAAGGGAAAATGTGATGGCAATACGCTGATTGCTAAAACCCTCAAGAGACTGGGCATTACGCATGCATACAGTCTGGCGGGCACGCCCGTCGACCAGACCATGGGCGCTTGCATCCGGGAGGGCATTCGCGTACTGGGGGTCCGCCATCAACAGGCAGCCGTCATGATGTCCCTGGCGCAAAACTACACGGCGGGCAGGCTGGTTTCCGTCGCAATCGCCTCATTCGGCCCGGCCGTCACCAACACCATCACCGGCATATTGAACGCCAGGGACGATTGCTGGCCTCTCATAGTACTGGGAGGGCGTCAGCCGCTTGATACCCAGCATATGGGCTGTTTCCAGGACCTGGATGCCGTCCCCATTCTCAAGCCCATCACCAAGTGGGCCGCCGTGGTGGAATCCCCCCGGGACATCCCAGGATACCTCGAGCGCGCCTACCGCATCGCCATCTCCGGCAGGCCCGGCCCGGTTTATCTGGATATTCCCGTAAACGTCCTCACGGGCAATGGCATCATGAAACCAATTGGCAGCCTGTCGGATCCACCTCCGGCGCCCGACATGGACGGGATCAAACGCGCTGCTGACTTGCTGGCGAAGGCCAGGAGGCCCGCGCTGCTCCTCGGGAAAGGCGTAAGATGGTCTGCCCCTTTCGATGAACTTGCTCAACTGGTGGAGCGGCTCAACATGCCATTCACCACCTCGCCGATGGGCCGGGGCGCCCTGCCCGACGATCATCCTCTGTGCTTCAACGGCCTGTCGACTGATCTGCAGGGGGGCGCGGATGTCGTGCTGCTTGCGGGCGGCCGCATGAACTGGACGTTCCGTTATGGCAGCGAACTGGCCAAGGACGCAAAATTCATCCAGATCGATATCGAACCCGGTGAAATCGGCAGAAACGTCGAGCCCGCCGTAGGTATAACGGGTGATATCAAGGAAATCCTGGGCATGCTTCTGCGGGAGATCCCCAAGAGCGAGCCTTCAGAAGAGATTTCCAGGGAGCGGAAGGAATGGGTCAGGATCATGGATTCAAAACGCCAGGCCCGGCAACAGCGCCTGTACGAACTTGCAAATTCCGATGCGATCCCGATGAACCCCATGAGAATGTGCACCGAAATCCGCAACGTGCTGCCTCGCGACGCCATCATCACTGTCGACGGCAGCATCGTGATGGCCGCGGTACAGCAGATCATGCTCAGCTATCTCCCCGCCAGCAGGATGACAGCCGGCTCCAATGGCTGCATGGGCACCGCGGTGCCCTATGGCATAGGGGCCAAGATCGCGCATCCGGAGCGGATGGTCGTCTCCATCAGCGGCGATGCCGGATTCGGTTTCAATGCCATGGAGATGGAGACAGCATTGCGGCACGACATTCCCGTTATTTTTATCGTCGCCAACAACAGCGGCATCGTGGGCTCGCTTTTCCAGAAAAAAATCTGCGCCCCGGATTATCCGGAGAGAGTCGCATTGCTTGAGCCTGGCGTGCGCTATGAAAAAATCATGGAGGCCTTTGGTGGCCATTATGATTTTGTGACACGCCCCGGAGAGATCGGGCCGGCGCTGACGCGGGCATCCGAATCCGGAAAACCTGCCTGCATCAATATAGAAATAGATCCCGACACTCCCTTTCTCGACCATATGGGGTAACGGAACGCAACTAGGTTAAAGATCCAGTCATCAAAGCCAGATGATACACATTTGAGCAAGGAAACGGGAGACACAGGAAATGACCCATCATCAATTTGGTGAAAAACTGCGCAACGTTGTCAAAAACTCGGACATGACCACGTTTACAGGCGTCTATGACGTCTTCTCGGCCTCGATTGCCGCAAAATACAATGATGGAATATTTGTCAGCGGATTTGGATTCGCGGCAAGTTTTTACGGGCTTCCCGATGTCGGCTTCATTGCCTGGCCCGACATGGTGTCCTATGTACAGAGAATGCGCACCATTTTGCCTGATCATCACATCCTGGTGGATATTGATGACGGCTACTGTGACACGGAAGTGGCCTGCCATGTGGTCTCCCTGCTGGAGTCCGTCGGCGCCTCGGGCGTGATCATGGAGGATCAGTTACGGCCCCGCCGCTGCGGCCACGTGGATGGGAAGCAGATCATGGAACTGAAACAGTTCATGGACAAGCTTGAGAAGGTGATGGCGACGCGCCAGGACATTTTTGTGGTCGCGCGAACCGACGCATCAGATCCGGATGACATACTCAGGCGCGTCCGCGCATTCTCCGGCGCAGGAGTTGACGCCATTCTGGTCGATGGACTGCGGGATCTTCAGCTGCTTCCCACTATCAAGAAACAGTTCGAGCAGCCCCTCATGTTCAACCAGCTCGCCGGCGGAAAGTCCCAGCCATGCGATCTCGATGAACTCAAGACGCTGGGGGTATCCCTGGTAAACTACAGCACCCCCTGTCTTTTCGCAGCCCAGACGGCCATCGAGGACACCATGCAGTTCCTGAAAGAAAACAATGGGCGCCTGCCTGATGAAACCCAGCAGAGAACCCGGCTGAGCGAATGCAACTGCGTATTGAGCGATAACCTGGCCAGAAGGGACAAAAACAAAACGCCCTGCAATGCCGAGAATTGCGCTGAAGACTCCGCGCCCGCCATTCAGAACAGGCGCGTGGCCATCTGACAGCCCTGGATAAAATTCAGCCAACCCACAATGTCGAACCTGGAGAAAAAACTGGCGGCGCTGTCTCCGGAAAAGCGCGCCCAACTGATACGTCAACTGAAAAACAAAGAGAGCGGCAAGGGGGCTGCAAGCTCAAACTACCGCATTACCCGCGCGGATCACTCGGGACGAGCCCCACTCTCCTATGCGCAACAGCGCCTGTGGTTCCTTGACCAGCTTGAGCCCGGCAGTCCCCTCTACAACATTCATCTGGCACTGCGCATCAAAGGCGCGCTGAACACCTCCGCGCTGCAGAAGGCCGTCGATACCATTGTATGTCGTCACGAAGCCTTGCGAACCGTCTTCAGGATGGAAGATGACCAGGCCTGCCAGATTATACTGCCTGAATACAAATTGAGAATCTCATGCAAGGAGCTGACGCACATACCCTTGGGAGAAAGAGAGAACGAGGCACGGCGCATCATTATCGAGGAAGCAAAGATCCCCTTTGACCTGTCCGAAAAGCCCCCGCTGAGCATCCACCTTCTGAGGCTCGCGGATGACGACCATGTATTCTTCATGATTGTTCACCACATCATCATCGATGGATGGTCATTGGGTGTTTTCAGCCAGGAACTCGGGCATCTCTATAACGCCTGTGTGAGCAACAAAGCCCCCACCCTGCCCGAGCTCCCCATTCAATATGCCGACTTCTCTGAATGGCAGCGCAAACGCTTGCGGGATGAAGCCCTGGAACAGGAGATCGAGTACTGGCGAAACAAGCTGGAAGGCGCTCCTCCTCTGCTGGAGCTTCCCACCGACGCACCCCGGCCTGCAAGCAAGACGATCAACGGCGCACGGCAGTCAGTACTCCTGCCAGACAAACTGACACAGCAAATCAAGAATCTGTGCCAGCAGGAGAACGTAACCCTGTTCATGACCCTCCTCGCTGCCTACCAGGTGCTCCTGACCCGATATTCCGGGCAGGAAGACATTATCGTCGGCTCTCCCATCGCCGGCCGCACACAGGCCGAAACAGAACCGCTGATCGGATTCTTTGTCAATTCACTGGTGATGCGCACCAACCTCTCCGGCAACCCAGCGTTTACCGAACTGCTCAGCCGGGTACAACAAACCGCCCTGGAAGCGTATGAACACCAGAATGTCCCTTTTGAGAAACTGGTCGAGAAACTCAATCCGGAGCGCAATCTGTCATACACCCCCATATATCAGGTGGCCTTCGCCTTTCAGAACATGCACATCAAACCTCTGGAGCTGGAAGGTCTGGAGGTATCCACCCTCGATGTGGACAGGGGGACCGCCACCTTCGATCTCTCCCTGTTCGTGATCAAAACCAAGCAAGGCCTCAAGATCCTTATGGAGTACAATACGGACCTGTTCGAGCATGAGACCATCGAGCGCATGCTGGGGCATTATCTGCAACTCCTGAGGGGGATCGTAGCCGATCCCGGACAACCCATCGGCTCCATCCCCATGCTGACGCCGGCGGAAGAAACCACGATCATCAGGGACTGGAATCAGACCCGGTCTGATTATCCCCGCGACAAGACGCTTGTGCACCTCCTTGAGCTTCAGGCCATGAAGACTCCGGATACGATTGCCGTCAGCAGCGGGGAGAATGCGTTGACCTATGCCGAGCTGCACAAGCGCGCCAATCACGTGGCTTGGCATCTGATTGAGCAGGGTGTCAGGCCTGGCACCTTTATCGGGCTGTGCATGACACGCTCCGTTGATATGTTTATCGGCATGTTGGGCATACTCAAGGCAGGGGCCGCCTACCTCCCACTGGATCCCGATTACCCGCACGAGAGGCTGAGGTTCATGATCGGGGATTGCTCAGTGTCCAAGATTGTCACAATGGAACAGTACCGTGATCTTGTCCTGGACTTCCACACCAAGCCGATCTGCCTCGACACCGGCTGGAGCGAAATCTCCAGGCAACCAGAAACACCACCCGGCGTCACAATCAGCCCCGATGATCTGTGTTATATCATCTATACGTCGGGCTCGACAGGCATGCCCAAGGGCGTCCTTATCGAACACGGCAATATCGTCCACTCGACAACGGCGCGAATGGGCTATTACCCCGAGCCTGTCAAGAAATTCATGCTGCTGTCTTCATTTGCCTTCGACAGTTCTGTCGCGGGCATCTTCTGGACACTGTGCCAGGGTGGAACACTGTTTCTCCCCGGGCAAGGTGTGGAGAAAGACCTTCACGCCGTTGCCGATCTAATTGAGCGCGAAGGCCCTTCTCACATGCTGTGTCTGCCCTCGGTCTACAGCATGCTGATGGAAGTATCCCGACCCGGGCAGTTAGGCACCCTGAACACAGTCATCGTGGCCGGTGAGGCTTGTCCTCCCGCGCTTGCCCGGCAACATCTGGAACAGATGCCGGGCGCGGCACTCTACAATGAATACGGCCCCACTGAAGGCACAGTTTGGAGTACCGTCTACAAGGTTGATCCGAACAACCCTCCTGGGCAGGTGGTGCCGATAGGCAGGCCCATTCCCAATGTACAAGCGTACATTCTCGACCACAATCTCCAGCCGGTGCCCATTGGTGCCGCTGGAGAACTGCATATTGCCGGTGAAGGACTTGCCAGAGGCTATCTCAACAATGATGTGCACAACAGAACCAAGTTCATCAAGCTGGCATTGCCTGGTTTGAAAAAGAAAGTCAGGCTGTATAAGACAGGTGACCTGGTACGCTATCAGAAAGATGGAAACATCGTTTTTCTTGGAAGGGTGGATACACAGGTCAAGATACGCGGCTATCGCATTGAGCTGGGCGAAATCGAGACAACCCTGGCCTCCCACCCCAAGGTCAAGGATGCCGTGGTACTTGCCAGAGAGGATCGCCCGGGCGACAAGCGTCTCGTGGCCTATATCATCCCCAGATCCGGCCATGATATCGGCCAGGATCTGATAACGGACTTCCTTGAAGAGAAACTGCCCGCGTACATGATTCCGGGACGCTATGTGTTTCTTGACAAATTCAAGTTGACGCCCAATGGCAAAATCGACAGGAATGCTCTCCCGGCACCCGAAATCTCGGAAGGACGCGCTAGAGAATTCCTCGCGCCACGATCCAAATGTGAAACCCTGCTTGCGGAGATCTGGTGCAAAGTACTTGGAACCGAGAAGATCAGCATAAAGGACAATTTCTTCCAACTGGGAGGACACTCACTGTTGGGCGTTCAATTGCTGAATAGTATTGAAAAGGCAACAGGCAAACGGCTGCCCATTTCCGCCCTTTTCAAGGCTCCCACTTTAGAGGACATGGCCAGACTGCTGGAATCCGGGCCAGGCGATGCCACAGCCTCACAGGACATACAATTCACTTCACGCTGGAATTCCCTGGTCGCCGTCAAGCCCGGAGGCACTAGAACGCCTTTCTTTTGCGTACATGGCAGGGCCCATTCCATCGCCCGGTACATGCATGAGGATCAGCCATTCTACTGGCTTCACCACGGACAGGATGCGCGACGCACGACATACCATTCCGTCGAGGAAATCGCGGCCGACCATCTGCGGGAAATCCGCAATGTCCAGCCTCATGGACCCTACTGCCTGGGTGGATTCTCCTTTGGCGGGATGGTGGCATTTGAAATTGCGCAGCAGCTTATCCGTGAAGGAGAAGAAATCGCCCTTCTCGCCCTTTTCGACCCCACGCTGGCGAACAAATATACTCTCGGCTCCATTCGTGCCGGCCAAGGCAATAAATTCAAGGCATTTCAGAAGAAACTCTCTGATGAGAAAAGCCTGGCTCAGAAAGCGGGCAGAATCGGTGCCGCACTCAGGTCAAGGAAGCGGCGGATAATAAAAAAATGCCTTGATAGGTACAAGGTTGTCATATGTAAAACCTGCATGGCCATGGGACGCCCTGTTCCATCAGCGCTTGCTGTTTTCAACCTGATAGAACTCTTCAAGAAAGCCGCCTCGGAATATACTTACGAACCATTCCCGGGACCGGTTACCATGTTCATTCCAGAGATATACAGGAAAAGGAAAAACCTTGTAGATACACTACAAGAAAGATGGAGTTCCATAGCGCTGCAAGGGGTAGAATTCAGGCTCGTCAAGGGCGCCAAAACCCATCACAAAATGGTTGAAGAACCATACGTCAGGGACCTGGTTGAGCAATTGGAGGCCTGTCTGAGAAATAATTATGAGCAGCGGAAACAAAAAACCAGAAAACAGCAATCCCCTGATCCACAAGTCTGCGTTCAGTCCCGGGCCGGAGGTGTAAGTGATTACGCATAATCATCATGGACATCGCACAACCCCTCCGCCGCAGTTTAGACGGCGGCCCTGATGCGGGAGTTATTACCTCACCTATACGGATTGCATCATATACGACAGAAGCGACCCACTCCTCGGCCAGGCATATCATCAGTGCGCACAAAGCCTTCCATATTTTGTTCTCCAGACGATCATCTCGCAGACACTATGCCTTCATCACATTCCATGAGGCCCGCTGAAGGACATACCCGAAAAGACTGTATGCCAGAGGAAGGTGAAATACATTTATGGGCAAGGAATCTCGATCACGAGAAGTTCCCCATGGAAAAGATTGCCAACACTCTATCCAGGGAAGAACTGGAACATGGACGTGAATATATACAGGATGTGGACAGGATATACTATTATTCGAGGCGCCTCATTCTGCGTGAGATTCTAGCAAGATATGCGGATATCGAGGCATCACAATTACGCTTCTCCCACGGGGCACACGGAAAACCATATCTCGACAAGGCACACAACCGCTCAAATTTACAGTTCAGCCTCTCGTTCTCACGCCCCGTATTATTGATCGCGGTGACGAAACACCACCCCATTGGAGCAGACATCGAACGTATAAAGCCCGATATTGATTTCAAGAATATTGCCAGGCGGTTCTACTCCAAAGAAGAAAACGAATACTTACAAAATCTGGAAGCCTACGAAAGAATCCGTGAATTTTTCAGGATCTGGACCATGAAAGAGGCTCATCTCAAGGCAACAGGTGTGGGACTGTCAAAGGAGCCCGCTAGTTTCACGGTACCAATTAAATATGCACCACTACCCGGCATTGACCTTCCTGGCCTGTACTTCAATAATCAGATACATTATTTTTGCCTCCACGAGAGTCTATTACAAGGCAGTTACAAGGCAACTCTGGCCTCTCAGGAAAAAATCAAGAGCATCTCCATTTTGAGCTGGCTCCAACGATAAAGGGAAATAGACATTGCGAACCATCTTTATTGCCGGACTCCACCGCTCTGGGACCACAATACTGAATATGCTGCTGGGATCCCATAGTGAATGCATTGCTGTTGGAGAAGTGGACAACGTTATAGGACCAGAACGAGATCGCACCTGGGTTGAGGACCACTATGGTCGTTGTACATGTGGAAAATGCAATTTCTGGCCAATCGTCATGGAAACTATCGACACGGATGGCGCAACGACTCTTGCGGACAGATATGCGGCCTTTCTCAGGACCTTTGCCGAGTTTTTCCCAGGCAAAATCCCCGTCGACAGCTCCAAACACCTAGATACCTATCATGCGCTAGCCAGCTTATCTGAGTGCACCCCCATTAGGATCACCCGCGATGTGAGAGCCTGGTCAGTCTCAGTCTCCGGGAAAGTAACGGCAAGAAAAATGCTGCGCTGGTACAAGATGAATAAACGATACGACAAAGCCCTGTCTCACGCAGTCAATATTGGATATGAGCCGCTCGCTCTGCATACAGATGAGGCTCTGTCAAAACTTTGCGAGGCCGTAGATCTTGAATATCAGCCTGCGATGAAAGAGATTCACATGTCAGACAGCCACATTTTAGTTGGCAACAGGATGCGTACCTCAGGGGCTCTTAAGATCCGCTATGACAGCAGATGGCTGGCAGGAGCGAGTATCTGGCCTGCCCTCCTAAGGCCGGTAATGAATTATAACCGCCGTCGTGTATATGGACTATAAGCTCCTGAGAATATGAGGGTTATCTCCCAGAAACTAAGTCTCCACATTGGAATACAGAAGCCCTCTTCTGGACAACGCATCATGCAGCTCGGCATAGTTGATAACCTGCTCTTCTGGACTCCTTATGGATTGCCTCCTGATCGTTTGTTCACGCTCTTCCGTCGATAAAGGGGCGCAGTCGAGAAATGAAAAACTGTCTGCAATCACACAATCTCTGTTGTCGAGAAATTCCTCGTAATTGATTCTGAGATATGGATTTGTCCCAGATAGGGTTGCCAGCCTACCATCCACAAACTCCTTGGAGAGGATTCTCCGAACTGCCTGTTCAATAGGAATCTTAATTGAAACGCCATCTGGATAAGACTTTCCGACAAAGCTCCTGGTCAGATTTGCCATGTATTTCGACCTCAGCCAGGCAATGTTGTCACGTCTGACGATATGTATGACATGGATACCCTGGTTCCTGGAGAGCCATGCAATGTAGCGATCCATCTGATCGGCCCAGATTGCGGGCGAGATGGCAGGCTTAATAATCCATTTGTCCGATGACCTGAACAGTCTTCGGTAACCTATCCAGTCAGGACGCTTTTCCAACAAAGAGAGTATATGGTCCCGCTCGTGCGCCCTGAGCATGGAAAAATCGCCGGAATACGCAGATTCGGCGACCCTGGTTTTATCTATAAAAAGTGCTTTCTGTCCCCACTCCCATCCGCAGGCAATCCCTGGGTGCGAATTCAATGCTTCAGCATATGCGCTGCTTCCCGTCCTCTGCGTACCAACAATTACGAACTTGCTCTGGGGGAAGTCGTGATCAGATTTACTATTATTCAGAGTCACACGCATCCTTCGCCATTGAGAATAGAGATTATACGATCAATATTGGCGGTTGAATGTTCTCTAAATGCATATTCCTGTGCCTGCGCGCCCATGGCAGTTCTAAGCGAATCTTCCTTGACTAATCTGACTACGTGCGCTTTCATTTCCTCAAAATTATGACCTACAAAACCGATCCCCTCCTTTCTGAGAAGTCCGTCAGGGTCGATGCCGAGCGTTACGACGGGGACACATCGCATCCATGCCTGGATAAATGTATTCGAAAATCCCTCTAATAGACTGGTATTAACTAGAATATGCGAGCCTGCTATAAGGTGATTGACTTCTGATTGGCGTTTCTCTCCCAGGAACTCCAGGTTCTTCAGGTGTGATATCTTCTCGTGCAGAACTCCATATTGCCCGATGTCTCCTGGACGACCCACCATAAGAAATACCACATCATCGAGGTAAGCCAGCTCTTCAGCAAGTCTTACAAACAGTTCAGGCCTCTTTATCTTCTTGAAGTTCGCAACCCATATCACCTTGAGAGGTCTTCTCTTAGCCATCTCCTCCCGAGGATAAGGATGAAAATTTCTGATTACGGCAGTTGCGTCGCGTCCATAATTCTTTCTCAACAGGGCACGCTGTATTTCCGTTTGAGCTATGACAGCATCAGCCCGTTTCAGACCATACTCACCCACCATCTTCTCTAATAAAGGAGGCTTGTAGTTATCCATCACCCTGAGTTCATTATACGGTGTCACATCAAGATCTGACGCGAGATTAAGAACCATTCTCGCACCACGCTTTCTGGCATGGTAAGCGGCAAAACCAGTATATGAGGTAAATCCTCTTTGATATATCACATCTGGATTTACTTCGTTCAGCGCACGAAGTACCGCCCTCAAGTCCGCGGCGAAACCAAACCTTCTGGACACAGGGTTCGATGCGATGGGCATAATCTTATACCCTTGCGGGCGATAGCTGGGGGAACAGTTCCGCGCTATATATGTAATATCATATTCGTCTCTTTTGACCAGCTCATCAAGCAACACTTTCGCCTGGTACTGCGCACCGCCAAATACTCCGGAATAATGGGAGACAAGTAGAAAACAAAGTTTTCGTTTCTTCATTTTTATTCATCGATTTGCTGCAATATTCTCTTACATACTGGTATTTTTTCAATGCCTGTCAGATAGAGTTCCTAGCTCTTTCTTCTCTATAGTATCTATCCTCCACGATGTCGGCGATTCTTTCATATGACCTGTGTGCAAGAACATATCGACGCCCACTTTCACCCATTTTTTTGGCTGATTCTCGATCAGACAGGATTTTCAGTATAGCCTCGGCAAAAGATCGCTCATCATAAGGTACACAGATACCACCGCCGCTCTCATTGATAACCTTTCTCTGTTCTGGATGGTCATTGGCAACTACAGGCTTGCCAAGAGCCATATACTCGACGACCTTTGTTGGAGAGGTAGAGTTCAGTATGGGCGTTGGATAGAAAGGTGACACACATACAGATGCATACTTTACATATTTGAGCGCTTCCCCCTGGGGTAAAAATCCAGTGATTCGAACGGCCTCTGCCAGTCCAAGACGATTCGCCTCTCTTTCCAGAACATCTATATCCTCACGATCTTCTCCCCTTCCAACGAGATAGAGCATGGCCCCAGGCCTTTCTCTTCTAACGTAACCAAGTACACGTATCAGAAAATCAATCTTGCGGGCCCTGATCAACGTACCTAGATAAACAATGGCATTGTTACCAAGATTCAATCCCGCCTCACGCCCGTACTGTTCATCCGAGAAAATATTTCTATCTACCCCCATTGGAACAGCAGTTATTTTCTCTCTATGAATACAATGAGATGCTACATCTTCTTTCATTTGCTCGCTCTGAACGAACACATGATTGCAATTGGGCAGGATTACCCTATAGAGAAGAAACCTGAAAACAAAACCCTTTAACCAGTAAAAGTATCGATACCTAGCAGTTCCAATTCGCGCGCCATATAACGCTGCCTCCGGAAATGGGTATGACAACCAATAATAGAATGGTATATCATTCAGACGCGCTACTATCAGACCTAGAACTCCGGCAATAAACTGGTCTTTTACCTGTATAAAATCGTAGTGATTCCTGCATGCTAGAGGGAACATCCTAAGAGAGTGGATGATATTAAACAGATGCTTTTTCAGACGATGAAAGCGCGTTTCACCCAGGTCTGTCTTCCCAACCCAGGCCCTTCCCCCAGACCAAACGGTCTGATAGGATTTCATACATGGCCCTTCAGATTGCAAAACCCAGTCAATTTCATGCCCTCTCCCTACCAGCTCTTCTCCAAACAGAACGGCCACATCAACCCGGAATGGGGGAAAGCGATCAGCAGTACAGAATAAGAACTTAAACTTCTTATTGGGTGTAATCATATCGACCTGTTTTTACCGGCACCTTCCAAGACATACACAAATCAATTTCCAACGCCGGATTTCTCCAATAAAACTCGTGCTCTTTCATATTCAGGTAATGCCATGTCTTCTATCATCGATCGGATCTTCCCTGGTAGCTTGCATGCTTTCCTGATACTTCTTCTACTGATAGACTTCCCATACTCTTTCTTGAAAGGTAGATCAATAAATGTATAAACCTCTCTTAGAACACGTATGCTGTCAGATACCAGGTCATCATAGTCCACTACTAACATTTCATCGCCAAGCCTTTCCTTAAGCTCAAATGCTTGCTGTGTCTTTCCCTGATATGCAAGACATGCACGTTTAGCCCGATTAATCACGTAACGTCCATATTTGTTATAACGAATCAAATCCCTGCCCTCCAGCAGTTGAGAACCACAGGCATCGAACAACTCATCAAGCGCGAAACGACTCCAGTTGAAGAGCATGGAATTCACCACGGAATATGGATTCCTCAGTACCCAAATAAGGCGGAACCTACCCTGGTGCTCAAAATATTCCTGATAGTTTTCATTCAGATAGGTCGTTTGGAAACAATACCGCCCTGCTTGGATGTTATGGTCCTTTTTTCCCGAAAGAATCAAGGCCGCATCTAGCTCATCATCCTTTCCCGTCCAATAATTAACCATTCCCTCACTCTGGAATATAATCCGTGCAACCATCGTTGTCCCAGAACGCTGGCAGCCTGTCACCAGTACTGAGTCAGGAAATTCATCCAGGCGAGCCAACAGGCTGCCTCCCTTGGATCTGACATGCCTGGCAAACTGGCGCCACGTAAGAATCTTACTGCTTCCGCGGAACAGCATTATTTTGTTTCACATACTGGGATTTGTAGTAGGGCCATACATTCCATATATCGGCCAGCGCTTGATTTGGTTAAGCAGTATTGGGCAGGTTTTCTTACGCTTTCTGTTCCTGTCAGAGCAATCTCAGGCGAATTCCTGGCGTAAGCAGCCCTGTGTATAGATTCTCCGAACTGGAAGACAGCACAGTTATTTGAACTGACTCAGACACCACTGCACACAGCCGATGACCACGCAGATAGCCCTGTTGCGCCATATGCTCTAATTCTAAAGCAAATATTGTCGCCGGGCTGGGCATTCAAATCACGCCAGGTATCGAATTTTACCGATGGAGCTTGTGGGTTGAATCCAGGTGAACTGACAGAAAGATCAGAAATCTGGGCTGATGCCTGGCTGGCTGTTGGGCCATAATAAACCAGATATCCATTTACATGCCCTGAACTAGGAGACCACTTCAAGGTTATCTGATGACTAGCAGGCCCTCCAGTGCCACGTAAACCTGGAGATCTGCTGGGAGGAGGCCCATAGACCTCAAAACCGCGTAGCGTCAATGTGTCCTTATGCGAAATGCCATTCAGACTGATTCTTACATAGCGGGCATTTATAGCACTGAACCCTGCCCTGCTCACACGTGACTTCCCCAGTCGACGATTATTCACGACTCGCATCCAACTCGTGCCGTCCAGAGACACCGCAACTGAAAAACGATGCTGCCAGATCTTTCTATGTGCCGCAATTGCTATTCTCACACTGTCAACTTTGTGAGAAATCCCCAGATCAAGCACAAAATCCTGAGGCAACCGAGTCATCCATTTGGTATTACCATTTCCATCTATTAAATTACTGAGAGCTGCCCCGCCCACTCCCTTACCGGCTACCGAGATGGCCGCCACTCCAATCGATACAGCCTGCTTCTTACCGCCAGCTGGTATCGTACCATGCGCCATAACATCATTTGTTAACAGAAGGAACAAGGCAACACATATGGCTAGCAGGAGAGTGGCGGTATAGCGATGCGAGACGATTAAGTGTTCTTCGAATCTCATGAAGTCTCTCAAATATATTTCAACTCACAATACGGAATACGGAACGCCGTATCATACATGATCCAAACATGTCTTGAATTAAGCGCGAATTCGCTGGCAATCCTAACAGAAGTCAGTGATGATTTCATTAGCGGGCATAAATGGCGGAATTTCAGCAGGTTATCGGTGACCTTGTATGAACAATCCAAGCATATTCATACTTATCTTTGCCTTGTTCAGATCGCAAGATACTCCCGGCTTCTGAAGGCAGACATAATCACATCCCGATAGCTTGCTATCAATCAAAAGATATTCTATCTCAAGCTCGGCACTTCAGACCCCGTGCACGTACAAAGCGCTGCCCGCAGGGAATGGCGGACCCTCTTGTCAAAGGCATCAATGCCTAGCCCGCACGTGTCTGAAGCGCCCAAGCAATTGACATGAGAAGACAGATGGCCGCGTGCCGACACATGGACGGCATTGGCGCTGCTCTCCACACCAATCAGTCATTGACGATATGGAGCATGCACTTCTCCCATCTTCAAAGCATGCTGCAACTCCTTGCAGTGTAGCCAGATGATCTCTGGCTTGGTTTCGGCCCGAAAGATCGCGATTGTGTGACGCATTTCACCTAAATTCTCAAGACTGTGAGTATGTTCACAGAGATATGGCGGCATGCCTCACGGAGAAAAAGCCAGGAATCGCGATTATACCTGTAACGCAATTCAGCACCACTTCACTGAGGTTACAGGCCTATGCGATCATGCCTTCACAGAAACTCACCCCTACTGCACGCAGTCTTAATTATTGCCATTAGTTTGCTAACGGCCTGCGGGGGGGGAAGCGGCGGTAACTCTTCTGAGGGCAACCTGGCCACGTCTATTAAAATCAGCGGCAGCGTGGGCGACGGCCCCGTTACAGGTGCAACCATTACCATTATGGATGCAAACGGCGACGTTGTCGCAACCACAATCAGTGATGAAACTGCAAACTATGAGGCTGAGATTCCTGAGAATGCTACATACCCTCTGATTATTGTCTCTACAGGTGGGACAGATATGGTTAGCGGAACAATACCGGATTTCGAGATGGTTTCATTACTGACCAAGCCTGAGGAGCGAAACGCCAATATTAACCCTTTCTCTACATTAATTGTGAAAACCGCCCAAGCGATGCCCGAGGGGATCAATCCAACGAATATTGAACTTGCGACCCAAATCGTCGTCAAACATGTGAACTTTGGCCTTGATACATCGCAAGTTCCTAATCCGATAACCACAACCATCGACGAGCAAAATGTAGCAACTATCGTAAAGTCCAGTGAGGTACTTGGAGAAATGTTGCGCCGCGCCCGAAAATCCCTCTCCACATCAGGCAGCATCTTGAGCGAAGATGACATAATCGATGCTCTTGCTTCTGATCTGACAGACGGCATTATCGACGGGGTTGGACATCAGGGCGCAGACACTCTCGTTGCCGCGGTTGTCAATGTCGTTTCAGGCCAGGTGCTACTAGAAGCGTTAAACAACACTCTTAAGGTAAATGGCGCCCCAGCAACCTCCCTGATGGACAATGCTATCTTGATAACAGAACCTGAGGCAACCGAAACCACGAGAGACGTGAAATTTACCCAGGAAATACTCGACCAGACTAAAATGGCTATAAGCTCGGCCTTGACAATCGATCCAGATGCGCCAATCACAGACATTCCACCCGTACTGGAAATTATCCAACCCGGCTCTACACCCGAGGCTGTATCTTCTCAGTTTCCCAGAGACAAGAGTCCGGATCTGGAGAAAGCTGTTACGATGGTCGCCTATATCCAGGATTCCAAGCAGAATGAACTGAACTCCAATGTCCGTATAGAGATTGCCTCCAGCAAACCTCCCATTGTCAGCCTGATGGCAGACGTCGACTCTATTTCAAAAGACGGCCGGTTCAGGCTGACCTGGGCCTCAAGAAACGCTACAGCATGCAGCGCAAGCGGCCCCGTCAACTGGAACGTAGCAGGCTCCACATCTGGAGAAGAGATCATAAGCAATTTGAGGAGTAGCGGCACGTTCACCCTTACATGCACCAATGATAGTGGCCTGGCAACCTCCAAATCGGCCTCTATCAGCGTAGCTGAAGGTGAAGATCAGATCATCGATGGGGAGGATAATGCCCCAGGCACCAGCATAGCTGGCGGGTCAATCTCAGGCGGTAGTACCGCCACCCCAGAAGATACACCCAGCCAGTCCACCGGGGGGCCAGACTCACTCAATCCATCCCCAGCAGACGCAAGCGAGGCGACGGATAACCTGCCCGTAACATTGTATTGGAACCCAACGCCAGGGACCATCGTCGGGTATATTGTGTACTTCGGAATGACCCCGGAAGACACTACCACGCAATTCCTGGATATTCCAGTAAATTCAACCAACTTTGACCCACTTGCACCCAGCCTGGAGATTGACCCGGCAAGCGAGCTGGGCCTTGTATCAGGAGATAATGCATGCTTCTCCATCAGTGCCTACAACAAAGATGGCATATCTAGTCCCTCTCCAGCAGTGTGTAGTATCATTTAACGTCGCCGTTGGTTTGACCGCTATATTACAAAGGTGATTGACCATTCATCCTGAAACATTAGGAAAACACCATGAAAACAATGCATTACGCACACAACCAGCGACTTTCTGAAGCTTCCATATGTAACAGGATTCATGATATGAAAAGCACCATTCGGTGCAAGCTGAGTCAGGTGATGATGGCCGCTGCATTATTCATCGTGACATCCAGCGCATCCGCAGCGCCTCCACCACCTCCTACGGGCCTGTGTATCTCCACACCCTCAGGGAGCGGATGTGCACCAACTATTCAACCTCCTCAGCAAACCGGCGCTACTCCCCCGTCTATGGGCAATAATACAACTCCTCCACCGCAATTGAGTGGAAATAGCGTCAAATGGCATCCAGGCCACTACATGCTTGCATATCTTGGTGCTCCTCAATCAGATTTTGACATTATGTTAAATGAGCCCAATATAAAGGGAGTACAAGTACGCTATTTCTGGAGCGACCTGGAACCGAAAAAAGGTCAATATGATTTCTCACAAATCGAATCTGACCTGGCATATTTACAGGCGAGTGGCAAAAGGCTGGTTGCTATGGTCATGGAACGCTCTTTCACGCTGCGCAAGAAACCTTTACCAAACTACCTGCTAACAACACCAGTATATAATGGCGGGGCAGCACCCTCCAAGAACGGGACAATCGCACGGCTCTGGGAAAGACCAGTTATGGATCGCCTTATCGCTTTATATCAAGCATTAGGCGCACGCTTCAATAACGAACCTTATTTCGAGGCAATTTCAGTACCTGAAACATCACCTGGCTTCAGGGGAAACAACCCACCAGGATATAGCCCCGCAAAGTGGGCTTCTGAGCTGAAAAGAGGGATGACGGCACTTAAAACCGCCTTTCCCAATACAGTAGTACTCCAGAGCGCAAATTCATTGGGCGGCTCAACCGAAATACCAGGGATTATTGACCACGCCTACAATATAGGAATCGGTGTACAAGGGCCCGACCTATATGTTAATCCGGGCAAAATTACAGCCGCACAACAATACAGAATGGCAAAATATCTAAACAAAATGCCCATGTCTGACCTTGTTTCTTTTCCTGTTCTTTGCGGTAGAGCAGCTTATCCGGCAGGCGCTACCTGTACTTCCCTCGATACCATATTTAACCAAGGTGTAAACGTGTTCAAAAATAATTATATATTCTGGATCCGGAACGGCTCTGCAAATGGCGCCAGCTATGCATTCAGTCCCGGGATTATTTCCACGATTAACAAATATGGAGGAAAGATAAACAGCAAATGCCCCCAAAACATAGGAAGCTGCAACACTCAATAGATAACTGCTTCCAAAGATGTCAGGCACTCTCCAGTTTGATCTCTTCTACCTATAACCACTGTTCAAAATGGATCCAATTTTTATAGTCGGCACTGGCCGATGCGGGTCAACAATAATCAGCGAGATCGTCTCAAAACATGAAGATGTTGGTTTTATTTCAAACATCGATGACAATCTGAAGATTCTGAACCTCAAAGGCAGAGCCAATAACCTTCTATATAGAAGTTTTTTGGGAAACTATACAAAGAAGGGGAGATTGCGTTTTGCTCCATCAGAAGCATACAGACTGATTGCGCACAAAGTCTCACCCATATATGAGAACTCATTTCGAGACCTTGTGGCAGAAGATGTCACACCATGGCTAGAAAAAAGATTCAGGTCATTCTTTATCCAACGCTACAACAAGCAGAAAAAAAGTATTTTCCTACATAAATATACGGGCTGGTCTAGGATTGGGTTCTTCTCCAAAATTTTCCCCGAAGCGAAATTTATCCACATTATCAGAGATGGACGCGCCGTAGCCAATTCCTGGCTGCAAATGCCATGGTGGGGAGGATACAGAGGCCCTGAAAACTGGCCATGGGGAAGACTACCGGATAAATATGCCGATGAATGGAAGCAAAGCGGACATTCGTTTGTTACTCTCTCTGCTATTTCCTGGAAAATCCTTATGGATTCATATGAGCTCAGCATCCAAGAGAACGAGACATCTAAATTCTTGCAACTTCGTTATGAGGATTTCGTGGATAATCCACGCTCAACACTGGAGAAGATTCTGTCATTCTCCGGGCTCACATGGAGCCCAGATTTCGAAAAACAGTTTCAACGACATACAATCTTGTCCAATCGACGCGATGCCTACAAACATGACCTTACAAAATCGCAACAAGAAGAACTTCTTTCAAGCTTAACAGAGAAACTGAAAAATTATTCTTATCTATAATCTGAGTCCCTGGATTCAGGAACATGAAAAGACTGGATGCACAACGGACTGACACTGCCTCAATGC
>Ga0256830_1000952_pt1 | contig 21423 bp, 18 predicted proteins | sample 128326metaG_FD_190537 | JGI IMG/M metagenome (GOLD analysis project Ga0256830, IMG submission 190537) | Hydrothermal vent microbial communities from Lau Basin, Pacific Ocean - 128-326 | ecosystem: Environmental > Aquatic > Marine > Hydrothermal vents | place: Pacific Ocean: Lau Basin | collected... | reverse complement strand
TGACTGGGAAAATACTTATTAATTCGCTAGGATTTGTCAGGCCATCGGCAAAAATATTGAATTCTTGAGCCGCATGCAGTCAAGGTTCTTTCAGACTGGCGGGGAAACGGCATTTTATATAAGCTTCGGGGTTGTGGCAGGCACCCATGAGGTCCTCGGGGGGCGCATGGATGTTATGGCCAGCAGGTTACCAGAAGGTGGATCGCTCTTGAAGAAACTTTGCCGCCGGGCGGCGCAAGCGCGGAAGTCCCGGGGGAACCCGGACGGTTGTGGACCGGCGCCGTGAAAGCATCGGCACCTGGATGGTGGCATGCCATTGCCATGCTCGTTGCCCTGGTGGCGCTGCAGGGATGCCAGCCGACGGTCTACCTGATGCCCACGCCGGTGGCCATGCGCAGTGGAGAACTGGATCCGTTCAAGGCCAACCCCAACCTGGAGCGCAACAACCTCATCCGGGTGTTCTATGCCACCAACCGCCTGCCACGCGAGGGCGAGCTGGGATACAGCCGCCGCTACGACGATACCATTCGCTTCGGCGAGGCGGTGCTGAGCATCGGCGACGAGGTCAAGCCCTGGGAATGGCTGCATTTCGGTTCCACGGTGGGTGAGCGTGACGCCGACTGGAAAATACAGCTCAACCAGGTCGAGGAGCAGGCGGTGCTCGGTGCAGGCGAGGTGCTTGAAGATCTTTCTCCGGAATTGCGCCGTTTCTTCAACGAGCTGAATGCCCGCATCGACGCCAGCCTGCACCGCGATCTCACCGTCTATGTGCACGGCGCCAACAACAACTTCTACCGGGCATCCGCGCAGGCGGGGCAATACCGGCATTTCACCGGTTACAATTCCGTGGTGCTGGCCTTTGCCTGGCCCTCGGCCGAGAACCTGCTCCGTTATGGCGCCGATGTCAGAAATGCCGCCGCCACCGCTCCCGTTTTCGCGCGCCTCATCGATCTGCTGGCCCGCCACAGCACGGCGCGCCGCCTCAATATTCTTGCCTACAGCGCGGGCGCCATGGTGGTCAGCCCGGGGCTGACGATGCTGAAATCCCTCAATGAAAACCAGCCGCTTGAGGAACTGCGCCAGCGGCTGCGCCTGGGCGAGGTATATTTTGCCGCGCCGGATATCGAACTCAGGCGGTTCGTTAAGGATCTCAACCGTTTCAAGGACATGACCTGCAATGTCACGGTCACCATCAATCTCAATGACAGCGTGCTGGCGCTGTCGCAGATGCACCAGGGCGCTTCCCGCGCCGGCCGCCCCGACCTGCGGGAGTTGAGCGAGGAGGAAACCCGTTGGATCATGCAGGCTACCCATGGCGCCGATTTCGACGTTATCGATGTCAACAACAACGAAATACCCGATTTCAGAACGGGCTCCCATAGTTTCTGGTACAGCAATCCCTGGGTGAGCAGCGACGTTCTGGTGCAGTTTCTCTATCACGCGGGACCGGGGGCGCGGGGACTCGCCGAACGCCTCGCGGAGGAGCAAGACTCAATCTGGTACTTTCCGCCTGATTATCCGCAAAGAGTGGTGGAGGCGGTCAAGAGGCTGGATGCCGCGGGAGAGCCCTCTGAGTGCGGCTACCGGGAGATGCCCGCGCAGCCATCTTCGTGACAGAAGCGCCCCTCGCGCAGGAAGTTCAGCACTTGCCGGATGACCTCGGGCGCCTTCATGATATAGGTGTGGGAACGGTGCACCACCAGGAAGTCGCTCATCCCCTCCAGTCGCGCGCGTTCCACGCTTACCTTGCCGTCGTCTTTTCCCGGGATGATCCCGGAAAACCAATAGTCCCAGATTTCGCCCTTGTCGCCGGTGATCACACCCACCGGATAGTCTGCCGGCCCCAGGCGGTTGGGCAGGTCTTCAGGCCCTGTGCCCAGTTGTTGACCGGCAGGCCCGTTGATCCAGCGGTAGACCGGATTGTCATGCAGTTCATCCACCACTTCGCTGCCCTTGTTGGGCGGGCTCAACATTACCACCCGGCCAAGTTCGGGCACCCGCTGTCGAGAGAGATAGAAGCGGATCAGAATGCCTCCCAGGGAGTGGGTGACGAAATGAATGCGGCGGGTACCTTGCCGCCGGCACTGGCGCAGACCGGCTGGCACCGCCTGTTCCGCCAGCTCGGCAATGGTGGCCTTGCGCGAGGGATAGTCGATATTGGCTGTGGCATATCCCTCCGCGAGCAGGGCGTCTTCCAAAGGGTCCATGGAGGAAGCGGTGCGTCCCAGACCGTGCAGCAGCACGACGCACTCATCAGCCGGTTCCGCCGCGCGGACGGATGGGGCGGCTGTGGCCAGAAACAGTGCGAGTATGCAGAGGAAGGCGGGGGACAACAGGGGGCGCGTGTTGCTGGGCATATCCGATCTCATGCGCGGGGTTTACGAGGCATGAGCATATCAGAAACCTGGTCCCGTCAAAAAGACGGGGCAAGCACGCGATCCAATGTAGCGAGGTCAGATATGGCTTCAGAGCAGCTCGTTCCCCGGCATACATAGGCCGCCACGCCCTGACGCGGGCATGAATAGCCCGACAGCGCCACGGGCAGGCCTGCGGCCGATATGGGAATGGCGAAGACCAGGCGCCGCGGCACCCATGGCCGCCGGCAGTGCCGGGCCCAGTCTTCAAGGGCGCCTTCCTCGCCGCGCAGGATGATCAGTGTGGGCGGTTGCAGGTATTCCTCCAAGGCGGTGAGCAGGGTGGCGTGTGCGCCGGGCATCTGCTGGATACCGGGCCAGGCGGATCGCAAGGTGTTTTCCGCGGCGTCGAGATAGCGTGCCTCCCCCAGGAGATGCCCCAGCCTGCACAGGGCGCGGGCGGCGACCCCATTGCCCGAGGGCATGGCGTCGTCGCCGAAGAACTTGGGCCGGTAGAGAAGGCGTTCGTGATCGTCGGCGGTGAAAAAGAAGCCGCCCTCCTGCGCGTCGTGGAAGTGTTTCAGGATACACTCCGCCAGATCGATGGCGAAGGCCAGGTCCTGATCGCGCCACTGAACTTGCAGCATCTCCAACAGGGCGTCCAGGAGAAAGGCATGGTCGTCCAGGCAGGCGGCGTGACGGCCTTGGCCATCTTTCCATGTAGCCAGCAGGCGTTTGTTCTGCCATAGATGTTGATGGAGAAAATCCAGGGCGCGAGTGGCTGGAACCAGATATTCGGGCTTGTCCAGGTGGCGGGCCGCGATGGCCATGGCGCGAATGGCCAGGGCATTCCAGGCCGTGAGAATTTTCTCGTCCCGCGCCGGCGCCACCCTGCGTGCGCGGTGTTCCAGGAGTCTGGCGCGCGCGCGGCCGAGTGCCTGGTTGATCTTGTTCGCTGCCACGCCGGTTCTGTCCGCCAGTTCGTCATCCTCCACAATGCGCTGTAGATGCCAGCGGCCTTCGAAATTGGGGGCCCGGTCCAGGCCATGGGCGGGCGCGAACAAGCGATATTCCCCGGCGGGCAGAATGGCGCGTATTTCCTCCCTGTCCCACAGATAGAACCAGCCCTCTTTGCCGGCGCTGTCGGCATCCCGCGCCGCGAAAAAACCGCCCTGCTGTGACTGCATGTCCTTCGTGATCCACTGAAATATTTTTTCCACGGTGCTGTGCAGGGTGCCGCCAGGAGGGTCTGCTTCCCCCGCGGCCACGAGCCAGGCATAAAGGGTCAGCAACAGGGCGTTGTCATTGAGCATTTTCTCGAAATGGGGAATGGTCCACGCTTCGTCGACGGCATAGCGGTAGAAACCGCCACCCAGAAGGTCGTGAAGCCCGCCTCTCGCCATGCAAATCAGGGTAAGGCGAGCCATGCGCAGGGCCTGGGCATTGGGATGGCCACCTTGCACGGAGGCATGCCAGTAACGCAGCAGAAATTCCAGCCGGGCTGGTTGGGGAAACTTGGGTGCGCCGCCGAATCCCCCGTGTCGTTCATCGAATTCCTGAAGCAACTGTTGAAAGGCCAGGTCCAGGGGCGCGGCGTCCAGATGGGCCTGGCCGCTTGCCGGTACGAGGTTCCGGAGCGCGGCCAGCAAGCGCCCGTTCTGTTCGCTAATCTCCGCGCGGTGACTGGCGTAGTAGCCCGCCGCCTGCCGCAGGAGATCCCCGAAGGCGGGCAGGCCATGACGCGCCTCGCGGGGGAAATATGTGCCGCTGTAAAAGGGCGTGAGGTCGCCTGGAGTCAGGAACAGGGTGAGAGGCCAACCACCGCCACGCCCCATGAGCAAGTGATGCGCTGTCTGATATATCTTGTCCAGGTCAGGGCGTTCCTCGCGATCCACCTTGATATTGATAAAATATTTGTTCATCAGGGCGGCGGTCGCCTCATTCTCGAAAGACTCGTGCGCCATGACATGGCACCAATGGCAGGCGGAGTAGCCAATGGAGAGCAAAATGGGTTTGTCCTGCCGGACGGCCAGTTCCAGTGCTTCCGTGCCCCATGGATACCACTCGACGGGGTTTCGCGCATGTTGCAGCAGGTAGGGGCTGGTTTCTCTGGCGAGCGCGTTCAAGGTGATCCGGTGGAAGGCGCGTGCTGATCGCGATCCTTTTGGACTTGACTCGGGAAGGCGGATGGTTTTTTCACCAGCCTTGTGATCACGAGGGACTTATTGAGATGAGGCTGGCCATTCTCCAGATAGGTGTCCAATACAAAGTCACCCGATAACTGATAAATGACCCAGCCATCCATCACCTTGTTGTTTTCCACCAGGTAGCGTTCCGCCGAGTCAATGCTGGCAAAGACACGGGTTCCCGGATATTGACCCCAGAAGGCCGGGCCAAAGACGACGATGTGCGCGCGCTTCAGGTCGTCCTCCAGGCCGGTGGCCTCACCCACTGCATAAACTGGATTTTCAATGCGATCGCGCACCAGGGGCGTGAGGGCGTCCTTGACGCCCAGCCAGGCGGCCAGGATCAGCAGGCCAAGGATGAGGGCAACGATTAGGATGGCGCGCATGTACAGATTGCCTGTCTTGGATTGAAGGGACTATTATGGGCAGGCGCGGGCGGCCGTCAAGTCCCGCGCGCGGAGCCTGGTTGGGTATTTCCCGCATGGGGCTCAAATTCGTCCCAGGAAGGTCCTGCGGCTGGTTGAGGTTGCAAGGCCCAAGGTACAAAGGGCTGCTTTCCTTGTCTCTTGTTCCTTTCACAATCCCAGTACCCAATTTTTGCAATGACTGGGTTTATGCAACTGTCGGGAAAATACGTTGCGCATATATATTCATGTCTATTGAATCTGCGCAACGAATGCTTCTTTGTCTACCTTTTTCTCCCCTTTCCGTGGCGGCGGCGATGATCACGCCGTTTAGCTTTCTTGTCATGCTCCTCGGCATTGTTCTTGGTTTCATGGTCTTCCTTGGAAGGCGATTTTTCTCCATCTTCCTTCGTTTCTTTTTCTTTCTTGTCCATTTCGTTTTCCGTGTGTTCGGAGGCGGTGTCGGAGTCCAGGGATTTTTCCGGTGGGTGGGCGTGTCCCGCCCCCGCATCGGCCAGGAGAACCGGCATCCGCATATATTCTTCAAGGCTGTCCTTTCCCGATGCGGCAACAGGGACCGCCATGCCCAACAACATTATCACCCATGTTCGCTTCATTTGTGTTCTCCTCTGATAGTGTTCTGTTGACAGCCTATTAAAGAACCTCTGATCAATTCATGAACCGGTGCCTGGCGAGATGAAATGTTCCGGCTCCGCGTTGAAAATCTTGGCAATAGCATGCTATTACCTGCGCTTTTCACCTTGATCCGGAACATTTCATCTCGCCATCCATCCGGTCCAGAATTAATCAGAGGTTCCCTAGAATTCATATGAGAAATAGAGTGAGGCGCCCATAACGTCCTTAAATGCGTAGTCAACTTCAATATTCCCGGATTTGTCCACGAAAGTCATTCGCCTGTCAAAATTGTTTTCTATCGAGAACGACAGATAACTTTCATGGCCCCAATGAAAGGAGAATCTTACCCCGGCCCGGCGAAACTCGTCTTCAAGATAGCCGCCCTGCATGCCGGTCACGGGGCTGGTATCGGAAAGCCTGACGGTATTGCTTCCACCTTCGCCAAGAAAAAAGGAGGTGGAGAATGATTTGTTGAAATGGTAAGTCAGGCTCGATTCAGGGAACTCGCTGCTGACCTCGAATACGCCGGACCAGCCTTTCTGGTTATGAGGCTTCCACTCAATTTCCATGTCCATTCCAAGTTCCCCGCCTTCTGAATCCAGGTATTCATAATTGAAATTCAGCACGAATACCCAGTCCTTGTTGGCTTCAAAATCGATATCCATGCCGATTTCGTATTCATTGGAATTGCTCATCTCCCTTTCAAAGGTCGATTCAGCCTCGATGTAATAATACAGCTCCCATTTTTGATTGATTTCCTGCTCATATTCGAAACCGAGTTGTACCGTGTAGAAATTATTCCAGGGATCTGCGGCCGTTCCCGAGACAAAGGGAAGATCCTGAGGATTTGTCCAGTCGTATTGCCAGCGCTCGAAATTAAGGGAGAAAACCTTGTAATTTTGTTCATACTCGGTTTCGATGAGCACGCCCGTGGTTCTGACCGAGGCGTTACCCAAGACTGATTTTGAATCGCCCACTCCAATCACCTCGATACCCACGTTCCTTTCAGGAACTTCAGGTCCACCGTGAGCGGCATGGCCGCCGTGGGCACCGCCGCGCCCACCCCGGTCAATTCCCCCGCTGCCGCCATTCGCATGAGCGGCAGCGGGGAAGCCGAGTGCATACATGCAGGTAATCGATAACAGCCATTTTCCCAGAATCCGGCACCTCATGAAATTCTCCCTTTTTGCCTTGAGTGATTGAATGTGATTGCTTCAAGGGATTCTATGAGGCATGGCTTAACTGCTAGTTACCGGGAAATTACCAAACGTTAAGGAACCTCAGGTTCATTCATGAGCCGGCCTCTGGCGAGGGATGCCAAGCGCTATCTTTGAATTACTGACAAGGAAATTCCCGGAGATGCCGGACTACCTGGGTTCAGCATTACCGTTTTGTAATGAGAGGTTAATCGGAATGTAACTCAGTGCTGATATGGCCCGCGTATAATTTTCTCATGTGCGACATGACAACAGAAAACCAGGGATCAGAGCCGTGCATATTCTCTTAATTGAAGACGACCATGATGCCGCCGCATACCTGAAAAAAGGGCTTGTTGAAAGTGGCTATAGTCTGGATCATTCAGATAATGGCGATGATGGTCTGCATCTGGCGATTACTTCCAATTATGATGCCCTGATAGTCGACCGCATGCTGCCGGGACGGGATGGCCTGTCTGTCATCTCCATGCTGCGCGCCGGTGGGAACACCACGCCGGTATTGGTGCTGTCGGCATTGGGCGAGGTCGATGACCGCGTCCATGGCCTGAAGTCTGGAGGAGATGACTACATGGTAAAGCCTTACGCTTTCTCCGAACTGTTGGCGAGGCTTGAGGTTTTAATGCGGCGCGCGAATCCCACACACGACCTTGCCAGATTGAAGATTGCCGATCTGGTCATGGATCTGAAAACACACAATGTGACCCGGTCAGGGCAGAAGATTTACCTGCAGCCCCGCGAGTTCCGCCTTCTGGAATATTTCATGCGGCATCAGGGGCAGGTTGTTACCCGCACCATGCTGCTGGAAAAGGTTTGGGGGTACAGCTTTGATCCCAATACAAATGTCATAGACGTTCATATCAGCAGGTTGAGAAATAAAATCGACAAGGGATTTGGCATGCCGCTGATACATACCGTTCGTGGCGTGGGGTACAAGTTCTGTGAGGCTTCCTGACATATTTCGTACCTCGGTGGTTCGGCTTGCATTGCTCTATACAATATTCTACGGCTTGTTATTGAGTGCGCTGCTGATGGTCTTGTATTGGTCCAGCGAACGTTATGTCAGTACCCAGGTTAAGGTTGAAATCAGCCGTGAATTGGCTGAGCTCACCAGGGGTTTCAGCGAGGGCGGGATAAGCAGCCTGTCCGATTATATCAATGAGAGAAAGGAGCAAGCGATCGATGACGGATGGTTCTATCTCCTGGCAAAGATGAATGGGCTGCCTGTCGCGGGAAACCTTACCAAGTGGCCGAATGAGGCGGATGTACTGCTGGAAGGTGGGGTGAGGAGTATCTGGCTTGATGACGATATCATGGTCGGAAGCTTTTACCGGAACGACGCCTATCTGCCGGCCGTGGCCCGGGAATTTCCCGATGGCAGCCGCTTGTTGCTTGCCAGGGGGGTGGAGCAAGACAACGTATTGCGCGAACTCAGCGAAAATCTCAAGGAGTCACTGCCCGCCGTTGTGTTTTTTGCCTTGCTCATGGGATTGACTCTGGGATGGTCGATACTCAGGCGCATGGACACCATCAGCATGGCCGCCAATGAAATCATGGCCGGCGACCTGGCGCAACGGGTGCCTATCAGCGATAAAAACGATGAATTCGATGCGTTGGCTGCCTGCCTCAACAATATGCTGGACAAGATCGAGAAGGTTCTGACAGGGATGAAGGAAGTCACGGATAATGTGGCTCACGACCTTAGAAGCCCGGTTACCCGTATACGTAATCGCATGGAAATTACCCTGCTGGAGGAGAGAGAAAATATGGACTATCGGGAAGCCATGAAACAGACCATCCATGATGCAGAGATGATGATCCGGACATTCAATGCCATTCTGCATGTGGCACAGGCCGACGCGGGGACCATTCGCGCCGAATTGGTTCCGGTTGACCTGTCGAACCTGGTGCGGGAGATGGGTGAATTTTATGCACCCATCGCGGAAGAGGCCGGCCTGGATTTTCATGTGCATGCCGATGATATCGCCATCATCCAGGGTAACAGGGACCTGTTGGCGCAGGCCATCGTAAACCTGCTGGATAATGCCTTGAAGTATACGCCCGGCGGAGGTTCGATATATCTGAGGGTGGTGAGGCATAGCCCCGTCATCGATCTGATAGTGGAAGACACGGGGCCAGGTATTCCGGAAAGTGAGTTCCATCGTGTCAGGCAGCGCTTCGTCAGGCTGGATACCGGGCGGCATTCCGAGGGGAATGGCCTGGGGCTCACGCTCGTCGATGCGATAGCGCGGCAGCATGATGGGTCGTTGATACTGGAGGATAACGACCCCGGGTTGCGCGCGATGCTCCGTTTCAGGGACGGGGTGCCCGATAATCCGCCCTTTGCGTATACCTGTTCTACCTGATCAATGGAAATACGGGCGGTGCCGCCATGGGCATCCTTCCATCCGGTGGGGAATCGCGCGCCGTCATGAATCCACGGATTCGGGTCTCAATTCAATCGATGGCCTGAAATGTTTGGAGTGTAGATCCCGGAATGCAGGAACATCGGAAAACTGAAATAGTCGAGACGATATATGGTCAGAGGCTTCTCGCCTTCACAGGAGACACGATCACCAGAAAAATCCGCAAGAAAGGCTGCTATGACATCCGTACAGTTGAGTTCATGCGCCATTATCTGAAATATGTGAATGACGCCCGGCCGGATACGGGAGAGGTGTCGTCCATTTATGCCGACATTGGGGCCAATATCGGGAATCACGCCCTGCCAGTGGCCTCGCTATGCAGGCATATGTACCTTTTTGAGCCTATCTCCAAGGTGGCTGATGTCCTGCGCAGCAACCTGAAGTGTAACAGGATTGAGAATTTCACCCTGTTGCGCATGGCCTTGTCCGATTTTCCCCGGCGTGCTCCCATTTATATTCGCAAGGGAAATATAGGCGCGTCCAGCATAAACAGAGATCAAATGGTAGAAAAAGGGGATGACCTGAGCCAGAACGAATTGATTCATATTGATACGGGCGACAAGGTGCTCGGAGAACAAAACCTGGAGCGCCTCGACTTGGTCAAGATCGACGTTGAGTCTCACGAGGCGGAGGTGGTGCTTGGGATGTCCCGAGTGATAGAACGGTTTCGTCCGGTTATTATCCTGGAATGGAATCATCCATTGACGGCCGAGCGATTCGAACAGCTTGGCCTGTTCGAAAGGATATTCACGGGATATATTGCACTCAGTATCAGTGACAATCACCGCGCGGAACACTGGAAAGGAAAGTGGCTGGGAATGCTCAGGCGCAATGCCTGTCATCTGATGACCCGGCGCCGCCTGCGGCTGGAGAAGTTCAACCCCTACTCCCTCTACAAGAATATCGTCCTGTTTCCGGAAGACAAACAGAGCCTGGTTCTAGGCTGCGCGCACCGGCCAATCCCCGACAGGATCATAGGGAACCTCTGATCAATTCATGAACCGGCGTCTGGCGGCTGAAATGTCCCGGCTCTGCGTTGAAAATCTTGGCAATAGCGTGCTATTACCTGCGCTTTTCGCCTTGACCCGGAACCTTTCATCTCGCCATCCATCCGGTCCAGAATTGATCAGAGGTTCCCTAGGGAACGGGTTCATGCGGGAAGCCCTCCCTGTGTGAGTAATATGCTCAGGTCATGTTGCGATCTCTGGGTTTATCAGGTTAAATTACCTCATAAGCACAAATTCTTGACACCTGAGCCGGCCTGCTGTTCGCCTGCCGGATCATACACTTTTTCAATGGAAAGTCTGCCTCATTCACAAGAAAATATCGGAATCTCTGATTGATTCTGGCCCGCTATCCGTCCGGTCCAGAATTGGTCAGCGGTTCCTAATAACCAATCCCGCATGTCTATATGAAAACTGCTTCAGGGATGAACGTCCGTGGTAAATAAATCTCCCGGTTTCAGCGGGCCTCTCCTGCACAATGGGCCTCGCACGATGGTGCAGCTCATTCCTTTTTTCACTTTTATTGCCATGCCCGTGCTGGCGGATGCAGACAATACGCCTGGGGAGGAAGGCAATGGGAATGTGCCGCATGCGGCCTCGCCCACTTCGGCGCGTCTTTACCGGACGAATGAAGAGCGGCGCGAGGCGGGCCTGAAACGGCATATTACCCCGTGGTTGACGGTGTCAGGGTTGGCTGAAGGCGAGTATATCTATAATGATTACGATGTGAAGAAAGGCAAGGCGGGAGACAGCGGGCGTGACAGGGCTGCCAATCTTCAGCTTGGCTTCGTCGCCTCGCCCAATGAATTTTTCTCTGCCGAATTGATAACCGAGTTTGACACTGAATCAAACAAGGCGGTGATTGATGAGGCCTATATTGCTTTCGAAATGAGTGACTGGGAACTTTCCCTTGGAAAGATGTTTACACCTTTCGGCACGTTTTTCAGCAGTTTTGTCAGCAGCCCCATACTGGAATTCGGTGAAACCCAGGCGAATGAGGTCGCCATGCTGACCTATGGCCCCAGCGACGACCTTGAAGTTTCCCTGGCGGCCTATCGTGGCCGCGCGGTATGGCAGGGAGGTGGAGACAACGAATGGAGCTGGGCCCTGGGCAGCGAGGTGTGGTTGAACCAGGACTGGTCTTTCGGGCTGAGCTATCAGTCTGATTTGCTCGATTCCTCCGGGCGCATTCTCGCGGAATATAATGACCGGTATGTGGAGCAGGTGGCGGGAGTCAGCGGGTTTCTGTTGTGGGCGGGTGATATGTTCGAAATCTCCCTGGAGGCCCTTGGCGCAACAGGCCGTATCCGTGAACTGGATCGAGACCGCAACCGGCCCTGGGCGTGGAATGTCGAGCTTCTCCATTTCCGCATGGATGCCAATTACGAGATCGCTTTCCGTGTCGAGGGAAGCGAGGAGCTGGAGGATGAGCCCAAGTTCCAGTATGGTGCCGCCATTACCTGGCGCACGGCAAAACATGCTTCGCTCACCCTGGAATATCTTCATGGCGAGTTCGATGGCACGCTGGCCACCACCGATGAGGACATTCCCTATAGTGACGTAAGCCGGTTTGGCGCGATTCTTTCCGTGATATTCTGATTTTTCCGCCAGTACCACTTTGTGCAGTTCACGGTTCAGGCTCTGGCCAGCTCATAAAGCGCATAATGGCTGGGATTGATCGCATACTTTTGAACCAGCGGATCCTCATATTTTGGTTCCAGGGCGATTTCGCAGTAGCCTGCCTCCCTGATCAGGCGGCTGATATCCCGGCCATCGTTTGTCAGCATGCGCTTGCCGGCCTTGTCATAGTGGTTTGGAACCACCATCAGGAAGGGAACCCGATAGCGGGTGAGCAGTTTCAGCCACCATTGGATGGCGGGCACCTTGCATTCGGAGAAGCTGTGCACATTGACCGCGATATCGACAGCGGCCCCGGCGAGTGTCTGTTCTATCCTGTCAAGGGCAATGGATGATGCCTTATGGCGGATATTCCGGTATTCAAGATAGTATTCACAAATGAAGGTTGAGGCGGCCACCGCATCGGTGCAATAGTAATGTCCGAGGCCGGGAAGCGCCTCGGCCATGCGATGGGCCAGTCTCCCGTAGCCCCCGCCTATATCAAGGACCGAGAAATCCCGCATGGTGGATATTCCGAGATGTTTCTCAAGAAAGTATATCTCCGCAATCGAGTCGAGAAGATCGCGTGAAACGACTTTTCCCGCGATCTTGAAAGTGAAGCTGCCAAAGGCTCCATCCTCATACAGGCAGTTCAGAAGATCCAGCCTGTCCATGGACATCAGGTAATAAGTTGCGAGCGTGTATCCCATTTCATGCATGTTTGTGCCGCGTAACTGCCACACATAGGCATTGTCGCCCCTGAAGTAGGAGATGTCCTCGTCCTTCAGTTTGTCGTTCGTCCATACCAGTGGCTCTGTAACCGTAGAATCGAAATTCTCATAGCGGCGCTGATATTCGGACAGGCGGGGATTGTTTCTGCGCAGATATTCCGCCGCACCCTCGGGAAGTACCGCGCAGCAATATTTTTTGCCGCGTTTATTTGCGGTCTGCCAGTCATACAAATTGTTGGCTTCTACGAGCCTGTATCTGCTGTTCTTCAGCAGGGTGTTTGCGAAATTGATTGATGTGCGGCGCAGACCCATGGTTTTGTTACTTCGACATTCCTCTATTCGTAAAATTCTAGCAAAGCGTTTGTTCGGGCAGGTCCGCTCAACATTACGAGATCATTACAATCCAGAAGTGGCGGGCGCCCAGGATTTTATGGCCATGCGTGGTGGTGAGCGCGGTATGCGATGCGAGATCCTGGGATATGTTGAGTCTTGGTATATAATGGTTTCTGGTTGATCCTGCCAGCCTTTTCTGGCTGGCCTGAACAGAAGACAATTTTGTTTCCCTCGCGTTCAATAACATTACCATGCTGTAATGTTGCAACGCTGAAAGGCCCATACAATTGCGAATATGCAGATTCTTTTGATTGAAGACGACAAAGATGCCGCCGCTTATCTGAAAAAAGGACTTGTTGAGAGCGGATACAGCGTCGATCATGCGGATAATGGCGATGATGGCCTGCAAATGGCCCTCTCGGCCGACTACGACATCCTGCTGGTGGACCGCCTGCTGCCAGGGCGTGACGGCCTGTCCATTATCTCCATGCTGCGCGCGGGTGGCGACCGCACGCCGGTATTGGTGCTGTCGGCCTTGGGCGAGGTGGATGACCGCGTTGCGGGCTTGAGGGCGGGAGGGGACGACTATGTGGTCAAGCCCTATGCCTTCTCCGAACTGCTGGCGCGGCTGGAAGCCCTGATGCGCCGCGCCCGGCCGCAGGTGGAGCTGGGCAGGCTGGAGGTGGCGGACCTGGTGCTTGACCTGAAGACTCACCGTGTAATGCGCTCCGGCGCGCGAATTCATCTGCGTCCCCGGGAGTTCCGCTTGCTGGAGTTTCTCATGCGCCACCATGGTCAGGTGGTGACGCGCACCATGCTTCTTGAACAGGTGTGGGGATACAGTTTCGATCCGCATACCAATGTCATCGACGTTCATATCAGCAGGCTGCGCATCAAAATTGACAAGGGATTCGACCCTCCTTTGCTGCATACCATACGCGGCGCGGGATACAAGCTCAGTGCGTCACCCTAAGCTGCTCAAAACCTCGGTGATGCGCCTGGCCATTCAATACACGGTATTGTATGGCGTCATACTGGGCATATTGTTCGCGGTCTTGTACTGGTCCAGCAGCCGCTATGTCAGCTCATCCCTGAAAAAGGATATTCAGGCGGAGTTGTCCGAACTGACCGGGATATTCGAGTCCGAAGGTGTCGGGCGCCTCGCCGAGACAATCAATGCGCATATGGAGATGGCATTGAGAGAAGGCCGCTTTTACCTGCTGGCCACCGAAAGCGGGCTGCCCGTCGCCGGGAATCTCACGAAGTGGCCCCACGAGGCCGACGAATTGCTGGATGAGAGTGAAGTGAGCAATATCTGGCTCGATGACGATATCATGGTGGGCAATTACTATAAGAATGACGCCTACCTGCCCGCCAGCGCGCACCGTTTCACGGATGGAAGCCGCCTGCTGCTCGCACGCGGTGTCAAACAGCATAATGTCTTGCGCGAACTCAGCGAAAACCTTCTGGAGTCCATGGGCGCCGTCGTCTTCTTCGTGCTGTTGATGGGCATCATGCTGGGGCATGCCGTGCTGCGCAGGATCGAGGCCATCAACAGCACCGCGGCGGAAATCATGGAGGGGGATCTGTCGCGCAGGATTCCCGTCAGCAAGCGCAACGATGAGTTCGATGAGCTGGCGCAGCGTCTCAATGAGATGCTGGAACGCATCGAAGAGGTCATGACCGGGATGCGCGAGGTGACCGACAGCGTGGCCCATGACCTCAGGGGCCCCATCGCGCGCATCCGCAACAGGATGGAGGTTACCCTGCTGCAGGACAATCCCGCCATGGAGGAAGTCCGGCAGGTCATGGAACAGACCATCAAGGATACCGAAATCATGAGCAAGACATTCAAGGCCGTGCTGCAGACGGCGCAGGCCAATGCCGGAGCCATCCGCGCGGATCTGGCGCCCGTCGACTTGTCGGAACTGGTAGCGGAAATGGGCGAGCTTTTTTCACCCGTGGTGGAGGAGGCAGGGCACACGCTGGAGATCGTGAGCGGAGCGCCTGTCCCGGTCAAGGGCAACCGCAATATGCTGGCCCAGGCCATAGGCAATCTGCTGGACAATGCCATCAAGTACGCGCCCCCCGGCGGGCGCATCGGACTGCGTCTTGAGCGCCACGATCACGTGGTGGATATCGTGGTCGAGGACAATGGCCCGGGAATACCGGAAAAAGAGTATCAACACGTCAGGCAACGCTTCGTCAGGCTTGATTCCTCACGGCAGGCGGAAGGCAACGGCCTGGGGCTCAGCTTTGTCGACGCCATCGCCCGCCTGCACAAGGCGCCGCTTATCTTTGAAGACAACAAGCCCGGATTGCGGGCCATCATCCGTTTTCAAGCGGATTAAGGAGCCTCTGATCAATTCATGAACAGGCGTCTGGCAAGCGCGTTCACGGGAATCAGGGAAGCAGCGGCCGCAGGGTCAGGAGCAGGGCAACGATCACCAGGGGCATGGAGCAGTTGAGCAGCACGCCGGCGCGCACCATGGCGCGCATGGGGATGCGTTCCGTTCCGAACACGATGGCGTTGGGCGGCGTGGCCACAGGCAGCATGAAGGCGCAGGAGGCGCTCAGGGTGGCGGCCATCAGCAGCAGGACGATGTCGAGGTCGTTGCCCAGGGCCACGGCGGCGAGTATGGGCAGCATCACCTGGGTGATGGCGGTATTGCTGGTGATCTCCGTGAGAAAGGTCATGAGCAGGGCGATCATGAGCAGCATGAGGGGCAGGGGGATGGTGGTGAACACGTGGAGCTGTTCGCCCAGCCATTGGGACAGCCCCGACTGCTGCATGCCGGTGGCGAGGGCAAAGCCGCCGCCCAGCAGGATGAGGATGCCCCAGGGCAGGCGCGTGAAGGCGTCCTTTTCCAGGATCGGCCGCCCGCCGGCGCCGGGCAGCAGAAACAGGCACAGGGCGCCGGCGATGGCCACGGTGCCGTCGTCCACCCCCGGATAGGGCAACAGGGAACTCCAGCCGGGAATGGAAAAACCCTCCCCCTGGATGCCCTTGCGGGTCATCCACGCCAGGGCGGTGAGGCCCAGCACCCAGGCGACGAAGTGTTCCTCGCGGCGCATGGGGCCCAGCGTGCGGTGTTCCGCCTCCAGGGTCTGCGCCATGGCACCGGAGGACCAGTCCATGCCGCGCACGCGCCGCGACAGCAACAGCAGGACCACCGCCAGGCCGGCAATCACCACCGGGATACCCGCCGTCATCCATTGCATGAAAGTGGGCTTGAGGGCCGGGGCATAGGTTTCCAGGGTTTCCAGCAGCACCAGGTTGGGCACGGTGCCCACCGGCGTGCCCATGCCGCCGATGTTGGCGGCGTAGGCGATGGTCAGCAGCAGCACGGCGGCGAAACCCGTGGCCCGCTGGCCGTCTTCCCGGTCCAGGCGGCTGAGCACCGCAAGGCCCACGGTGACCATGAGCATGGTGGTGGCGGTATTGGAGATCCACAGGGAGAGAAAGGCCGTGGCGCCGGCGAAGCCCGCCATGAGCTGCAGGGGGCTGGCGTGCCAGCGCGTCAGGATGGCCAGGGCGATGCGGCGGTGCAGGCCGGTGCGCTCCAGGGCCTGGGCGATGAGAAAGCCGCCGATGAACAGGAACATGATGCTGGTCATGTAGCGCGGGGCCACTTCCTTGGCGGTGGCGATGCCCGTCAGCGGCAGGGCCAGGAGGGGAATCAGGGCGGTGACCGCCAGGGGCACGCACTCCGTGATCCACCACAGGGCCATCCACGCGGCGATGCCCGCCATGGCCGGGGCATGGGGATGTTCCGGGATATCGATGGCCAGAGGGATGGCGAGGCCGAGCAGCGGCCCCAGGGCCAGGGCGGCGGGTTTCATCATGGCCGGTGTTGTTCCAGGAAGGTGGCCAGCACGGCTCCCATGTGATGGATGCCGTTCCCCACCACTTCACCCGCCGCGCCCTGTTTCTTCAACTGGGAGGCCAGGTAGCCGAGCTGGCGCGCGGACATCATGGTGTAGCGGGTGAGAATGCCCGTGCCGGTGGTGGTCTCAAAATCCTCCCGATATCGGGGGCTGACCTCCAGGAGGGCCGCCTTCAGTACCCGCAGTTCGTCGCTCAGCACCAGTCCCAGCAGCAGGCTGCCCTCCCCGTAGGCCATCTCCAGGAAGATGGCACCCCCCGCGGGATGGCCGTCTTCACCCGTGGGTGCGAGGTAGACTTCAAAAGTGTGTCGGGCGGGCGCCATGCGGTATTTCTCAGCGGCCCGCGCCAAAAGGGTTTCATCGGGGCGCAGTTCGCTGCCCCGCGCCGGGGCGCCGGGGAGGTGGTCCGCAATGAAGCGCGCCTTTTCCAGGATGACGGCGCGCTGGGCGGGGGCGTTTTGCGCCACGGCGGCGAATGCCGCCAGCAAGGACAACAATAGCGTGAACCCGCGGAGGCGTTGGCTACACCGGCTCCAGCTTGGCATAGGCCATCACCAGCCATTTCTGGCCGGCCTGCTTGAAGTTGACCTGGACCCGGGCATGGCTGCCCTCCCCCTCGTAGTTGAGCACCACGCCCTCGCCGAACTTGCTGTGGTTGACGCGCTGCCCCAGCTTGAGGCCGCCGGGGCCGGCCGCCTCCACCACGGGCCTGCTCACACGCCGCGTCATGGGCACGGGGGCGGCGGTGCTGTGACGGCTGCGCACTTCCTCGATGAGTTCCGGGGGGATTTCCTTGATGAAGCGCGAGGGCGACTGGTACATCTCCTGGCCGTGCAGGCGGCGGGTTTCGGCATAGGAGAGGATCAGTTGCCGGCGCGCGCGGGTGATGCCCACGTAGCACAGGCGGCGCTCCTCCTCCAGGCGCCCTTCCTCCTGGCTGGAGCGCCCGTGGGGAAAGATGCCCTCCTCCATGCCGGCCATGAAAACCAGTGGGAATTCCAGGCCCTTGGCGGAATGGAGGGTCATGAGCTGCACGCAGTCGTCGGTCTCCTCCCCCTGCCCCTCGCCCGCCTCCAGGGCGGCGTGGGAGAGGAAGGCGGGCAGCGGCGCCATGTCCACTTCCTCGTCGTCGTATTCGAACTGGCGCGCGGCGTTGACCAGTTCCTCCAGGTTCTCGATGCGCGCCTCGCCCTTCTCGCCCTTCTCCTTCTTGAAGTGGGCGATGAGGCCGCTGTGCTGGATGACGTGCTGGATCTGGTCGTGCAGCGCCAGGCCATCCGTATCCTGTTCCAGGCGCGCGATGAGATCGATGAACTGGCGCAGGGCGTTGGCGCTGCGCGGAGTCAGCTCGCCGCTCGCGATCAACTGGCAGGCGGCGTCCCACAGGGTGATGCCGGCGCCCCTGGCGCGCGCGCGCACCAGGTCCACGGTGCGGTTGCCGATGCCCCGCGTGGGGGTGTTGACCACGCGCTCGAAGGAGGGATCGTCGCCACGGCTGGTGATGAGGCGCAGATAGGCCAGGGCGTCCTTGATTTCGGCGCGCTCGAAGAAGCGGAAACCGCCATAGACCCGGTAGGGGATGCCGGCGCTGAGCAGGGCCTCTTCCAGCACCCGCGACTGGGCATTGGAGCGGTAGAGAATGGCGCAACTGTCGCGGCGCCGGCCCTGCGCGATCCAGGCGCGGATGCGGTCGACGATGAAGCGCGCCTCGTCCAGGTCGCTGTAGGCCGCGTAGACCTGGATGCGCTCCCCTTCCCTGTCCTCGGTCCACAGCTTCTTGCCCAGGCGTCCCGTGTTGTTGTCGATGAGGGCGTTGGCGGCCTTCAGGATGGTGGCGGTGGAGCGGTAGTTCTGCTCCAGGCGGTGCATCCGCACGCCCTTGAAGTCGCGCGACAGGCGCTGGATGTTCTCCACGCGCGCGCCGCGCCAGCCGTAGATGGACTGGTCGTCGTCGCCGACGATGAAGACGTGGTTGCCGGTCCCGGCCAGCAGGCGCACCCAGGCGTATTGGATGGCGTTGGTGTCCTGGAATTCATCCACCAGGATGTGGCGGAAGCGGTTCTGGTAATGGGTGAGGATGTGCGGCGTGTCGCGCAGCAGCTCGTGGGCGCGCAGCAGCAGTTCGGCGAAGTCCACCACCCCGGCGCGCTGGCAGGCCTCTTCGTAGGCGCGGTAGATGTGCACCATCTGGGCGGTGTGGGGGTCGCCCCGGTCGTCGATATGGGCGGGGCGCTGACCCTCGTCCTTGCGGGCGTTGATGAACCACTGCACCTGGCGCGGCTGCCACTGGGCCTCGTCCAGGTTCATGGCCTTGAGAATGCGCCGGATCATGCGGTACTGGTCCTCGCTGTCGAGGATCTGGAAGGTCTGGGGCAGGTCCGCCTCCCGCCAGTGGGCACGCAGCAGGCGGTGGGCCAGGCCGTGGAAGGTGCCCACCCACAGGCCGCTGGCGGGCATGGCCAGCATGTCCTCGATGCGCCCGCGCATCTCCGCCGCCGCCTTGTTGGTGAAGGTCACCGCCATGATGCCATGGGGGGACACCCCCTCGGCGCGGATCAGCCATGCGATGCGGTGCACCAGCACCCGGGTCTTGCCGCTGCCGGCCCCGGCCAGCACCAGCGCATTGCCGACGGGCGCGGCCACGGCCTCGCGCTGGGCGTCGTTGAGGGGGTCGAGTATCTCGGTCACGTCCATGGGGGAGAATTGTAGCAGATTTGCCGGGCCCGGGATCGTATTAACCCGGCAACAATATATGTCGTGTTCAGCCGTCGCGTGCCGGTTCACGGCAAGGCGGCGTTGTGCCGCCGTAGTCATTCTACGGCAAACAACGCCAACGCCGTTCGTGGACCGGCACGCGACGGCCTGTCTTGTTAAAATCAAATTGGTTAGGCGCTTCAGGCCCGCACGGGCTCGGCGTTGCGCCCCTTGGCAAGGGCTCGCCATTCCCTGCGGGCCGCGCCTTGATCCCGCACGGGCCTGAAGCGCTGAACACGACATATATTGTTACCGGGTTAATAGTACCATGTATCTGTAAATCGGGCACAATATTGTGGCCGGGTTAATTGCATAGATCTCGGCGGCACCAAGGTCGCGGGCATGGTCATGGACGGGGATCATGCTCTGCTGCGCAGCGAGCGCGTGGCTACACCCAGAGAATACGGGGAAATCCTCGCGGCGCCGGCGGGTCTTTCATCCCGACTGGCGCGGCCGCATCGTCAAAAGCCGCTGGGGCGATGCCTCCGGCGCGCGCGGGGTGGCATGGTTGTGGAAGTGAAAAGGAGGACAAAATGGGGATATGGAATGTAATAACGACGGGACGGTATCAAGCACGCGCCTCGCGGCGCCCCCTTTCCGCCGGCCCGCGTCTTGGAATGCCGGTGGTGATACTGGTCATGCTGATGAGTGGGGGTATTGTCCACGCCGCTCAGGAGCCACCGCAAGGCGTTGATTCCAGGGCCGCCTATGAGATGGTGCTGAAGGATCTCGACAACACCTTCGTTGTGGATGTCAGGACCCGCGCGGAATACGAGTTCGTCGGCCATCCCGATCTGCCCAATGGCGCGCCCAACATTCCCATCCGCTTCTATCCCGGCTGGAAGGCCAACGAGCGTTTCGTGGACGATGTGGCGGCGCGCTTCAACAAGGACCAGATTCTCATTACCATGTGCCGCAGCGGAGTACGTGCCAAAAAAGCAGCACAATTGTTGCGGGAAGCAGGTTTCAAGAAAGTGTATTACATGACGGACAGCTTCGAGGGCGCCAAGGATGCAAAGGGACACCGCACGGTGAATGGGTGGAAGGTGAACGGCCTGCCTTACACCTATGATCTCGATGCGCGGCTTGTCTATCACTGAAGCCTGAACTCACGGATTCAGGTGAAAATCATTCACGGGGACGGGAGAGAGTATGGAAAACCAGCTGCAAATCCGGCAATTGCCTGACGAATGGGTCAAGCTCAATCTGGGATGCAACCAATCGATTTTACCGGGATGGGTGAATGTGGATATCCACGAGTTCGAGGGCGTCGATGTGGTGGCGGATCTTGAGCGGCCGTGGATCTGGCAGGACAATTCCATACACTATATGCGCGCCTTCGATATCGTGGAACACTTGCACGATCCGATTCACACCATGAACGAGGCCTGGCGGGTGCTGGGCCACGGTGGGGTCTTCGAGATCTGGGTGCCTTCCACGGACGGGCGCGGCGCCTTTCAGGATCCCACGCATGTCTCATTCTGGAACCGCAATTCCTTTGCCTACTATACCCGGAAAAATCTCGCCGGACTCTATCCCCACAAGATACGCTGCGATTTTGACATACTCGTCTATGACACCGAGCCCAACCAGGCCGGCATCATCTGGACCTGGGCCTTGTGCCGCGCCATCAAGGACTCCTCGCGGGATTACCTGGTGTCCGATGCATGGATACGGGCATTGTCGGACACGGACCCCCAGAAGCGCGTCATGCCCGGCTACGAAGGCAATTGCATGGGAACCGTGCCTTGCTGATGCTCACTCTGGCGGTGGTTCCCCGCGGGTTGGGCCGCTCACGCGCTCCTGCAAAGCGCTGCACCAGGTTTCCAGCCATTTCCCGTCGGTCTTTTCCAGGAAGGTACTGTCCAGCGACAGA
>Ga0256830_1000951_pt1 | contig 21446 bp, 16 predicted proteins | sample 128326metaG_FD_190537 | JGI IMG/M metagenome (GOLD analysis project Ga0256830, IMG submission 190537) | Hydrothermal vent microbial communities from Lau Basin, Pacific Ocean - 128-326 | ecosystem: Environmental > Aquatic > Marine > Hydrothermal vents | place: Pacific Ocean: Lau Basin | collected... | reverse complement strand
CTTCCCGGAGCCGGAAGCTGTCCCGGGGCCGGTCACCCTGGTCCTGCTGCAGGATCCGGACCGCTACCGCGACCTCTGCGCCACCCTCGGCGCGGCGGCGCCGCGGCTCGCCGACTACTTCCGCAGCGTCGCCGACTCGACCGGGTTCACCTCGTTCGCGCCGCCGATCTCGGTGGTCCACACCGGACACCAACGTCAGGTCGAGGCGCGCCCCGAGCATTCGCTGGGGCATGCGCTGGTGCACCTCGAGCTCCACCGTCGCTACGGCATCCTGCCGCTGTGGCTGCGCGAGGGCCTGGCGCTCGCCGGCGAGGACTCGACCTGGGGCGAGGTCTGGGCGCCCTGGTTCCTCGACGGTTTCGTGTTCTCCTCCTCTCACGCCGACTGGCGCGGCCGGGAGACCCGCAAGCTGGTCGCCGGCTTGGAAGGGGACTGGAGCCGGGTCTTCGGTTGGGAGGGCCGGCCCTACGACCCCGAGCGCAGTCGGCTCGCCTACGCCTTCTCGACCTGGGCCCTGGAGGCCGAGCCGGAGGGGCTGGCGCGCTTCCTGGAGTTGCTGCGAGTCGAATACGCCAAGGACGCCGACGGCGGCGAGGCCCTGTTCGGCGCCGAGCGCACCCGGGAACTGGCGGTGGAGGCCTTCGGCGAGGACTTCGCCGAGCGTCTGGCGGCGTGGTGGAAGCATCCCCGGTCCTGGAAGAAGTGGAAGAAGGAGTGGAAGCTGGCGCGGTCCGAGGACCTCGCGGCGAGGGATTGATGCGGCGGCGGCCCCGGGCCACACTGGGGGGGTCATGCGCTCCTTCCGCCCGGCCCTCCTGACCTGCGTCCTCCTCGCGGCCCCGGCCGCCGCGCAGGCCCCCGCTACGGGCCCGGAACCGGGGCCGGCCTTCGTGGGCGGCGACGGCGCCCTGGTCCACGCCTTCTACGACGCGCGCAGTCCGGTCGTCGCCGAGCTGGAGGCCGATTGGCCGGTCGAGGTGGTCGAGGTCCTCGCGCCCTGGGCTCGGGTCCAGGTGCCGGGCGGTCTCGACGTGTGGGTCCACGGGGACTACCTGGAGGTCGGCGACGACGTCGTCGCCCGGGTCACGGCCCGTGCGGTTCGGGCCCGGCCGTTGCCGAGCACCGGTCCGGAGTCCCCGCCGTTGGGGACGTTGAAGCGGGACGAGCGGGTGGTCCTGGTCGGACGCGAAGGCGACTGGTGGCAGGTCCGCGCTCCGGAGCGCATCGGGGGGTGGGTCGAGCTCGAGACCCTCGAGTTCCCGGCCGATGGACGGCGTCCTCCCGATTGGGAGCGGCGTTGGGAGGAGACGGCCAAGGCGCGTCCGCCGAAGGAGCTCCCGCCGGTGCCTCCGGTCCCCGAGCCGACGCCCGAGCCGACGCCGACCCCCGAGCCGCCGGAGACCGGTGACGAGGACGACCCGCTGGAGGAGCTCCTCGAGACCCTGCCCGCCTTCGCGGACGAGGAGGAGCCGGCGCGCCGCGCGTTCCCGAGCGAGGAGATCGCGCTCGACCCGTTGCTGTGGGTCGGTTTCGCGGCCAAGGCCCTCGAGGAGTACCGTGACGAGCTGGCGGCCGACTTCACCCGCTGGGACGAGCGCCGCACCATCGCGCTCGAGGCAGCCTTCGCCGACGTGCTGTGGTACGCCGCCAACCCGCGCATCCTCGACCGGGCCCGCCGCGGGCTGGCCGGGGTGGACGCGTTGCGGCGCAGCTACGGGGCGTGGCTGGCGGGCGAGGAGCGTCGGCTCCGCGGCATCGGTGAGGACGAGTCCGCCGACGCCATGGCCGCGCGCTTGCGCCGGCTGGATCGCACCTGGGGGCTGACCCCCGACGGCGAGGCCCTGGTCGTCGGTTGGGTCGAGGCGCGCCCCGGCGTCCACGAGAGCTGGCCCTACGAGGTCGTCCGCAACGGGATGCGGGCGCGCGCCCAGGACCCGCGCGGCGGGGTCCACCTCGGCGACTTCGTCGGTCAGGAGGTGGTGATCCGGGGACGGTGGCGCGATCGTGACGACGCCCCCGGCGGGCGCGTCCTGCTCGTCGAGGACATCAAGGCCCTGCCGCCGTCCATCCCGCGTTGAGCGCTCTTCCGGTCGCCGTCCTCGCCCTCGCCGCCTACGCGCTGGGCTACCGCGTCTACTCGCGCTGGCTGGCGCGGCGCCTGTTCCGCCTGGACCCGGCCGCGGCGACGCCGGCCCACCGGATGCGGGACGGCGTGGACTACGTGCCGACCCGGCCGTTGGTCCTGTTCGGCCACCACTTCGCCAGCATCGCCGGTCTGGCGCCGATGCTCGGCCCCGCGGTCGCGGTGTTCTGGGGCTGGCTGCCGGCCCTGGTGTGGGTGGTGCTCGGCGCGCTGCTGGTCGGCTGCGTGCACGACTTCACGGCGCTGGTCCTCTCGGTGCGCCACGGCGGCCACTCCATCGGCGCGCTCTGCGAGCGCATCCTCGGCCCCTTCGCCAAGGCCCTGTTCCTGGCCTTGATCTTCTTCGGGGTCGCACTGGCGATGGGGGTGTTCGTCTACGTGATCTCGGTCCTGTTCACCTGGGGCGACGACTTCCGGCCCGACGCGCTCCACGAGTCGGTGACCTCGTTCCCGATGGTGGTGATGCCCTCGGCCGGACTCATGGTCCTGGCCCTGGTCTCGGGCTGGCTGCTCTACGTCCGCCGCCTGCCCCTGGCGCCGGTCGCCGCGGTCGGTTTCGCGCTGCTCCTCGGCCTCCTCGGTCTCGCCTTCCGCTGGCCGACGATGGGGTTCGCCCGCGACGCCTGGCCGGCGCAGACCACCTGGATCTGGTTGCTCATGGGCTATGCCTGGCTGGCCAGCGTGCTCCCGGTGTGGCTCCTGCTCCAGGCGCGCGACTTCCTCAACTCGCTGCTCCTGTTCCTCGGGCTCGGCCTGATGTACCTCGGGTTCTTCCTCCTCGGGCCCCGCTTCGATGCTCCCGCGGTCAACCCCGAGCCGACCGGGGCGCCGCCGCTGTTCCCCTTCGTCTTCGTGACCATCGCCTGCGGTGCGGCGAGCGGCTTCCACGCCCTGGTCGCGAGCGGCACGACCTCGCGCCAGCTGGACCGCGAGCCCGACGCCCGCCCGATCGGCTATGGCGGCATGATGGCCGAGAGTCTGCTCGGCCTGATCGCGGTCCTGGCCTGCACCGCGACCCTCGGCGGCCACGAGGCCTGGGCCCGGCTGTACGTGAACTGGGCCGCGGTCGCCGACAGCCTCGGCGCCAAGCTCGGCGTCTTCATCCGCGGCGCCGCTTCCTTCGTCGCCGCCGTGGGGGTGCCCCCGGAGCTCGCGACCACGCTGGTCGCGATGGTCGTGGTCTCCTTCGCCCTGACCACCCTCGACTCGGCGACCCGCATCCTGCGCTTCAACGTCGAGGAGATCGCGTCCTCCTTGCGCCGCGTCCCGCTCCTCGGCGCGGCGACGGCGGCGTTCGCCAACCGCTTCCTGGCCACCAGCGTCGCCGTCGCCGCGATCCTGTTCTTCGCGTTCTACGAGATCGACGGCAAGCCGGCCGGCCTCGCCCTGTGGACGCTGTTCGGCGGCACCAACCAGCTCATCGCCGGCCTGGCGCTGCTGACCGGGGCGGTCTACCTGCACCGCATCGGCCGCCGCTCCTGGCCCCTGCTCCTGCCCGCGGCGTTCATGTTGGTCACCACCCTGTCCTCGCTGGCGGTGCAGATCGGACGCTTCGCCCGCGTCGGCGAGTGGCTGCTCCTGACCCTGGCGGTGCTGCTCGTCCTGATCGGCCTCGGCGTCGCCGTCGCCGCGGTCGCCGCCTGGCGCCGCCCCTTGACCCCGGCTTCGGGTCCGGCCGAAGGAGGCGCCGCCTAGGAATCGCCGGCGTCGGCCTCGCCGGGCGAGCCCTCACCGGCGGCGGGCCAGGCCGCCGCGACCTCGGCGCGCAGCGCCGCGAAGGCGTCGGCGGCGACCGCTTCGCGGATGCGGCGCATCAGGTCGGTGAGGAAGTGGAGGTTGTGGTGGGCGAGCAGCCCCATCGGCAGGAGCTCCTTGGCCTTGAGGCCGGCGCGAATGGCGCCGCGCGGCACCCCGGTGGCGCAGGCGTCGCAGGAGCACCCGGGCTCGATGGGCCGGGGGTCGCGGGTGAACCTCGCGTTCAGGAGGTGCAGCGTGCCCCCGCGGGTCAGGGCGGTGCCGAAGCGTCCGCTCCGCGTCGGGTACACGCAGTCGAAGAGGTCCACCCCGCGGGCCACGGCCTCGACCAGGTCGCGTGGCGTGCCGACGCCCATCAGGTAGCGGAAGCGGTCCGTCGGCAGGTGGCGCGTGGACAGGGCGACCCCTGCCATCCGCCCGGCGAAGTCCTCGCCGACGCTGACCCCGCCGACCGCGTAGCCGTCGAACTCCATCTCGACCAGGGCCTCGGCGCAGGCGGCCCGCAGGTCGGCGTGGAGCCCGCCTTGCACGATGGCGCAGAGCGCCTGCCCCGACGCGCCGCCGCCGCGCGCCTCGTGGAGGTCGCGCTGCCGCCGCGCCCAGCGCAGGGTCCGGGCCACCGCCGCGGCGACGCGGTCGCGGTCGTCAGGGTCGGGCGGGCAGTCGTCCAGCACCATGGCGAACTCGGGGCCGAGTTCGGCCTGGGCGCGGAAGGCGAGCTCGGGGGTCCAGGTCACGCGGTGGCCCCGGACCGGATGGGGGAGGAGGAAGCCTTCCTCGGCGGCGCGCGCCGCCTCGCGCAGCGAGAAGGCCTGGAACCCGCCCGAGTCGGTCAGCACCGGGCCGTCCCAACCGAGGAAGGCGTGCAGTCCGCCGAGGTCGCGGACCACGTCGGGACCGGGCCGCGCCCAGAGGTGGAAGGCGTTGGCGAGCATCATGCGCACGCCCATCGGCCGCATGCGGTCGGGCCAAGGGCCGCGCAGCATGCCGCGGGTCGCGACCGGCATGAAGGCCGGCGTGTCCACGACGCCGCGGGCGGTGTGGATGCGGCCGAGCCGGGGGCCGACCGGGGCTTCGCCGGCGAGGAGCTCGAAGCGCGCCGCCTCCCCGGGGGCGGCCGCCGGGGCGTCGGGTGCGGTCACGGGCGCAGCGCGGCAGGGGAGGCCGGGGCGACGACGGCGCCCGGGTAGTCGTGGGCCAGGATGGCGTCGCGGTCCCAGCCGGCGCGGGCGCGGCGCAGGGCGCCGACCTGGCACAGCCCGATGCCGTGCCCGCGGCCGCGGCCGCGGACCACCAGCGCGCCGTCGGGGCGGAGGTCGGCCGAGAGCCACAGCGAGGACGGCAGCCCGAGTCGGGCGCGCAGCTCCTCGCCGGACACCTCGAGGTGGCGTTCCGAGCCGACCAGACGGAAGCGCAGGACGCGGCCGTGGGGGTCGCGGTCCACGGCGTGGATGCTGCGCAGCCAGTCCCCGAGCGCGAGTCGTCGGGCCAGGCGGTCCAGCCGCTCCGCCGACACCACCTCGACCCAGGCGCGCTCGGCGTCGCGGCACTCGGGGTCGGCCGTGCCGGAGAGCGGCGGGAGGTCGTGGTCGAGGAAGCGCATGTCTGCGGCGTCGGCGGTGCCGCCGCCGCACCAGGCGTGGAAGAAGGCGGGCAGGAGGTCGCCGTTCCAGGTCAGGACCTGGCCGCGGGTGGCGCGTACCGCGTCGCGCGCCGCGGTGGTCCAGCGCTGGGCCCCGGCGAAGGCCTGGTCGCGTGGGTCGGCGCGCAGCGGGCCGCCGCGCCGCCGGAGCGTCCACAGCGCCCAGGTGCGGGCCGCCACGGCCTGGGCTTCGAGCGCCGCGGCGATGCCCGGCGCGCCGCTCGACAGCTCGGCGCTGACCACGCCGACCACGTAGTCCTCGAGCGGCAGCTCCAGGACCAGGGTCAGACCGAGCGGGCCGTCGCGGTCGCGGACCACGCCGACGTCGAGGACGCCGGGGCAGCGGTCGTCGCCGACCACCAACGCGAGGTCGCCGGCGGGTTCGATGCGGACCCGGTCCCGCCCGGTCAGGTAGGGGCCGACCTGGACTCCGGTGGCGTCGGCGCGGAGCCAGCCCTCCAACTGGTAGCCCTCCTGGAGGACGACCCCCTCTTCGTCGCGCAGGCGCCAGGCTCCCTCGACGCCGAGCGGGACCTCGGCCGCCTCCTCCCAAGCGGTCAGACGCAAGGCGACGGTCGGGTCGAGCGGGGCGTCGGGGGAGACCTTCGGCTCCGGCCACGCCAGGCGTGCGACCAGGACCAGGACCAGCGCCAGGACCACGGCGGCGGCGAGACGGCGGGCGGGGGGCGCCATCGCGGTCACGGGTCGCCGCGGAACAGTGGCGGGGGCTCGACGTCGGCCTCGCGGCCGCAGACGCGCCACCCGGCGGGGGTGAGGACGCGCCCCTGCGGCGTGCGCGCCAGCAGGCCGCGGCGGATCAACCAGGGCTCCACGACCTCGGACAGGGTGCCTTCGTCCTCCTCGACGGCGACGGCGAGGTTCTTGAGGCCCATCGGTCCGCCGCCGGCGCGGGCCAGCGCCTCGAGCACGCGGCGGTCGCCGCGCTCGAGGCCGTGCTCGTCGATGGAGAGCAGGGCGAAGGCGCGCCGTACCGCGTCTTCGTCCACCCCGCCGTCGCCCTCCATCTCGGCGACGTCGCGGGCGCGGCGCAGCAGGCGGTTGGCGATGCGCGGGGTGCCGCGGGCATGGTGCGCCAGGAGGTCGCGGGCTTCGTCGGTCAGTGCGACGCCGAGCAGCCGCGCCGAGCGTTCGAGGATGGCGGCCAGCACCTCCGGCGGATAGGGCTCGAAGCGCAGCACCTGGCCGAAGCGCGAGCGGAACGGCGGCGACAGCAGCGACTCGCGGGTGGTGGCGCCGACCAGGGTGAACGGCGCGATCTCCAGCTTGAGCAGCCGCGCGTGGACCCCCGAGTCGAGCGTCCACTCGATGGTGAAGCGGTCCATCGCTCCGTAGAGGTACTCCTCGACGTCGCTCGGCAGGCGGTGGACCTCGTCCACGAAGAGGATGGAGCCGGGCTCCAGCTGGGACAGGATGCCGACCAGGTCGCGGGCCTTGGTCAGGGCCGGGCCGCTGGTCACCCGCAGCGGGGCCCCGGTCTCCTCGGCGAGGGCGAACGCCAGCGAGGTCTTGCCGAGGCCGGGGGGGCCGGTGAACAGGAGATGCTCCAGGACCTCCTCGCGGTTGCGCGCGGCCTCGACCATCAGGCGCAGCGGCTCCAGGACCGCGGTCTGGCCGAGGAAGTCCCCGAAGTCGCGGGGCTGCAGGCCGCGCTCGTACTCGCGCTCGGCCCGGCCGGCGGCGGGTGCGAAGGCGGAGCGGTCCATCACCGTCCGATTCTGCCGTCCCGGAGGCGCGAATTCCACGACCGAGCGGGGAATCGGGGAAACCGGCCCCGTAGGGTGGGGCGACCCCTGGCTCCGTACGGGAAGACGCGCCGTTCCGGCTGCGGTCGCGCAGAGGAGGGGGCGCCCGAGCATGCCCGATCGAGGCGACCCATCCATCGGAGCCAGTTTCCGCGCCGGTGCCTGGAGGGGAGGGGAGTGCGATATCGCACGTCACGCCGGCGTCGGGAGGGCGGGAATGCCCCGGATTCGGACTGGCCCGGCAGGGAGGTCGGTGGCATGATGTTTGCCCCTGCCCCGGCAGGGCCCCACCCGCATTCCCGTCCATGAAGCGCTCCCCTTCCCTGCTCCTGCTCGCCGCCGCCCTGGCGGGGTCCCTGGCCTCGTGTGGTGGAGGCGGAGATTCCGACCCGTTCGCGACCTCCTCCCAGATGAAGCTGGACCAGGTCATGAACGGCTTCGGGCGTCTCCTGCCGTACGTCGTCGCCGTCCCCGACCCCGTCACCGGGCTGCCGTCCAGCCAGCTCGTCGAGATCCGGAGTCTCCAGGACCTGCTCGACAACCCGCCGAGCGAGACCAACCCCATCCTGCCCCCGGCGTCGTGGCCGACCCAGGCCATCAACCCGGCGGGGCGGACCGCGAACCACTTCGTCGCGGTGCGCTTCACCCGTTCCCTCGACGTGGACTCGGTGCTCGACCCGTCGCCGTCGGGACTGGCCAACAACGGCCTGACCGGCGCGATCACGGTCGTCGCCTACGATCCGGCCACCGGCGTCAGCGAGATCGTGCCCGGTCGCGGCTTCGTGGACGGCTACACCTACGTGGGGGTCACGGGCAAGCTCGAGCGCTGGGTCGCGCCCGGCACCGAGGGGCGGGCCGTGGACGCGCTGACCGTGACCCGCGCCGGCGGCGACGTGGTGCCCGGAGTGGGCTTCCCCGGGACCGACGACCCCGACAACGGCATCCTCGACGGCGGCTTCGTCGGAGCCAGCAGCCTGATCGCGCCCGACACCTTCGTGTTCGTGGTCGATTCGGACAGCAACCTCTCCACCTACGAGACCTTCCCGACCGGCAAGGTCATCCGCATCGTCATCCAGGGCGCCGAAGAGACCTGCGCGCAGGAAGGGGTGGTCTCGGCCGGGGTGCGCTCCAAGGACGGCAAGTTCCTCGAGGAGGGCGGCGTCGCCACCTCGCAGGTCGGCAGCGACAGCGTGCCTCCGGTGCCGTTGCTCGACGGGCCGGGGGGCAACGCCGTGACCTGCCCGCCCGACCTCGCGAGCGACCTGCCCTGCGACACCGACATCCGCATCACCTTCAGCGAGGCCTGCCAGCCGTACTCGGTCGGTCCGCTGCCGTCGCCGGTGCCGCCGCCGCCGTCCAACGAGTTCACCGTCGAGTTCCTGCCACCGGTGTCGCCGAACAGTCCGCCGCCCGGCAGCACCATCCAGTTGCCCTACACGGTGGAGCCGGTGGGGCCGTTCAACTTCACCGAGTTCGTGGTGCGCCCCGTGACCTCGTTCCCGGGCAGTGACCCGTTCGGCGCCCAGGCGGTGGCCACGGTGACCTACTTCCACAACGCCGCCGTGGACCTCCACCTGAACCAGGACTCGACCACGCTCGAGTCGACCAGCATCGACTTCACGGTCGGTTCCGACTGCCCCGGTCTGGTCAACGCTCCGGTCGCGCCCGGCGCCATCGTCGTCGCCTCCAACGGCGGCGGGACCACCGGCGGTTTGCGGGTCATCGACCTGGACGGTTTCGGGCAGGGCACCGGTGATCCCACCCACGACTTCAACGATCCGCTGTTCAATCGGGTCTTCGACGAGAACGGCGACCCCATCGGCGGGGACGTCTCGGTCTTCCCGTTCAACCCGAACCTGAACGTCCCCGACATCTTCCCGCCGCTCTCCGCCGATACCACTTCGCTGGCGGGTGGTTCGCGCGGGGTGTTCACCCTGGCCCAGGACAGCACCCTGCGGGACCAGCTGATGACCACCGAGCAGGTCGGCACGGTGCTGGACATGATGCTCGGCCATCCGCTGGACATCAGCTTCAACAACTTCGAGTGTCTCTCCGGCGGTCAGAACCTGTGCGCCTCGGCGGCGTTCCAGTTGCATCCGCTCAACGCATTCAACACCGCGGGCAACTCGATCTCGCACGCGCCGCACCCCAACCCGCCGCGACTGCGGCTGGCGCCGAGCTGCTTCTCGCCGCTGATCCAGGCCGAGGAGCCCACCTTCGGCGACGCCAACCGCGACGGCGCGGTCGCTACCAACCTGTTGGTGCCGGGCGACCCGTTCGGGACCCTCGGCGGCGCCGGGCCGAGCGGGTTGTTGACCGATTCGCTGATCTACGAGGGTTTCTACGGCCCGGCTCCGGCCTCGCAGTCGTGCCCGACCTTCACCATCCGTCAGCAGATCGGGCACTTCCTCTACGTGCTGGACAGCGCCAACGATCGCATCCTGGTGGTCAACAGCAACCGGATGACGGTCCTGGACTCGATCCCCGTCGCCGACCCCAGCGACCTCGCGATCGCGCCGGACATGAACACCCTGGCGGTCAGCAACAAGTCCACCGACACGGTGACCTTCATCGACACCAACCCGGCGTCGCAGACCTTCCATCAGGTGGTCAAGACCATCGCCCTGGTGGACGTCGAGAACGACCGGGTGGGCCGCGGGCCCGGCGAGATCGTGTGGCAGCCCGAGGGCGAGGACGTCCTGGTGGTCTGTGAGGCTTCGCAGTCGCTGGCGCTGATCTCCGGCGGCTCTCTGGAGGTGCGGAAGATCATCCCTGGAGTCTCGCGTCCGCGCCTCCTGGCGGTGAGCGACCGCGACACCGGGGTCGGTTTCAACACCGGTCTCTACTACGCCTACATCATCGCCGAGGACGGCCAGATCTCGGTCTTCGAGTCCGGTCCCGACGGCCTCCAGGGCATCGGCTTCGACGACATCATCGGCAAGCCGACCATCGAGGGGCAGAACGGGCTTCCGGGCGCATCGGCCGTCTGCATGAACCCCTCCAGCGCAGGCCGCATCGCGGTGTTCGTCGCCTACGTCAAGAACGGCAAGGGCGCGGTCGCGGAGCTCTGGCTGGCCAACGCCCCGAACGGGCCGCGGCCGATCAACCTGCCGGTGTCCACGCTGCCCGACCCGAACTTCCGCAGCAAGGAGTTCGGCATCCTCAACGACTTCGTGGACGTGTTCTCGTCGGCTTCCATCGTGGACCTCGCGGTGGACGACATGAACAACATCGGAGGCCAGGCCGACCCCTTGTCGGTGAACCTCGGCGGCACCGTCCTCCACAGTTCCAAGTCGCTGTTGCGTCCGGTCCCCGGCGGCCAGACTCCGGTCAGCTTCCCCCGCTTCCTGTTCGCCGCCAATGCGAACGGATTGGTGGACGTGGTGGAACTCTCCACCGGCCGGGCCTTCGTCCCGCCGATCCGGGTCCCCGGAGCCAGCGTCCTCTGCCACTGGTGGCGCCAGTAGTCTCCTCCGGTCTCTCGCCGGGCGGCCGTCCTCCGGGGCGGCCGCCCCTTCCATGACCCCGGAGCGTGCACCGGAGCGGGTCCGTGAGATGTTCTCGGACCTCGCGCCGCGCTACGACCGCCTGAACCGGGTGCTCTCCTTGGGGCTGGACCAGGGCTGGCGTCGGCGGACCGTGCGTCTGCTCGGACTGCCCCCGGGTGCGCGCGTCCTCGACCTCTGCGCCGGCACCGGCGACCTGGCGGTCGCCGGCGGCCGCTTCGGCTGGCAGGTCCACGCCGCCGACTTCTCGCACGCCATGCTCGCCGCCGGCCGGGGCAAGGGCGGAGCCGCCGCGCCGCGGAGCCTGGTCCAGGCCGACGCCACCCGTCTGCCGTTCGCCGACGGCGTCTTCGACGGGGTCACCGTCGCCTTCGGCATCCGCAACGTCGCCGAGCCACGCCGTGCGTTGGCCGAGATGCGGCGCGTCCTCCGGGTGGGGGGGCGGCTCGGAGTGCTCGAGTTCTTCCGCGAGCCTCCCAGCCCGTGGCGGAGCGCCTTCTCGGCCTACTTCCGCCACGTGTTGCCGCGCCTGGCGCGGCTCGCCGGGGCGCCGCGGGGCGACGCCTACGACTACCTCCCCGCGAGCGTGGAGGACTTCGCCACTCCGGAGGAGTTCGCCGCATGGATGAGGGATGCGGACTTCGAGCCCCGCTCGTCGCGCCGCTTCGCCGGTGGAGTGGCACGGTTGTGGGTGGGACGAGCCGGAGTGGAGGCGGGGGCGTCGTGAGCGCGCGCACGGGTGCGGTCGGCGAGATCCACCAGCTCGCCCGCCACGGGCGCGACCCTGCCGTCCTCCTGGTCGCCCTCCTGCCCCTGGCCCTGCTCCACGTCTCCTCGCCGTTGCGCGACGCCAGCGGGGCCTGGTCCCTCGGCGGCGAACTCCTCGCTCGGGGCGGTCCGTGGGCCCGCAGCGGGGTGATCGTCCTCCTCGTGGTGGCGGCTCTCTGGGCGGTGGGGCGGATCCGTGAGCTCGCCTTGCCCTGGGCCACCGGGGCGTTGGCGATGGCCCTGGAGGGCGTCCTGTGGGGCGTGGCGCTGCGGCCGGCCCTGGTCCTGGCCTCCTCCTGGCTGCCGCTGGCTCCGGGAGCGCTCGTGGTTCCGATGCCCGGGGCCCCGGCCCCCGACCTCGCCGAGCTCCACGCCCGGCTCGCCCTCGCGGCGGGCGCCGGGCTGTGGGAGGAGCTCCTGTTCCGCGCCCTCCTCCTCGGCGGCGGCGCCCTCGCCCTGGCCCGCCTCTTCGCCCTGCTCGGTTGGGGCGATGGCGCCCGCGTCCTGGCGCGCGTCCTGGCCCTGACCGCCTCGAGCCTGGTCTTCGCCTGGGTCCACGTGCTCGGTGACCCGAACGCGTTGGCTCCCGAGGTCTTCGCCTTCCGCGCCCTCGCCGGCCTCGCCTTCGGCGTGCTGTTCCTGCTGCGTGGGCTCGCCGTCACGGCCTGGGCGCATGCGGGCTACGATGCGCTGGTCCTGGTCCTCGCATGACCGAGCCCTTCCCCGAACCGCGTCGTGTCTTCCTCGGCGTCTCCGGAGCTTCCGGAGCGCTCTACGCACTGCGGACGTTGCGCATGCTGTGCGACGCAGGGGTCCGGGTGGACCTGTGCGTGTCTCCTTCGGCGCGCCGCGTGCTCCGCGAGGAGCAGGACCTCGACTGGGACGGGGCCGACGCGGCCGACCTCCTCGACGGGGACCGCGAGGCCGCACGCAGGGTACGGATATGGGACCATGCCGACGTCGGCGCGCCGCCCGCCAGCGGCACCGCCCTCGGCGAGGCCGTCGTGGTGGTGCCGTGTTCGCTCACGACCCTGTCGGGCTTGGCCACGGGACGGGCCGGCAACCTCATCGAGCGCGCCGCCCAGGTGGCGCTCAAGGAGGGGCGACGCCTGGTGGTGGTGCCGCGGGAGACCCCGCTGACCCGCACCCACCTCGACCAGCTCTCGGCCCTGGCCTGGGCCGGAGCGGTGGTCCTGCCGGCGGCGCCGGGGTTCTACCACCGGCCCCGGAGCGTGGTGGACCTCGTGGACCACGTCGCGGCCAAGGTCCTGGGCGTCCTCGACGTGCCGCAGTCGCGGGTCGCGCCCTGGGCGGGCGGGGTGGAGGCCGCATCCGAAAGGGAGGGGGAGCGGTGAACGCACGGGTCGGCGACTTCCTGCGGTTGGTGCGGTTCGAGCACACCGTGTTCGCCCTGCCCTTCGCGCTGGCCGGCGCCTGGCTCGCAGCGCGCGGCCTGCCGCCGTGGCGCGACCTGGCCGGGCTGGTCCTGGCCGCGGTGTTCGCGCGCTCGGCGGCGATGGCCGCCAATCGCCTCGCCGACCGCGACTACGACGCGCGCAACCCGCGCACCGCCGACCGCGAGCTGCCGGCGGGACGGATCTCGGTGCGCGCCGCCCTCGTCTTCACCGTCGCCAACGCGGTCGGCTTCGTCCTGGTCGCCTGGTGGCTGGCCCCGGTGTGCGGCCTGCTGGCGCCGCTCGTCCTGGTGCCGCTCCTCGGCTACTCCTGGCTCAAGCGCTGGACCTGGGCCGCCCACTTCGGACTCGGGCTCGCGCTGGCCCTGGCTCCGGCGGGGGCCTGGCTCGCGGTGGCCAAGGAGTTCCGGCCGGGCTGGGACGAGCCGCTGTGGCTCGGCCTCGGCGTCCTCGCCTGGGTGGCGGGTTTCGACCTGCTCTACGCGCTCCAGGACGAGGAGGTGGACCGCCGTCTCGGTCTGCATTCGGTGCCGGCCCGCTTCGGCGCATCCGCGGCGCTGCGGCTCTCGGCGCTCTGCTTCGGGGCCGCCCTCGCCGCCTGGGCCGGCTTCGCCGTGCGCGTCGGGCTCGGTGCCGGCTGGTGGGCGGCATGGATGGCGGCGGCCGCCGTGCTCACGGCCGAGCAGCTCTGGGTGCGGCGCGTCGGGGTGGGGGCCGTCCCCCGCGCCTTCTTCGACCTCAACGCCTGGGTCGGCCCGTTGCTCTTCGTCGGTCTCCTCCTCGACCCGGGGCTCCGGGGCGGCGGCTAGGCTGGAGGCGATGGCTGCGCGCTCCAAGTCCGCCCGTCCGCCCCGCGAGGATCCGGGCACGACCGCGCGGCGGTGGTGCGCGCGTTTCGCCGCCGGCTCGCCGCCGCCGCTCCTGGTCCTCGCTCCGCCGACCTCGGGCGAGGCCGAGCCCTGGTTCGCCGCCCGAGTCGCCGCGGCCGCGCGCGAGGCGGCGCGGGCCGACGAAGGGCTGGAGCTGGGGGCCTTCGACGGAGCCTCGCCGGACTTCGACGTCGAGACCCTCGACGGCTTCCTCGGCGCGGGATCGCTGTTCGCGTCGCGCCGCGCCCTGGTGTTGACCCGCGCCGGCAAGGCCTTCGAGCGCTGGCCACGCCTGGCCGAGGCGGTGGCGGCCGCGGTCGGCGAGGGCGGCGGCCTGGAGTGGGCCGTCGTCGCGTGTGACCGCAAGGCGCCGGCGGCGGCGCTGAAGACCCTCGGTCGGCGCGCCCAGGAGGTCGGCGGAGAGCTGGTGCGCTTTCGCGCCCTGTACCCCGACCCGCCGCCGTGGCGGCCCGACCCCGATGCCAGCGAGGCCGCGCGTTTCGTCGCCGACGAGGCGCGCGAGCGCGGCTTGCGCCTCGGTCCCGGGGTCGCCGGACTCCTGGTCGCAGTGGCGGGGGCGCGGCCCGGCGACCTCGTGCAGGCGCTGGACCACTTCGGCATGCTCGGCCTCGAGCGGGTCGAGGAGGACCACGTCCGCGACACCGTGTCGCACAGCGCCGAGGGCCAGTCCTTCGCCTTCACCGAGGCGGTGCTGACGGGGGACTCGGCCGAGGTGCTGCGCATCCTTCGGCGGATGGAGCGCCAGGGCCTGCGCAGCTTCGATGGGCGGCGCCTGGCTCCGCGCGAGGCCTTCCACCTCCTGCTCGCCGGGCTGGTCCGTGAACACGGACGCACCGAGGCGGTGCGCGCCGCGCTCGAGGACGGCGCGGACCTGGACGAGGCCTTCGCCGCGGCGGGGGTGCGCACCGTGCCCGCCCGCCGGCGGATGGAGTCGCGGCTGACGGTGTGCGACCGGGAGCGGCTCGACGCGCTGGCCGACGCCCTGCTCGAGGCCGAGCGTCGGGTCAAGCGCGAGGGCTGGCGGGACCCCCTCCACGTGCTCGAGGCCTTGGCCCTGACCGCCTTCGTGCGCCCGCGTTGACGCCCGCGTAGGATGCGGAGGTGCCCCGCATCCGCCGCCTGGACCCGGTCGTCGTGGACCAGATCGCCGCCGGCGAGGTGGTCGAGCGTCCCGCGTCGGTGGTCAAGGAACTGGTCGAGAACGCGCTCGACGCCGGGGCGCGCCGCATCCACGTCGTCCTGCGCGAGGGGGGGACGCGGCGCATCGAGGTCCGCGACGACGGTTGCGGCATCGTCGCCGAGGACCTGCCGCTCGCGGTCTCGTCGCACGCGACCAGCAAGCTGACCGGGCCCGAGGACCTGCAGTGCATCGCTTCGCTCGGCTTCCGCGGTGAGGCCCTGGCCTCCATCGCCGCGGTGTCGCGGTTCGCCCTGACCTCGCGGGTGCCCGACGCCGAAGCGGGCGCCGAGCTGCGGGTCGCCTTCGGGCGGGTCGAACCGGTGCGCGCCGCCGCCGCCGCGCCGGGCACGCGGGTCGTGGTCGAGGACCTGTTCGGAGAGCTGCCGGCGCGGCGCAAGTTCCTGAAGCGGCCCGCGACCGAGTACGCCCATTGCCGCGCCTGGGTCGAGCGACTGGCGCTGGCCCACCCGGAAGTCGCCTTCCGTCTGGAGCACGACGGTCGGGTGTCGTTGGCGGCCGAGGCCGACGAAGACCTGGACGCGCGCTGCGCCGCGGTCTTCGGCCCGCGCGTCGCCGAGGCCATGGTCGCGATGGCGGACGACCGGAGCGACCTCCGCTTGGAGGCGCGCGTCGGCCCGCCCGACGCCGCGCGTCGCGGGTCGTCGCGTCTCCACGTCTTCCTCAACGGGCGTTGGGTCCGCGATCCGCGGCTGTTGCACGCGGTGCGCGAGGGCTTGCGCGAATACGTGCCACTGGGACACGTACCGCCGCTGCTGTTGCGGTTGTGGATGCCGCCGGAGCTGGTGGACGTCAACGTGCACCCGCAGAAGACCGAGGTGCGCTTCCGCGAGGAACGCCGCGTGGTCGGATCGGTCATCGCCTTCCTGCGCGCCGGGCTCGCCGCCGCGCCGTGGGCGACGCGCTCGGTCGGCGCGGTGGGAACCCGCTTCGCCGAGGGCGGCCGCCGCAGCTGGCCCTCGCTGCGGCCGGGCGCAGGTGCGGGAACGGCTGCCGCCTCCGCAGCTCCCGCGGCCTCCGGTGAGGCGTCGGGGTCGGCGGCCGCGGCCGCGCCGTCTCCGGCCGAGAGTCGGCCCCGAGGCGGGCCGGCCGAGCCCCCGGCGGAAGGGTCGGCGCTGCCGGGTCTCGGCGCTGCCTCCGCTCCCGCCGTGACGCCGCGCCCCGCGGCTGCCCTCGGCCGCTCGGCGACCGCCGACGTCCTCCAGGTGGCGCGCACCTTCCTGGTCCGCGAGGTCCCCGAAGGCCTCGAGATCCTCGACCAGCACGCGCTCCACGAGCGCGTCAACCTGGAGGAGCTGCGCGAGGAACTGCGCCGGGGCGGCGTCGTCGTCCAGCCGCTGCTGGTCCCGGCGTTGGTCGAGGTCACCCGCGAGGAGGCGGCCCTGCTGTTGGAGCACGCGGACGCCCTGCGCCGGGCCGGGGTGGAGCTCGACGCGATGGGCGAGACCACGCTGGCGGTGCGCGGCATCCCGGCGCGGTTGGAGCGCCTCCAGCCCGAGTCGCTGGTGGACGACCTGCTTCGGTTGGTGCGACGCCCGGAGTTCGGCCCCGAGGACCTGATCGAGGAGACCCTCCACAGCATGGCCTGCCGCGGCGCCGTCATGGCCGGGGACCGGCTCACTCCCGAGGACCTGCGCCACCTCCTGGAGCGCGGCGCCGAGTTGCCCCAGGACCGGACCTGCGCCCACGGCAGACCGGTGCGGGTCGTCCTCTCGGTGGCCGACCTGGAGCGCGCCTTCCACCGGCGGTGACGCGCGCCCTGGGGCGGGCGCGGAGCGGAACCGGGTTCAGTCGGTCTCGTCCCGGCCTTCCCACTGCAGACGGCGGATCTCGAGGATCCGGACCGGCAGCTCGACTCCGGGCAGGTGTTCGGCGACGACCTGGGGCACGGCGCGGCCGCGGAAGCGGGTGTACCACGAGAGCTGGAATCGCCGTTCCTCGACTCCTCCTTCGTCGTTCGAGTCGTCGGACGCGTCGCGGTCGCCGTCGGCCGGCTCGGCTTCCCGATCCCGCTGCGCAGTCGGATCGAGGACGCCGGAGGCCTCTCCGGAGTCGGGCTCGACGCGGCGCCGGATGACCAGGCCGGTCGGCGCCAGGGGGGCGTCGGCGTCGGCGGGGGGGAGCTCCAGTCGGAACTCCCAGGTCGCCTGCAGGTCCTCGACGCGGCCCGACACCGTGCGTGCGCCGTCGGCGCCGGGTTCGAGCCGCAGGTCGTCGGCGCGTTCGGCGAGCCGTCGCAGGTCCACGAGCAGCAACAGGTGTTCGGCGAGCTCCAGGGCCTGGTCGATGCGCTCGCGGTCCTGGGCGTACTCGTGCGCCGAGAGCTCGACGAGGGCGCCGGCGTCGTCCTCGAGCCAGTAGCGGCGTCCGTCGAAGCCCTCGCGGACCGTCCGCCCACGCTCGGGATCGCGGATCTCGAGCTCCAGCCGTCCTCCGTCACGGTCCACGTAGCGCATCGAGAACGAATACTCGTGCGGCGTCTCGCCCCGCTCACGGACGCCCAGGTCCACGCCGTAGGCATCCACGGGGACGGCGGCCGAGTCGCCGGCCTGCCAGCGGGCCACGGCCTCGAGCAGGGCGCGCGCCTCGCGCGAGCCGTGCGCCGCGGCGGGCTCCGGGGCCTGGACCTGGAGCGGAGCGGCGAGGACGGCGAGGAGGAGGAAGGAGGCGCTGGGCATCGGGCGTCAGGGGTGTCGGGCGCCTAGCATACGCACCGACCGATGCCGAGGCAGACCTTTCCTCCCGTCCGCCGCGTCGCCCCTGGCGTGGACCTCCTGTGCGTGTGCGAGCCGCGGTTCAAGCGCGCCCTGCTCGAGATCCACGTCGAGGTGCCGCTCGACGGGGACTCACCCGCGCGCACCTTGCTGGTCTCGGTCCTGGAGCAGGGCAGCGCCGGGCATCCCAGCCGCCTGGCCCTGGCGCGCGCCCTGCAGGAAGCCTGGGGCGCCGACCTCGACCTGTGGGCCGACCGCAACGGCGAGGTCCATCGTCTGACCACCCGCGTCTCCTGGGTCGGCGAGTCCTTGCTGCCCGCCGGGGCCGACGTGGTGAGCGGGCTCCTGCCGCTGGCCCGCGAGGTGTGGGAGGCGCCGCGGCGCGGCGAGGACGGGCGGCCCTTCCGCGCCGAGGTCGTCGAGCGCGAGCGTGAGCACCTGGTCAAGCGCATCCGTTCGTTGCGTGACGACCGCGCCGCCTGGGCCGAGCAGCGCTTCCTGGCTCACATGTGCGCCGACGAACCCTATGGACGGCCGCCGTGGGGGGACGAGGCGGCGATGGCCGCCGTCACCGGCGACGACCTGGAGCGCGTCCGGCTCGCGGCCCTGTCCGGCGGCCGCGTGCTCGCGGTCGCGGTCGGGCCGGTGGAGGAGGAGCCGATCGAGGAGTTCCTCGCCGAATGGTTCCGCGACCGCGCCGAGCCGCCGCCGCTTCCGGCGGTGGTGCAGCGCCGCCCGGGCGAGCGTCGCGAGGTCCGAGAGGAGCTGCCCGGTGAACAGGCGCGCTTCCACTACGGCTTCCGTTGTCCGCTTCCCGAGGACGAGGCCGGTCGCGAGGCCCTCCTGCTCGGCGTCTCGGTGCTCGGCGGCGGCGTCCACTCGCGGCTGTTCCGCAAGGTGCGCGAGGAGCGGTCGCTGGCCTACGGCATCTCGGCGCGGCTGCGCTCGCGCAAGGGCCTGCTCACCGTCGCCGCCGGCATCCAGGCCGAGCACGCCGACGAGGTCCGCGACCGGGTGGACGCCGAGCTGGCCGACCTGCGCCGCGCCGGGCCGGCGCAAGAGGAGCTCGACCACGCGCGGCGCCAGCTCGAGCAGCGTCTGGTCGCGCTGTCCGAGAGTCCGGGCGCCCTGGCCGCGTACTTGGTGCGGGAGGAGGTCCTCGGGCTGCGCCGCGCACCGGAGGATCGCCGAGCCGCCCTGCGCTCCGTCACTCCGGCCGCGGTCGCAGCCGAGCTGGAGCGGCCCATCCCCGACACCGTCTACCTCCTCGCCCCGACCCAGCCATGAATTCCGTCGAGACCATCGTCCATCCCCAGGTTCGCGAGGAGTCGACCCGCGCCCGCGCCGAGAACGGCGCCGAGGTCGTCGTCGTCCGCCGTCCCGGGTTCGCGGTGTCGGCGGCCCACGTCGGCCTGCGCTTCGGCAGCAACGACCTCCGCTTCCGGCTCGGCGACCGCATCGTCGAGGTGCCGCCGGGCAGCGCTCACTACCTGGAGCACAAGTTGTTCGAGGGGCGCGACGAGAAGGTCTTCGACCGTTTCGCGCGCATCGGCGCCGAGTTCAACGGTGGCACCAGCTTCACTACGACGACCTACTACTTCACGGCGTCGCAGGCCTTCGACGCAGGGCTCGATGTGCTTCTCGACTTCGTGCAGGACGTCTTGCTGACCGAGGAGCGGGTCGAGAAGGAGCGCGGCATCATCGAGCAGGAGGTCCGGATGTACGACGACCATCCGTCGTTCCATGGCGTCTTCCTCCTGCATCGCGCGCTGTACCACCGCCATCCGATTCGGCACTCGCCGGGCGGCAGCGTGGACGACGTGCGTCGCATCACCGTCGATCATCTTCGTGACTGCTGGCAGGCCTTCTATCGGCCCGAGAACCTCCGCATCGCCATCGCCGGCGACCTGGACCCTGAAGCCGTGCTGGCCCGGGTCGAGGGCATGCTGCGGCCGGCCGTCCTGACGCCGCCGGTGGAGCGGCTCGTGGTGGAGGAACCGCCGACGCCGGCGGCGTCGCTGCTCGAGGAGGACTTCCGCGTCACCCGGCCCCACGTCTACGTCGGCTGGCGTGACCCCGAGGGCCCTGGGCTCGGCGATTCCGGCCTGCGCCGCCGTCTGCTCGGTTCGCTGGCGCTCGACCTGGTCTTCGACCTCGCCAGCCCGATCCACGAGGACCTCTACCAGCGCGGAGTGGTCGACGACGGTTTCCGCGCCTCGCTCTCGGTGGATGCCGACTGGAGCTATGCCGCCGCCGGCGGTGAGAGTGACGAGCCGGAGCGGTTCCTGGCCGAGGTCGCGGGCGCGGCGGAGTCGGCACGCGACCGCGTCCGTGAGGACGACTTCGAGAGGGTGCGTCGAGCGGCCTTCGGGCGCCTGGTCTCCAGCCTGCAGTCGTGCTCTGCGGTCGCGGGGCATGCGCTCCACGCCATGCTCCAGGAGGTGGCGCCGTTCGCCGCGTTGGACCTGCTCGCCGGGCTCCGCTTCGACGAGGTCCGCGTGCGCATGGACGAGCTGTTCCGCGAGGAACACCGCGCTGCAGCCGTGCTCCGGCCCGAGGGCGGATGACCCTGCCGCAGCGCGCCTTCCTGCTCGGCCCGACGGCCTCGGGCAAGACCGAGGTCGGAATCGAGCTCGCATTGCGTCTGGACGCCGAGATCCTGTCCATGGACTCGATGCTGGTCTATCGCGGCATGGACGTCGGTACGGCCAAGCCCGATGCCGCGGCGCGGGCGCGGGTGCCGCACCACCTCATGGACCTGGTCGCTCCGAGCGAGGAGTTCTCGGCGGCGCGTTGGGTGGAGGAGGCGCAGCGGGTCGAGTCCGAAGTGACGGCCCGTGGCCGGCGCGTCCTCTACGTCGGGGGCACCGCGCTCTACCTGAAGGCCCTGCTCCACGGCCTCGCTCCCCGAGCCGCGCCCGCCGAGGTCCGCGCCGCGCTGGCCGAAGAACTCGCGGCCCCCGGCGGCGACGAACGCCTGCGCGCCGAGCTGGAGCGAGTGGACCCCGAGGCGGCCCGGCGCATCCATCGGAACGACCGTCGCCGCCTCCTCCGGGCGCTGGAACACCACCGCGCCTTCGGGCGTCCCTGGAGCGAGGACCGAGCCGCCTGGCCCGAGGGCGGCCGGCTCGGAGAGCCCGCAGTCGCACTGTGGTGGCCGCGGGACCTCCTCCACGAGCGCATCCACCGCCGCTTCCGAGCCATGGTCGAGGCCGGCCTCCTCGACGAGATCCGCCGCATCCTCGCCACCGGCGGCTTCGGCCCCACAGCCGCCCGGGCGATCGGCTACCGCCAGCTCCTACCGCATGTCCAGGAGGGAGAGGACCTCGAGACCTGCCTGATCCGAGCCGAGCGCGCCACCCGAGTCCTGGTCCGCCGCCAGACTACCTGGCTTCGCTCGTTCCCTGATCTTCGGATACTCCCCTGTGACGCCGATGACTGCCCGAGTGGGATCGCGGAGCGGGCGTACGGGGTGCTGGGGGAGGCGAACCAACCCCCGCACGGAAACTGGCCATGAAGGGTGTGCCATTTTCCACAACCCACCTGTGACCTTCGCGCACCGAGTGCGTCGTCCTGGGTACCGAGACCCAGGAGACCGCCACGATGCGCTTCGAACCACCCTTCTGCCCGAACCCCACCTGCGCCAGCCGAG
>Ga0256830_1000950_pt1 | contig 21450 bp, 20 predicted proteins | sample 128326metaG_FD_190537 | JGI IMG/M metagenome (GOLD analysis project Ga0256830, IMG submission 190537) | Hydrothermal vent microbial communities from Lau Basin, Pacific Ocean - 128-326 | ecosystem: Environmental > Aquatic > Marine > Hydrothermal vents | place: Pacific Ocean: Lau Basin | collected... | reverse complement strand
TATCCCACCAGTTGCCTGGTGACGGGCTTCGACATCCTCTTCTTCTGGGTGGCCCGCATGATGATGATGGGCCTCAAGTTCATGGAGGATGTGCCCTTTCACGACGTGTACATCCATGCCCTCATCAGGGACGAGCACGGCCAGAAGATGAGCAAGACCCGGGGCAATGTGATAGATCCCCTGGTGATGATGGAGAGGTACGGAACCGACGCCTTTAGGTTCACCCTGGCGGCCTTTGCCGCCCAGGGCCGGGACATCAGGATGTCGGAGAAGCGCATCGAAGGCTATCGCCATTTCGTCAACAAGATCTGGAACGCCTCCCGGTTCGTTCTCATGAACCTGGAGGGCTACACCCCCGGGGAGCTGGATCTCCCTTCCCTGGCCCCCGTCCATGGCTGGATACTGAGTCGCCTGGCCCATGCCGTGGACCAGGCCAATGAAGCCCTGGAGGCCTACGAGTTCGACAAGTACGCAGGGGTCATCTACCAGTTCACCTGGCACGAGTTCTGCGACTGGTACGTGGAGTTCTCCAAGGAGTCCCTCTATCGGGGTACCCCCCAGGATCGCCTGGCGGCCCAGAAGGTCCTGGTCACCTGCCTGGACACCATCCTGAGGCTGGCCCATCCTGTGATGCCCTTTGTCACCGAGGAGATCTGGCAGCACCTCCCCGTGGCCGGGGAGTCCATCATGGTGGCTCCCTTCCCCAAGCCCGTGGAGGCCTGGAGGGACCAGGCCCTGGAGGAGGAGTTTTCCCTGGTCATGGACGTGATAGCCGCCGTGAGGAACATCAAGGCCGAGGCAGGCCTGGCCCTCACCAGGCGGGTCAGGGCCCTGGTGAGGGCCTCGGGGGATGCCCTCACCGTCCTGGAGAGGGAGGCCCCCAGGATCAAGGCCCTGGCCTTCCTGGATGATCTCCAGGTGGGAGAGGATCTTCAGAGGCCTCCCCATTCGGCCCTGGCCGTGGTGAGGGGAGTGGAGGTCTTCGTGCCCCTGGAGGGTCTGGTGGATGTTGAGAAGGAGATGGCCCGCCTGGAGAAGGAGCTGGCCAAGGTGGGCAAGGAACTGGAGAGGGTGGAGAGGAAGCTGGCCAATGAGTCTTTCCTGGTCAAGGCCCCTCCCCAGGTGGTGGAGAAGGAGAGGCGCATCCACCGGGAGCTCCTGGAGAAGAAGGAGAAGATCTCGGCCTCCCTGGAGATGTTCAGGGGGCTGTGAGGCTTTCGGAACTCTGGATTGGAGGCCTGGGGACCGGAGATTTCCCGGTCCCCTTGTTTTTTGGGGGCGGGGGGCTTTCCTTTTACTCCAGACAGTCCCCATTCAGGAGGTGTGGTCATGCAAAAGGGTGGCGGAGGAATGGGAGGTGGAAGAGGCCAGGGAAGGGGCCGCGGTATGGGCGGTGGAGGCACGGGTGGTGGCCGGGGCATGGGAGGAGGCATGGGCAAAGGCCCCGGCGGCCACTGTGTCTGCCCCAACTGCGGGACCAAGGTGCCCCATGAGAGGGGCGTGCCCTGCTTCCAGGTGAAGTGCCCCAATTGCGGCACCTACATGGTAAGGGAGTAAAGCAGGACAGGTTGAGGCTGAGGTTGAGGTTGAGAACGAGGTTAAGGTTGAGGCTGAGGCTAAGAAGAACTATTTCTCGATCTCAGCCTCAGCCTCAACCTTAACCTGCTTTTATCTCACGGCTAGCTTCTCCAGCTCCGCCAGGGCCCTCTTGATCTCCTCGTCGGCGAGTTCGTAGTCCTGGAGGTCTCCCTTGAAGTAGGCGTCGTAGGCACTGAGGTCCAGGAGCCCGTGGCCGCTGAAGTTGAAGAGGACCACCTTCTCCTTCCCCTCTTCCCTGGCCTTCACCGCCTCGTCTATGGCGGCCTTTATGGCGTGGTTGGTCTCGGGGGCGGGGATGAAGCCCTCGCTCCTGGCGAAAAGGATCCCGGCCTGGAAGACCTCCCTCTGGTAGTAGGCCGTGGCCTCCATGACGCCTTCCCGGACCAGGAGGCTGATGATGGGGGAGTCACCGTGGTAGCGCAGTCCCCCGGCGTGAATGGAGGGGGGCATGAAGCTGTGGCCCAGGGTGTACATCTTGAGGAGGGGGGTCATGCGGGCCATGTCTCCGAAGTCGTAGGTGAAGGCACCCTTGGTGAGGGTGGGACAGGCCTTGGGTTCCACCGCCACCAGGCGCACCTCTTTGCCCGAGGCCTTGTCGGGGAGGAAGGGCAGGGCGATGCCCCCCAGGTTGGAGCCGCCCCCACAGCAGCCGATGACCACGTCGGGATACTCCCCCACCTGGGCCAGCTGTTCCTTGGCCTCCAGGCCTATGACCGTCTGGTGCAGGAGGACGTGGTTCAAGACGGAGCCCAAGGAGTAGTGGGTGTCTTCGTGGGTGACGGCGTCCTCCACGGCCTCGCTGATGGCCAGACCCAGGGACCCGGGGTTGCTGGGGTCCTTCTCCAGGACGGACCTGCCCGTCTGGGTCCTGTCGCTGGGGCTGGGATGGACGGTGCCTCCCCACACCTCCATCATGCTCCTCCTGTAGGGCTTCTGGTCGTAGCTCACCCTTACCATGTAGACGGTGCATTCCAGGCCGAAGAACCTGGTGGCGAAGGAGAGGGCCGATCCCCACTGGCCGGCCCCCGTCTCCGTGGTGAGGCGCCTGATGCCCGATATGGCGTTGTAGTAGGCCTGGGCCACGGCGGTGTTGGGCTTGTGGCTCCCTGCAGGGCTGGCCCCCTCATACTTGTAGTAGATCCGGGCGGGGGTGTTGAGGGCTCGCTCCAGTCCCCGGGCCCGGTAGAGGGGCGTGGGCCTCCACAGAGCGTAGACCTCCAGGACCTCCAGGGGAATGGCGATCCAGGGCTCCTGGCTCATCTCCTGCTCTATGAGGGCGGGGGGGAAGAGGGGTTCCAGGTCCTGGGGGCCCAGGGGCTTGCCCGTGGCGGGGTTCAGGGGTGGTTCCAGGGGTTTGGGGAGATCCACCAGGGCATTGTACCAGGCTCTGGGCATCTTCTCCGTGTCCAGGGTGATCATGCGTTTCATGCCAGTACCTCCTTGTTTCACAGGAATTTATAAGCGATCTTGAACCACACGTTCCGTCCCTGGGGACGGTTCTTGACGCCGAACTCGTACTGGGTCTTGAGAACGAGGCTGAGCCTCTTGTAGTCCCACCGGATGCCGGGGCCTATGGCCATGGCTCGCCCCCGCTGGTGCTCCACGTCTTTGCCGTCTATCTCGTCGTTGGTGGTCTGCTGGTAGAAGTAGCCCGTGACCCCCACTCTCAGACCGGGGAGGGGATTGACGGCCATGGCCCAGTCGAAGTGGAACTCCTGGCCGGGTTTCAGAGAGGTCTCCTTGCCCGTCATGGGGTTGATGTAGTCGTTGTTGGTGGTGTTGAAGTCGTACATGAATTTGAAGGAGAGGGTGGTCTTGAGGGGGAGCATGAAGGTGACCCCCAGGACAGGCTCAAAGGTGTAGAAGTTCTTCCCTATGTTCACCGGGCGGTACTTGTCGTACTCCCCCGTGGGCAGGTAGATGTCCAGGCCCGTCACCACGTGGACGTACCTGGTGTGCCAGGTGAGGATGAAGGGGTCTATGATGATGTCTCCCAGACCCCTCTTGTGGATGTGGAAACCCAGGGAGTTGGCGTTCACATCCAGCCAGGGGAAGAAGGCATGGACGCCGTAGTTGGCCCCCAGGATCTTGAGGGGAGAGATGTAGATGAGGCGGGTCACGTTGGCGTAGACCCTCAGGCGGAAGTCTTTCAGGGGACCCACGTTGATGGTGTCCCCCGAATCGTCTTTGTAGTCGTGGGAGAAGTAGAAGTAGTTGTAGTTGATGACGTAGAAACCCGGGGGTGGTGCCATACCCACCAGGAAGTCCTCGGCTCCGTTGGGGTACTGGTCCCCCCCTCCTCCCCATGCCCCCGAAGAGAGACCTAAAAGGGCCAGGGTCACCACCACCACTGCCAGCTTCTTCACATTCCACCTCCTGATAGTTTTTCCCTGGCCCGGGGCCTTTCTGGTTGAGGTGGGATGGACAAAAGAGAAGGCCGTGGGCCAGGGGGTACTGCCCACGGCCTTGTAGGCCTTATCGGGCAGACCCTAGAGGGTCCGCCACCACCAGCCTTGAAGGATAGTCTTCATCATGGTCTTCTCCTTTACCCCAAGGGGAAGGGGGAGTCAATATCCCCTTTCTCCTGATCCCGAGGGCGGGACCGGGAGGGTCCTGGGGAATGGCCCGTTGACCCTTCCCTTTCCATGGGTCAAAATCCTTGGTAAAAGGCGGGGAGGTGAAGGATGAGGGTGGTGGCGTTCAACGGGAGTCCCAGGGATAGGGGAAACACGGCCGTGGTCCTGGGGGTGGTGAGGGATGTGCTGGAGAGCCACGGGATCTCGGTGGACCTTTACCAGCTGGGAGGTTCGGGTGTCTCTCCTTGCAAGGCCTGTTTCAAGTGTTTTGAGAAGAGGGACGGATTCTGTGTCCAGGGAGACCAGCTCAATACCTGGCTGGGAGAGCTCTACGGTGCCCACGGCCTGATCATAGGTTCTCCCGTCTATTTTGCGGCTGTCACCCCTGAGGTGAAGGCCTTCATCGATCGGGTGGGGCTGTGTGCCATTGCCGGGGGATACAGGCTCAAACGCAAGGCCGGGGCTGCCGTGGTGGCCGTTCGTCGTCAGGGGGCTGTGGAGGTCTTCAACCAGATCAATTCCCTCTTTGCCCTGAACCAGATGATCATCCCTTGCTCCACTTATTGGAACCTGGGGATAGGCGCCGATCCCGGGGATGTCCTCCAGGATCAGGAGGGGATGGAGACCTTCAAGGTCCTTGGAGAGAACATGGCATGGCTCCTGAAGAGGCTCTGGGGGGTGAAGGAGGGGTAGGACCGCGGTCCCACCCCCGCATCGACTCTTACTTTATCACCTCGTCGGCCATGGCCAGGAGAGAGGGTGGAAGCCTGATGCCCAGCCGGCGGGCCAGGGTGAGGTTGATGGTGAAGTAGGGTTTTCTCACCTGGTAGATGGGGATCTCCGAGGGGCTCTTCCCCTCTACCAGTATTTCGTAGGCCTTTTCCGCTGCCACCCTTCCGTTGTGGGAGAAGTCTTCGCCGTAGGAGAATACGCATTTGTCTTTGAGGAAGGTGAGGACGCTGATGATGGGAGCGTGGTAGAGGTTTTGGTAGCGCTCCAGCACACCTGAGGTGAGGGCCTCAATGGCCACGTTGTCGAAGAGGACGGCGATGGCGTCAAACTTCTTGTGAGAGATGGCCTTGTCGATGTCGGAGGCCTTCTCCCCGTAGACCAGGACGAACTGGAAGCCCATGGTGTCTTTGATCTTCTTGATGGACCTGAGGCTCACCAGGGTGCAGCCCAGGAGGTTCTTGTCCAGGGGAACCAGGACCCTTTTATAGGGTCCTGCCTTTCTCAGGGTGGCAAAGAGGAGGTCGGGGGAGAAGAAGATGGAGGCGCCTGTGAAGTTGTTGCCGGAGGACCTCCAGTTTTTCACAATGCCGCTCACCACGGGATTGGTGACGGCGGCGAAGACAATGGGTATGTCGGTGATCTTATGGGGTACGGTTATGGGTTTCCCTGCCCTCACCCCGGCCAGGTACTCGGTGATGCCTGTGCCCAGGGAGAGGATGAGATCGGGCTTCTGGGCCAGGATGTCCTCTATGAGGGAGTCGGCAAAGGGGCCCAGTCTTCTGTTACAGTTGTATTCCACGTACTTGGCGCTCACGCCCAATCGGGCCAACTCGGCTTTGAAGGCCTCTTTGGGCAGGTCATAAACGGCACCCTTGTCGTACTGGATTATGGCGATCTTGTACTCTTTGGTGGCGCTATAGGCTTTGCCTGTGCTGGTGAAGAAAAAGAAAGGGGCTATAAAAAGTGCCATCACCGCCCAAAACCTTTTCATGGAGTACCTCCTCTTGTTTTTCTTAAACTATATAACGTTGGTATGAACCTTTCAATAACCCCTGTCCCCGGTGGCTGTGGGACCGGTTGAAGTGCTTCTGAGGTGGATTTAGGCCTTGTGCCTTCAACCTGTTGTTATATCTAACGGGTCTTCTCTTTGGGTTTCTTGGGTATTTCTGAGAGTAAGATCTTGATTTTTCTTTCCAAGTTTAGTAGGCCATCTGGCTGGAGAGAGGGGCTATGAGGGTCGGCAGGAAGAAGAGGACGGGTTTTGCTGGAGGCTTCTTTTTTGGCTTTAGGGGCGCGGGCCCATAGGCCCTGGTGTGCTCATCAGGGCCATGGGCCCCAGGGCCCATGGCCCTTTTTATTTTGACTCAAACCCATAGGGAGGTGGAGGATGATCTGGAACGACGAGTATGAGACCATGCCCAGGGAGGCCCTGGAGGCCCTCCAGCTCAAGCGCCTCAGGGCGGTGGTGGAGAGGGTCTACGCCACTGTTCCTTTCTACAGGAGGCGCCTGGAAGAGGCGGGAGTGACCCCCGATAGTATAAGGTCTTTGGAGGATCTCCGGCGAATTCCCTTCACCACCAAGGACGATCTGAGACAGAACTACCCCTATGGTCTCTTTGCCGTTCCCCTGAAGCAGGTAGTGAGGATTCACGCCTCTTCGGGAACCACAGGCAAGCCTACGGTGGTGGGCTACACCCGGAGGGACCTGGAGACCTGGTCGGAGCTCATGGCCCGCTCCCTGGCGTCTGCCGGAACCACCAAGGACGATGTGGTTCACAATGCCTATGGCTACGGCCTCTTCACGGGGGGCCTGGGCATTCACTATGGAGCCGAGAGGATAGGGGCCACGGTCATTCCCATGTCCGGCGGCAATTCCCGGCGTCAGGTTATGGTCCTCCAGGATTTTGGTTCCACCGTCATCACCTGTACCCCCTCCTATGCCCTCCATCTGGCCGAGGTGGCCGAGGAGATGGGGGTGGATCCCCGGTCCACCAGGCTCAGAGTGGGGGTCCTGGGGGCGGAGCCCTGGACGGAGGAGATGAGAAAGGAGATCGAGGAACGGTGGAACATGCAGGCCATAGATATCTACGGCCTGTCCGAGATCATTGGCCCGGGGGTCTCCATCGAGTGCGAGGAGGCCAAGCACGGCCTTCACATCTTCGAGGACCACTTCATCCCCGAGATCATCAACCCCGAGACCGGAGAGGTCCTGCCCTACGGCGAGGAGGGGGAGCTGGTCATCACCACCATCACCAAGGAGGCCTTCCCCGTACTGCGTTACCGGACCAGGGACATCACCTATCTCATACCCGAACCCTGCATCTGCGGCAGGACCCTGGTGAGGATGAGGAGGGTCAAGGGGCGCACCGATGATATGCTCATCATCCGGGGAGTGAACGTCTTCCCCAGCCAGATAGAGGAGATCATCATGGCCACGGAGGGAGTGGAGCCCCACTATCTCCTCATTGTGGACAGGGACCCCGAGACCAGGCTGGATACCCTGGAGGTCCAGGTGGAGGTGAGCGAGGCCCTCTTTTCGGACGAGGTGAGAAGACTCCAGTCCCTGGCCCGGAAGATGGAGAGGGACATCAAGGAGATGCTGGGCATATCTGCCAAGGTGAAGCTGGTGGAGCCCCGGACTATACAGAGGTTTGAAGGCAAGGCCAAGAGGGTTATAGATAATAGAAAGCTGGCTTGAGGAGGGGGAGATGAAGGTAGAGCAGATATCCGTCTTTCTTGAGAACAAGGCGGGTCGCCTGGCAGAGGTGGCCCATGTTCTGGGCAGGGAGGGCATCAATATCAGGGCCCTTTCCCTGGCGGATACCACCGACTTCGGTATTCTGAGGCTCATCGTCAACGACAGGGAGAAGGCCAAGAAGGCCTTGAAAGAGGCCGGCTTCACCGTGGGTATCACCCAGGTCATCGCCGTGGAAGTGGAGGACAGGCCTGGGGGGCTGGCCAGGATTCTGAAGCTCCTGGCCGACGAGGGGATCAACGTGGAGTATATGTACGCCTTTGTGGAGCGCAGCTCGGGCAACGCCGTTCTCATCTTCAAGTTTGAAGACTTGGACAGGGCCATTGAGGTCCTCCAGGGCCACGGGGTGAGGGTGATCCCCGGAGAGAGGGTGTACAGCCTGTAGAGAGGCTCAAAGTTTCGGGTTCAAGGTTCCCTCGTTACCAACGTCGAACCTTGAAGGTCGAACATAGAACTATTCTATCACTAGGGGGGCGGTGCGGTTGCCGCCTCCTTTTTCATTTCCAGGTAGCAGAAGGTGATGGCCAGGGTGACGTAGGGAGAAATCACCATCACCACCACAAAGGATGCGAAGGGGGATACCGTGGCTGCCAGGGCCTCCAGGAGCATGGTGAGGGACGTGAGGTAGAGGAAGAGGGAGAGGGTGAAGAGGAAGTTGCCCTTCACCATGGCCACGCTCCCCCTGATGGATTCCCCTATTCCCTTGCCTGCCAGGACCACCTCCTGGAGGGTGAAGAAGGTGAAGACCAGCACCAGGATGCCGGGCACCACCAGAAGTGCGAAGCCCGCCAGGGCCGCCCCTGCGATGAGGAGGGAGGCTGCCAGGGCCGTGGGAAACCTGACCGTGGCCCTGGACAGGCTGGCCACCAGGGAGGTGGGTTCCTCCTGGTAGCCCTTCTGGGCCATGTGGGTGAGGATGGTGGAGGAGAAGAGCCCCAGGACCATCTGGGCGGAGATGGAGATGTAGAGGGCCTCCCGGGAGGGATGGGCCTTCATGCTGGAGAGTACGCCCACCAGAGCGGGGAGAAGGGGGGGAATGAGGTAGCCCGGATCCTTCAGGATACACTTGAGGGGGTGAATGAGGATCCGGGGCACATCCATTATGCCACAAATTCCCCGATTACGACTATTCTCTTGAATGCCCAGAAGCCGTCCACGTCAATGGTCACGGGCCCCTTGGCCCTGAGGGCGGGGGAGATGTAGATGGTGACCTCTCCCTGTTTCAGCTTCTTGAAGCTCCCGTTGGGGGGTCTGGTGAAGGAGGTGACCACCTCCTTTGTGGGCCTTCAGGTGCATTGGATCTTCCGCAGGATGATGTAGAGCTCCCCACCCTGGTTTTTGATGAACCTTTTGGCCTTCTTGGTGACGGAGATCTTCATCCCTTCACCCCTCTACGAGAATGGTGCTCCTTGGCTCTCCGGCCCTGGAGAGGGAGAGGTAGTAGATGGTGGTCACTATGGCATAGTAGGGGGTAACGAGGAGGCTGGCCACGAAGCTGCCCACCATGGGGACGAGGTTCAGGATACCCGTTATGATGAGGACCACGATGAGGAGGAGCACGAAGAACCCCAGGGCCTCGCTGAAGTTTTCTTTCACCAGCTCATAGCTCCCTTTTACCGCTTCCACGGCCCCTTTCCCCTTCACCATCACCTCTTGCAGGGTGAAGATGAGGAGAAAGGCCATGACCAGGCCGGGAATGACAAAGAAGATGAGGCCTATACCCACGGCCAGGCTCACCACCATGGAGGCCACCACAATGTCTCCCAGTCTCTCCATGGATGCCCTGAAACTCTCTCCCAGGTCGGGCTTTGCTCCCTCCTCGGCCCTTTGGGCCATGTGGATGAGCATGGCCGATACCACCAGCTGGACCACCAGGCTGATGGTGACTCCCGCGGCCAGGGTGATGAAGGCCAGGAGGAACCCTCCGCCGCTGTGGAGGGTGGCCAGGGCCGAAGCTATGAAGATCAGGGAGACAAAGATGCCCACTATGGCCGGAATGAGGGGAGGAACGAGGAATACGGGGTAGGCCAGGAGGTGGTTGAAGCCCTTCTTGAAGATGTCTGTCATGCTCTCCTCCTCGGGTCTCTCCTGGGGGCCGGATTTTTTGGGAATTATAAAGGAAGGAGGGTTTTTCAACAACCACCCCCTTTTGGAACCTTTCTCCCCTGTGCTATACCCCTGACGTTCGGAAAAAGAAGGAGGGGTGCGGGAGGATGGAATATGCTGTGGGAGCCTGAATGGGAAGCCCTTCCCAGGGACGAGTTGGAGACCCTTCAGCTCTTTCGCCTCAAGAGGCTGGTGAGGCGGGTGTACCAGAGGGTCCCCTTTTACCGTGAGAGGATGGAGGAGGCGGGTGTGAGGCCCGAGGATATCAGGTCCTTGAGGGATCTGGCTCGTCTCCCCTTCACCACCAAGGACGATCTCAGGGAGAACTATCCCTATGGCCTCTTCGCCGTCTCCCTGCCCGAGGTGGTTCGCATCCACTCTTCGTCGGGGACCACGGGAAAGCCCACGGTGGTGGGCTACACCCGGAGGGATCTGGAGACCTGGGCCAACCTCACTGCCCGGGTCCTGGCCGCCGGAGGGGTGGGGAGGGAGGACGTGGTCCAGATCGCCTTTGGCTATGGCCTTTTCACCGGGGGATTCGGCCTCCACTACGGGGCGGAGAGGCTGGGGGCCACGGTGATACCCATATCCAGCGGCAACACCCGGCGCCAGATCATGATAATGAAGGACTACGGTACCACGGCCCTGATCTGCACCCCCTCCTATGCCCTCTACATGGCTGAGACCATGGAGGAGATGGGGATCTCTCCCCGGGATCTCAGGCTCAGGGTGGGCCTCTTCGGGGCGGAGCCCTGGACGGATCGGATGAGGCATGAGATCGAGGAGCGCCTGGGCATTGAGGCCACCGATAATTACGGCCTCTCCGAGATCATGGGGCCCGGCGTTTCCGGGGAGTGCATCGAGGCCAAGCAGGGTCTCCACATCTTCGAGGACCACTTCATTCCTGAGATCATCAACCCCGATACGGGGGAGGTCCTTCCCATGGGGGAGAGGGGGGAGCTGGTCATCACCACCCTCACCAAGGAGGCCCTGCCCTTGATTCGGTACCGCACCCGGGACATCACCCATCTTTACTGTGAGGCCTGCCCCTGTGGCAGGACCCTGGTGAAGATGGCCAAGCCCTCGGGTCGCACCGATGATATGCTCATCGTCAGGGGAGTGAACGTCTTTCCCAGCCAGGTGGAGGAGGCTCTCCTGGAGGTGGAAGGGGTGAGTCCCCACTTCCAGCTGGTGGTGGACAGGAAGGGTTACCTGGACGAGCTGGAGGTGTGGGTGGAGGCTTCGGAGGAGCTCTTCTTCGATTCCATGCGGAAGCAGAAAGAGCTGGTGGATCGTATCACCGAGAAGATCAGCACCCTTCTGGGCATAGGGGTGAAGGTGAAGCTGGTGGAACCCAGGACCCTGGAGCGCACGGCGGGAAAGGCCAGGCGGGTGGTGGACAGGAGGGAGCTTCAGTGAAGCGTTTTCTCCTGGGCAACGAGGCCATTGCCCGGGGAGCTCTCGAGGCGGGCTGTCGCCTGGCCTCCTCTTATCCCGGCACCCCCGCTTCAGAGATCCTGCCCGCTTTCTCCCGCTGGGCCGGGGAGGAGGGGGTGGAGGTGGACGCCCGGTGGGCTATCAACGAGAAGGTGGCTCTGGAGATAGCTCTGGCCGCTTCTTACATGGGGTTGAGGTCCATGGTTTCCATGAAACAGGTGGGCCTCAACGTGGCCTCCGATCCCCTTATGAGCGCCGCCTATACGGGGGTGAGGGGAGGGTTCGTGGTGGTTTCCGTGGATGATCCCGGCCCTTACAGCTCCCAGACCGAGCAGGACTCCCGATACGTGGCCACCCTGGCCAGGATCCCCGTCTTTGATCCCTCCTCCCCTGCAAATGCCAGGCTCTTGGTGAGGCGGGCTTTTGACCTGTCCGAAGAGTACGAGATCCCCGTGATGGTGAGGCCTGTGCTTCGGGTGGCCCATTCCCGCCAGGACGTTGAAATGGGGGAAGTGCCAGGATTGGACGTGAAGGTGGACTTTCCCAGGAACCCTTCCCGTTGGGCGGCTACCCCCGTCCATCGCTATCGGCTCCACAGGGACCTCAATGCCAAGCTCCGGGCCATAGCCGGGGATGAGGCCGGGAGGCTGGAGGCCCGCCTGGAGGGCATAAAGGGACCTCGAGTCATCCTGGCCTCGGGGGCCATGGCCGCCTGTGTTCGGGATGTGGGAGGAGGGGAGGAGCTCCTGGAGGTGGAGATGCCCTATCCCCTGGACCAGGGTTTTCTGAGGCGCCTCCTGGGGCGCTATCGGGAGATCCTGGTGGTGGAGGAGACCTATCCCGTGGTGGAGGCCCAGTTTCCCTCCAGGGACAGGGTGAAGGGGAGGCTTTCGGGCCACCTGCCCCTGGAGGGGGAGACCACTCCCGACATGGTGGAGGCCTTCCTGGAAGGGGAGAAGGTGGAGGCCCCCTCCAGGGAAGGGGGAGGGGCCAAACCCCGGCTCTGCCCCGGATGCGGGCACCGCCCGGTCTTCTATGCCATGGTGAGGACCTTTCCCCAGGGCATCTATCCCGGGGATATCGGCTGCTACACCCTGGGGGTGAACCTGGGGGCCGTGGACACCTGCCTCTGCATGGGTGCTTCCGTGGGGCAGTCCATAGGCTTTGCCAGGGCCCTGGCCCTGGCGGGGGAGGAGAGGCCCGTGGTGGCCACCATAGGGGACTCCACCTTCTACCATGCGGGTATACCCCCTCTGGTGGAGGCCGTGCACTCCCGGGCCCCCTTCGTCCTGGTGATCCTGGACAACTCCACCACGGCCATGACGGGGGGGCAGCCCACCCCTTCCCTTCCCCGATCAGACGGGAGGGAGGGGGTCTCCGTACCCATAACCCGGATAGTGAGGGGGTGTGGAGTTCGGTTCCTGGAAGAGGTGGAGGCCTACGACTATCCCCGGGTAGTGGGGGCCCTGGAGAGGGCATGGAGACACGCCAGGGACCACAGGGAAGTGGCCGTGGTCCTGGTCAGGAGCCCTTGCGTCATCTATTCGCCGGCGGAGAGGGGGAGACCCGTCAGGGTGGTGGAAGAGATGTGTGTGGGTTGTGGCGTCTGTGCCCAGGAGCTGGAGTGCCCGGCCATCTCCATGGAAGGGGACAAGGCCAGGGTTGAGCCCAGTTACTGCTTCGGGTGCGGTGTATGTCTCTACGTCTGCCCCGTGGGTGCCATTGTTACTGAGTGAGCCAGGATCTGTACCGTTCTTTCCTGGTCACTTTGCCGTCGGTGAAGTAGATGACGGTGGTCATCTCCCTCTTTGCGGGATCGCCCAGGTAGTAGTAGACCTTCTTCAGGTGGCACCCCTCGTCAGACTCGCAGCTCCATCTGTCCACCCATGAGGGGGGACCCAGGATGTTTATCACCTGGGCCTCGGACATGCCAATGTCCACGAACATGTAGTTCCTCAGGCTCACGGCGTGGTACTGGAGGCTGCCGGACTTTCCCGGAGGGGGAGCCTGTCCCCAGGCCCCCGGCGCTGTGGAGAGGAGGGCCGATAAAAGGGCTATCACGAGGAGCCTTCTCATCCCTTTCTTCACCCCCTTGCCGCCCTTTTCCCCAGGAATCTTTTGATGGCCTCAAGGGGTTCCCCTTCCCAGAGGGGAAAGCCATGCCCCTTGTCGCCAAACACCTTGAAGGTCACATCGCGGCCCTGTTCCCTCAGTTTTCTGGCCAGCCTTCGGCTCTCTTCAACGGGCACCAGTCTGTCCTTTTTGCCGTGGAGGATGAGGACGGGTTCATCCAGGCCCTTCAGGTTGGCGGGTGTGATCACCGATCTCTCCACCAGGCACTGGTGGAACTTCAGTCCCGCCTCCCTGCAGGCTCCCCTGGAGATGGCCATGTAGATCCTCCACTTCTTGAAGACCCGGGGCCTGAACTTTTTTACGTACTCCAGTTGCATGGGCCAGTAGGTGGGTCCGTAGCCGTCCACCACGCCTCCCACCTGGACCTTGGCCCCGGCCATGAGGGCCAGGTAGGCGCCGTGGCTGGCGCCCATGATGAAGATCCTCCGGGGAGGGGTCCCTAGGCGCTCCCTGGCCAGCTGGATGCCCCGCAAGAGGTCCACCATCTCTCCGCCCCCTATGGAGCTGAATCGATAGTCCACGGAGACCACGTTGTACCTCTCACCAAAGACCTGGGCAAACTTCTGGCAGAACAGGGCCGACCGTTTGGTGGAGCTGAAGCCTCCGTGGACCACCACCAGGGTGGGGGCCCCTGTTCCTTTGAAATGAAGGAAGAAGGGGCTGGTCTTGTACTCCACGGGTATACACAGGGGCCTTGGGGCTCCCGGGGTCCCGGAGAGGGGAAGGAGAAGAACCAGGGCCTGGACCACTACAGCGAGGAAGGCTCTCTTCATGGGCTTCATGTCACCTCCTGGGTTACTGACATGGCTTCATACTTCCAACATACGGGTGGTCCTGTGGAGGATCAAGGGGGAAGGGCAGGCTCCTTCCTCAAGTGGGGCCCTCTGAGGAGGGACTTTTTGTAAAAACAAGTTTGTAGATATTTTACCCACTAGAGAATCCTTGTTATCTGCTGAAATTTATGAGTATACTGAAACCCGGATGGAAGTTTTGCCCTCCAGTGTTCAGCTTCCTTCTGGAGCCAAGGCGCTTTTCTTTAGAACCTTTTTAGGCAAACCGACACTAACATGCTGAGAAACCAGGGGGGAGGTGAAAGGATGAGATGATTTTTCAGGTAAGGCCTCAGGCAAGGGCTCCATTTAAGGGAAAAATTCCAACATTCTAAAAAGGAGGGTTTATTATGATGAAGAAAGTGACATTTCTGGCGTTGGTGGGCCTAATCGTGGCGGCCTTTGTCGCCGGGAGCTCCTCGGTCTCCCTGGGAGGCACAAAGGAGTTGAAGCCCGGGGCGGTGAAGCCCAAACTGATCTACAAACCCAAACCCATACCCATTCCTCCTCCAAGGCTGTGTAACGGTCCGGATCCGGCCGTCACCAGCCTGAGGGTGACCAAGAGCATAGTGGTGAGGAATGGGGTGAGAACGGGGATACTGAGGATCACCGCCACACTGAAGAATGTGGGTACCCAGAACTACGTCTCCAGGCCTGGTCAGCAGTCTTTCGCCATCTGGGTCAAAAACCCGGAGGCCACTGGTCCCAGCTCCATCAAGGTGGTGGTCAGCAGAGATTTTCCTCGCTTGAACAAGGGGGCCTCCATCACTATCTCGGGCACCTACCAGATACCCCGCCTGATCCAGTGGAACCACAGACAGCCGAGGCACGGCGAATGCAAGGCAAGCAGGGTCGTTTGGGCCCTGGTGTCCTATGATCCCGATATCTACATGGATGGCAATTCCCACAACGATGACTGCAGTTTGAGGAACAACAAGAAGCGCTACACCGTGAAGTACATGGTTGAGTGTCCCTGGTAATTGAAGTGCCGGCGGGGGGGAGTCTTCTCCCTCCCGCCCAAGGTAAGGGGAGCAGCGAGATGAAAGGAAAGTGGCTCTTGATTTTTGCCATCCTGGGGGCCCTCTTTTACTGGCAGAGGGTTTGGGCCACTCCTCCCAGGGTTACCGTACTGTCGCCCAACAGGGGCGGTACATTGAAGGTGGGTCAGACGTTCAGGATAAACGTCCGGGTCTCGGACGATGGTTTGGTTCAAAGGGTGAAGCTCTATTTCTCCAAGGACAGGGGCATGAACTGGGACCTGATTGAGGTGATAGATGTACCCCGGTACTCGCCTCCTGGATCTACGCTGGTGGAGCACTTTGACTGGTGGGTGCCCGACGTGGAATCCAGGGAGTGCCTCATCAGGGCCGATGCTTTTGACGACCAGGGGAATATAGGGACCGATGTGAGCGACAGGGTGTTCACCATAGAGAGGGAACCCGACACCATTCCCCCCAGGGTGAGGGTCGTATCGCCCAATGGAGGGGAAGTCTGGGAGTCTCGCAGGACCTACACTGTGAGGTGGGAAGCGGTGGATCCTCTGAATGCATGGGAGACTTCCGACAGCCCCGACAGAGTGAAGATAAACGTCCTTTACACTCACGGGGCTATGAGTGGATGGGCGCACCTGAGGACGGGGCTGCCCAATACGGGATCTTTCAGGTGGTCTATCCCTTACTGGCCCGACAAGGCCTATCCCATTCGGGGGTGGAGGATAAAGATTGTGGCCTCCGATAAGTCTGGCAACTCGAGCAGTGACACCAGCGACAACACCTTCACCGTGACCGCCGGGGATGTGACCCCTCCAACGGTGAGGGTGAGGTATCCAAACACGGGCCTCGAGGTGTGGAGGATCGGCGAGGTGAGGAACATACTCTGGGTGGCCAGGGATAATGTGGGCATAACCACCGTATGGATCAACTACAAGTGTGGAGAAGGATCGGCGTGGAGAAGGGTGGCCTATGGTGTGCCCAATACAGGCTCCTACTCCTGGAGGATACCCGGGAATGTGCATGTGATCCCTGGCTATGCTGGATGCTGGATCAAGGTGACGGTCAGGGACCGGGCGGGAAATTTTGCCAGCGACACCAACGACCATGCCTTCAGTATCCAGGGGAGGGTCCCAGGAAGGACCCCCGTTCAGGTGAGAATCCACTCACCAAACGGGGGAGAGGTGTGGAGGATTGGAGAGAGAAGGCGAATAACCTGGACCGCTACCGGCCTCTGGAAGGAGGTGAGTATAAACCTCTCCAGGGACGGGGGAAGGTCCTGGGAGAGACTGGCGGTCCGGCGGTCCGGCAATTCCTACTCCTGGAGGGTTTCTGGTCCTCCTTCTTCCCATTGTCTCATGGAGGCCGTGGTCTACGATATGGAGGGGAGAGTGGCGGATAGGGACACCAGCGACAGGCCCTTCGGCATTACGAGATTGAAGGCGCGTCCTTTTATCAAGGTTCCTCACAAGGTTCTTCATAGGCCGAAGTCCCTGCGTTGAGATGCCAGCCCCTTGTTGGGGATGTTTTGGAGACGGGTTTTTGTCTCCCGTGACCCGGGTGTGGAAGGGGAACCCAGGGAGGTGGGAGTTCAGTCCTTCTCTATTCCCACCTCCACGGACATGCCGGGCACCAGCCTTCTGCCCCTGGTCTCTGTAAAGCGGATCTTTATGGGGATGCGTTGGACCACCTTGGTGAACTCCCCCGCCGTCACGTCCCGGGGAATGAGGGCAAACTTGGCTGCCGAGGCCTCTCCTATCCGGGTCACCTTGCCCTGGAGCTTCACTCCCGGATAGGCGTCCACCCAGATGTCCACGGGGGCCCCCAGTTTCACTCCCCGGGCCTTGGTCTCCTCCAGGTTGGCCGTCACGTAGACATCCTTCTTGTCGTATAGGCTGAGCACGGGGTATCCCGGGGCCACGAAGTCTCCGGGGTAGAGGAACTTCTTGGCCACCACCCCGTCTATGGGGCTTTTGACCCGGGTGTGTTCCAGGGTGATCCGGGCGGCCTCCACGGTCTTCCGGGCCTTGTCTACGGTGGATAGGGCCGCCTTTAGGGCCTTCTGGGCCTCTTTGACCCTGGCCCGGGCCAGGGGGATCTTCTCCTTCTGGGCCAGGGCCTGTCTATAGGCGGCTCTCCGGGCTTTGAAGGCCTCTTTTGCCTCTTTCAGGCCTGTTTCTATGTTCTCGAACTTTTGCCTCCCTATGACCCGCTTTTGGTAGAGGGCCTTGTAGCGGACGTAGTCCCGCTCCACCTGCTGGAGTTTGGCCATGGCCGCGTCCATGCGCGCCCTGGCCAGGGCGATGGCCTGGGTCACCTCTTTTTGGACGAGGACCAGGGCCTTCTCAGCCTTCTTCAAGGTGGCTTCCCTGACCTGGGCCATGTTTTTGGCCTCCTCCAGGGCGGCCAGAGCCACCTGGAGCTTGGCCCTGTAGTCCCTGTCGTCGATGGTGAAGAGGAGCTGGCCCTTTTTCACCTCCTGGGCCTCGTCCACCAGGATCCGGGAGATGTGCCCCGGCACCAGGGGAGAGACGTTCACCATGTCGGCCTCCACGAAGGCGTCGTTGGTGGTGGCGTGGGTGAAGCGGTAGTGGAACCAGAACCCCCCCTTGATGAGGGCGGCTATCAGTCCCAGGGCCCCCAGGGCCAGGACCACCTTACGCCAGGAGTTTTTCCGGGGTTCCTCCCTCTTCTGGTTTTCCTTCTCTTCCGTCAAGGCTCTTCCCCCATGAGTCTCAAGAGTCTGGCCACGGCCAGGTTGTACCGGTATATGGCGCGGTAATAGTAGGTCTGGGCCTGGGTGAGGAGGGTCTGGGCGTCCAGCACCTCCGTGGAGGTGTCTATCTGTTCTTTATACCTCTCTTCCGTGACCCGGAAGTTCTCTTTTGCCTGTTCAACAGCGGTCCTGGCCGTGTCTATGTTCTGTCGGGCGGCTTCCATCTCCAGGTAGGCCTCCTGTACTTCCACGGCCACCCTGTCCTCCACCTCTTTGAGCTGGGCCAGGGCCTTCAACTCTCCCAGCCGGGCCTTCTCCACCTGGTGTCTGGTGCGTCCCATCTCGAAGAGGGTCCATTCCAGGCCTGCCGTGAGTCTCCAGTCCTCGGCGTCGGTGAGGTCGTCCCCTGTGCAGTTGGGGTGGTTGCCGTGTTTTCTGTAGACTCCTTCCAGGAAGACGTGGGGAAAGTAGCCGCTTCTGGCCAGTCGGATGCCCTCTTTCCCCTTCTCTACCCCTTTCCTGGCGGCCTCCACGATGGGCCTCTGTTTCAGGGCCCGTTGGATGGCCTCTTTCAGGGAGAAGGTGGGATGGGGCAGGAGATCCATCTCCTTCACCTCCAGGGGGGCCGTCACCTCCCTGTGGAGTATGGCGTTGAGGGTGGCTTTGGCCACGGCCACGCTGTTCTTGGCCCTCACCAGGTCCTGTCTGGCCTGGGCCAGGGCCACCTGGGATTTGAGGAGGTCGTTCCTGGGGATGATCCCCTGCTCGAAGAAGTTTTTGGCCACGTAAAGGTGGTGGCCGAGCTGTTTCACGGCCAGCTGGGCTACCTTCTCCATCCTCTTGGCGGTGAGGATGCCGAAGTACGCCTTCTTCACGTTGTAGGCCACCTCCAGCCGGGTCTCCTGGGCCTCCAGCTCGGCCTGGCGGGCGGAGAGGAGGGCCATCCTGTGGGCGGCAGTGATGGCCCACCCTGTGAAGATGGGCTGCTGAAAGGAGAAGGTGTACTGGTACACGTTCTGTCTGGAGGTGATGACGTTGCCGGGCTTTATGGTTATGGGTGCCATGCCGGGGGCCAGGGGGGGGATCTCCACGGGCTGGAGCCTCACGTGTTGCTCCTCGTTCCATCGGGTGTAGTTGTAGTTGAACTTCACTGTGGGGAAGTATCGGGTCCATGCTTCCCTCTCGGCTTCCCTGGCCATGGAGAAGGTGAGCCGGGCGGCCTGGAGGGAGGGGTTCTGCTTCAGGGCCATCTGGACTGCCTCTTCCAGGGTGAGGATCTGCTTTTCGGCCATGGCCGAAGGGGAGACGAGGAGGAGGATCAGGATGAGGAGGGCCAGGCGCCTCATAGAGCGGCTCCCTCCAGAAAGATCTCCAGGGCCATCTCCTGGACCTGGCTCAGGTTCTCTATCTGCCCTTTGAGCCAGTCGAAGAAGAAGCTGTTGAGGATGCCCATGAGGGCCCTGGTGAGGTGGGGAGGAGGGAGTGGTTTCAGCTCTCCCCTCTGGATGCCCCTCTTCACGATGTCCTGGTATAGCTCGAAAAACTGGCCGTAGAGGTGGTCAGCCCTCACTCCCAGGCGGTCCCTCACGGCTTCCAGGGTGGCCAGCTGTTCCGAGAGGTAGAGCTTGAAGAAGGATCGGTGCCTCTCCACGAAGGCTGTCTTGGCCTGGAGGATCTTCTTCAGGGTCTCTCTGGTGTGGTCTTCCTCCTGGATGAGGGACCTGAGGGAGGTGAGGAGCTCCTGGCACATCTCTTCCAGGGGGGAGAGGTAGAGGTCCTCCTTGCTTTTGAAGTGCTGGTAGATGGTGCCCACACCCACCCCCGCCCTTCTGGCCACCTGGGCCATGGTGGTACCGTGGAACCCCTTTTGGGAGAAGAGCTCCAGGGCGGCCTCCATGATCTCTCTGCGCCTGAGGATCCTGCCTTTGGTTTTCCAGCCCCCTTCCATGGCCCGTTTTTATAGTTGAATCACTGTTCAAGTCAAGAACGGGGGTTCAAGAGAGGGGCTCAGCTGTCCGTGCCCCTGCGCCTCTTCCTGTGCCAGATCCCGTAGGCCAGGGCGAGAACGGCGGAGAGGGCTATCATGGCCCACGCCGTCTTGTGGAGGTAGAGCTGGAGGAGCCTGTGGTCGTATCCCACCATGTATCCCACCAGGGCCAGGACGGTGACCCACAGGCCTGCCCCCAGGGCGGTGAAGATCACGAAGAGAGGCATGTTCATGCGGGCCATGCCGGCAGGGAGGGAGATGTACTGGCGGATGCCCGGCAGGAGCCTCCCTATGAGGGTGCTGATGTGGCCGTGGCGGTCGAAGAACCTGTCCACCCGGGCCAGGGTCTTCTCTCCCACCAGGAAGTATCTGCCGTACCTATGGAAGAAGGGACGGCCGAGAACCAGGGAGATCCAGTAGTTGAAGAGGGCCCCCAGGAGGGAGCCCAGGACGCCGCTGAGGATCACCAGGAGGAGGTTCATCTCTCCCTTGGCGGCCAGGTATCCCGCCGGTGGGATGACCACCTCGCTGGGGAAGGGGAAGAAAGAGGATTCCAGGAACATGAGGGTGATGATCCCCGGGTAGCCCATGCGTCCCACGGTCTCCACTATCCAGGATATGATCTGGTGGACCATGGTTCAGATGGTGAGGCACTTCTGGCACAGGAGACCCTTCAGGTCGCCCGCCAGATACCTTCTCCTGATTTCGGTGAACAGCTCACCATTCCAGATTTCTTCCAGGGTGTGCTCTTGCAGGTTGCCCAGAATGGTGGTGCGCTCCCAGTCTACGCAGCACAGGACCACGTCGCCGTTGAACAGGATGTAGGCCTGTTCGAAGAGGCGGTTACAGAAGGAGAAGGGCTTCCATTTCCTGGGGTTGAGGCCCGTAGCTGCAATCTCCTGCATGGCCCTGTTCTCTAAAGGCTTCACGTTCACCCTCACCCCTCGAGCCTTCCAGTAGGCCAGGATCTCCGGAAGCTCTTCCTCTATGGCCCTGGTCCTCACCATGGTGACCCGGACCCGGGGCTTGCTGGCCCCCTTCCTCTTTTTCAGCTCCAGAAAGGAGTCTATGTTTTCCAGAACCTTCTCCAGCTTGAGGCCCACCATCTGGGACTCGTAGGTCTCCTTCCTGATGCCGTGGACGCTGAAGTTTATCCTGTCCAGCCCCGAATCTATGAGTTGCTCCCCCATGTCCTCGTCCAGCAGGGCACCGTTGGAGTTGATCTTGATAATGGTGTCCGGGTGCCTCCTTTCGGCCAGGTACCGGATCTTCTCCCCCAGCTTCCTGTCCATGAGGGGCTCGTTCATGAGGTAAGGGCTGATGCGGGCTACGGGATGGCGGGTGATCTCGTCGGCGATCCTGGTGAAGAGGTCCCATTCCATCTCTCCATGGTCCAGTGTGGAACCCACAATGGAGTTGGGACAGAAGAGGCACCGGGCGTTGCATCCGCTCTTGGTCTGGATCTGGATCACCCGGGGGAAAGGCGGGAGGGGCCTCTCCTTCTTTGTGAGTCGCCTGTAAAGGCCTTCCAGGGCCCCTGTGTCCTGGGGCAGGTAGTATCTCCTCATCTCTTGGTGTCCCTCTCCCTCC
>Ga0256830_1000949_pt1 | contig 21474 bp, 16 predicted proteins | sample 128326metaG_FD_190537 | JGI IMG/M metagenome (GOLD analysis project Ga0256830, IMG submission 190537) | Hydrothermal vent microbial communities from Lau Basin, Pacific Ocean - 128-326 | ecosystem: Environmental > Aquatic > Marine > Hydrothermal vents | place: Pacific Ocean: Lau Basin | collected... | reverse complement strand
GACGCTGCTGCGCGAGGAGGGATGGGTGGTCACGCTGCCCTCGGAGGCGGAATGGGAGAAGGCGGCGCGAGGGGGGAGGGAAGGGGTAAGGGGCAAGTTGCAAGCCACAAGAGGCAAGGGGCAAGGAGCAAGGGGCAAGGGGCAAGGGGCAAGGGGCAAGGGACAAGTTGCAAGGGGCAGGGGGCAAGGGGCAAGGGTGTATCCGTGGGGGGAGGAACCGGACCCCAACCGGGCCAACTACGGCAAGACCGGCATCGGCGGCCCCTGCGCCGTGGGCTGCTTTCCCGGCGGGGCCAGCCCCTACGGCGTGGAGGACCTGAGCGGGAACGTGTGGGAGTGGACGCGCAGCCATTGGAAGGGTTACCCCTACAACCCGGCGGACGGGCGGGAGGACTTGGAGGCCGGGCCTGACATCCTCCGGGTGGTGCGCGGTGGGTCGTTCCTCAACGATGCAGGGAACGTCCGCTGCGCGTGCCGCCTCAGGCTCAACCCGGACCTCCCCTGGAACATCAGCGGGTTCCGCTTGGTGGTGGCCCGTTCCCTCTGAACGCCGGACCTTCGGAGGCCGGAGTCGAGAAGGGAGGCTCGGTGCCTTCATCACCCCGGCGGGCCGTCCACGAATGGACACGAATGCACGAATGACAAACCGCGCCCGGCAGCGGCTCCTGAATCCCTGAATCGCTGAGGACGATGAGGCCACTGAATCCGTGCCTTCACCCCCTTCAGTGGGTCAGGGATTCCAAGGGCCCAGGGATTCAGCGCTCCGGCGGGGTTGTTCCGAGAGAGCCTACCCTCCCGCAGGTCACCGGTCGAGGGCGCTCTCAGCCCCGATGGGCTATTGGAAGCACAGCTTCGCGTCGGAAACGCGCCTAACCTGCGGGAGGGTGAACAGTTACCTGAGTGAGACAAGGAGGGGAGCGGCAATGGCGTTCGACCTTCGGACCTGGCGTGAGGAGGTGGCGCAGCGGCTGGAAGGATGGCGAACCCGTTGGGAGCAAGCCCGCGCCGCCGGCGTGACCTCCCTGTACGCCTTCCTCTCGGCGATGACCCTCTGGCCGGTGGTCGAGGCGGTACGCCAGGGGGAGTGGGCCGCGCTGATGGCCCTGGGCGGCGTCGTCGCCGGCGTGGGGAGCAACCTGCTGGCGAACCAGATCCAGTCCTGGAAGGACGAGACGGACGCAGCCCGGAAGCTGGCCCAGGCCGCCGAGGAGAGCGCTCCGTTGCGAGAAGAACTGGACACGGTGCTGAAGCAACTGGAGGTCGTGGCGCTGGCCCGCGACGGGCTGGACGAATCCGACCGCCGGTGGTTCACCGAGACGCTGCGGGAGGAGCTGGCCCGCCTGGGCAACCTGGCCTCCTACCGGGAGGTCCTGGCGCAGGATCGTGCGGTGGCCGTGGGCGGGGATGTGCGCGGTAGCGCCGTTGCCACCGGCGACGGTAGCCTCGCCGTGGTCGCCGGGCGCGATGTCATCATCACCGCCGACCCCGACCGCCTGTGGCGGGCCATCCGTCGCCGGCCGCCGGCCGAGGAACTGCGCCGCGCCACCGACCACTACCTGAGAGCGCTCGTGGCCCGCTACCGCTACCTCGACTTCAAGGGTATGGGCATCTCCGACCGCGTTCCGCTGCGGCTGCCGTTGCTGGAGATGTACGTTCCCCTCCAAGCCCGCGTCTCCACGCCGGAGGGAGAGACCTGGCCGCGACACCTGCGGGTGGCCGGGCGGGAATTGCCCGAAGAGGAGCGGGAGGCCATCGGCGGGCGGATGGGTGAGTCGCAGCCCCTGCTGGACATCCTCCGCCGGAGCGACGGGTTGATCATCCTGGGCGACCCCGGCTCCGGCAAGACCACCTTCCTCAAGTACCTGACCCTGCACCTGGCCAGCGGTGACGACCTGGGGCTGGGAGCGCGGCTTCCGCTGCTGGTGCCCCTCTCCGCCTACGCCAACGCGCTGGAGGAGCGGGACGTGCGCCTGGACGACTTCATCGTCCGCTACTTCCACGACCTGGGAGCGGATGTGCCGCTCGACGCGATGCTGCGAGAGGCGTTGGCCGAGGGGGGTGCGTTGATCCTCCTCGACGGGCTGGACGAGGTGCGGGAGATCGGCCTGCGCCAGACGGTGGCCGAACGGGTGGCAGCCTTCTACTCCTTCCACCGCCAGATGGGCAACCGTTTCGTGATGACCAGCCGCGTGGTCGGTTACCGCGAGGTGCGCCCGGTGGCGGAAGGGCTGGTGGAGTGTATGCTGGAGGACTTCGACGACGCCCAGATCGAAGCCTTCGTCACCAAGTGGACGGCGGCGCTGGAGAAAGAGGCGCGAGGCGAGACGCAGGAAGCGGGCAGGGAGGCGCAGCGGGAACGGGAGGAGCTGCTGGAGGCGATACGGCGCAATCCCGGCGTGCGTGCATTGGCCGCCAACCCCCTCCTCCTCACCATCCTGGCCCTGATGAAACGCCAGGGGGTGACCCTGCCGGAACGGCGGGTGGAAGTGTACGACCAGTACGTCCGCACCCTGCTCTCCACCTGGAACCGGGCGCGGGGATTGGGGCGGCCTCCGGCACGGGACCTGGACGTGGTGGAGACGGTGCGCGTGCTGGCCCCGCTGGCCCTGTGGATGCACACCGTCAGCCCCGGCGTGGGGCTGGTCAAGCGGGGCGACCTGCAGCGCGAGCTGGAGCGCATCTACCGCGAGCGAGGGGAGGATGACCCCGAGCGGGCTGCTCTCCGCTTCCTGAACGACGTGCGGGAGTACGCCGGGCTGCTCCTGGAGCGCGGGGCGGGGCGGTACGGCTTCATCCACCTGACTTTCGAGGAGTACCTGGCGGCGGTGGGCATCGCCCGCCTGGGACAGCGCGACATCCGGCCCATCGTGGAGATCCTGGCAGAGCACGTGGGCGAACCGGCCTGGCGTGAGGTCTCCTTGCTGACCATCGGCTACCTGGGGATCGTGCAGCAATGGGACGAGGTGGCGGGGGATGTGGTGCTGGCGCTTCTGGAGCGCGAGCCGGGAGAGCCGGGGCAGGCGGCGGTGCTGGTCGGAGACGCGGTGGTGGATTCCTGGCCCGGCGGCGTGACCTCGGCCTGCAAGGAGCGGGTGGTGCAGGCGCTGTTGGCGACCATGCGCGACTGGCAGAGGGTGAAACCGCCCCTGCGGGCCGCCGCCGGCCGCGCCCTGGCCCGCCTGGGCGACCCCCGCTTCCGCCCCGACGCCTGGTTCCTGCCCCACGATGACCTGCTGGGCTTCGTGCACATCCCCGCCGGCCCCTTCCTGATGGGCAGCGGCGACGACGATGAGATGGCCTACGATGACGAAAAGCCCCAACACGAGGTCCGCCTGCCGGACTACTACATCGGACGCTACCCGGTGACGGTGGCCCAGTGGCGGGCCTTCGTGGAGGCGAGCGGCCACAGGCCAAAGGACGAGGACAGCCTGCGTGACCCCGACAACCACCCGGTGCGGTACGTCACCTGGTACGAGGCGATCCGGTACTGCGACTGGCTGACGGAGCGGCTCCGGGAGTGGGAGGGGACGCCGGAGCCGCTGCGGACGCTGCTGCGCGAGGAGGGATGGGTGGTCACGCTGCCCTCGGAGGCGGAATGGGAGAAGGCGGCGCGAGGGGGGAGGGAAGGGGCAAGGGTGTATCCGTGGGGGGAGGAACCGGACCCCAACCGGGCCAACTACAGCAAGACCGGCATCGGCGACACCTGCGCCGTGGGCTGCTTCCCCGGCGGGGCCAGCCCCTACGGCGTGGAGGACCTGAGCGGGAACGTGTGGGAGTGGACGCGCAGCCATTGGAAAAGCTATCCCTATGACCCGGCGGACGGGCGGGAGGACCTGGAAGCAGGATCCGATGTTCCCCGCATCTCGCGCGGCGGCTCGTTCAGCGCCTATGCAAGGCTCGTCCGCTGCGCGTGCCGCGACTGGTACAACCCGGACGTCCTCCTCAGGTTCATCGGGTTCCGTCTGGTGGTGGCCCGTTCCCTCTGAACGCTGTGCCGGCGGTTGTCAACGAATGGAAAGCGAATCAACGAATGGGTGCAGCACGATTCGCCGATTCGTTGTGCATTCGTTGGCCGGTTGCGCATTCGTTGACCGTAAGGAGAGCAAGATGAACAAACACGCACCCATCCTAGGCGCGGCGGTCATCGGCCTGGCCCTGGCGGGGTTGTCGCTGCTCCTCGCCGGGGCATCGCAGGCGGCCGGCACCGCCTCCGGCACCCTCTTCGTCTCGCCCGGCGGCAGCGGCACCGCCTGCTCCCAGGCCGCCCCCTGTAGCCTCCAGACCGCCCTGGCCCAGGCCCACGACGGCGATACCCTCTACCTGGCCGAGGGCACCTACACCGGCACCGGCACCGCCGTCATCACCCTCACCAAGAGCATCACCCTCTACGGCGGCTGGGACGGCACGACGACCACGCCCGTGGCCCGCGACCCCGACGCCCACCCCACCCTGCTGGACGGCGAGGGGCAGCGGCGGGTGGTCTACATCACCGGCACCATCGCCCCGGTGCTCGACGGCCTGGTCATCACCCACGGCAACGCCGTCGGATTGGGAGGCTTTTCCTCCTACGACGCCGGGGGAGGGATCTACGTGCACCAAGCCGATGTCCTCATCAGGAACTGCACCATCATCAGCAACGCGGTCCAAGGGGGGACGGGGGGCGGGATCGTCTTCATCAAGAGCAACGGCCGGCTGGAAGCGAGCCGCGTCATCAGCAACACAGCCACCTGGGGCGGGGGGATGCGGGCCATCTCCAAGAGCCCCACCATCCGCCACAGCCGCTTCCAGGGCAACACGGCCCACTTCGGCGGGGGGCTCTACCTGATGTGGAGCAGCGCCACCGTGGAGGGCAATCGGTTCCGGGACAACGAGGCCACCACGAGCAGCGGCGGGGCCATCTTCCTGAGCGGCGACTCCTCCACCATCGTGGGGAACCGCATCGTGGGGAACCGAGGGAGCTACGGAGGTGGAATCGGGGTCGCCTCGGGATCGCCCGCCGTCATCTCCGGGAACACCATCTTGAGCAACACGGCCGGCCGCCAGGGCGGGGGGATCATCATCCAGTACAACGATGCCAGGCTCTACAACAACGTCATCGCCCACAACGAGGCTCAGGAGGAGGGGGCCGGCGTTTACATCGGGAATGCCTCCCCCGTCCTCCTGCACAACACCATCGCGCAGAACGGGGGCGGGGATGGCGCGGGCGTCCACGTCGGCACGGGGGCCGGCGTGGCCCTGACCAACACCATCCTGGTCAGCCACACGGTGGGCATCACCGTGGCGACGGGGAGCACGGCCACGCTGGAGGGCACGCTGTGGGGCAGCGGGGCGTGGGCCAACGGCGCCGATTGGGGCGGCGACGGCGCAATCGTCACCGGCACCGTCAACCTCTGGGGCGACCCGGCCTTCGCGGACCCCGCCGGCGGCGACTACCACATCGGCCCCGGCTCGGCGGCGGTGGATGCGGGGGTGGACGCCGGGGTGACCACCGACGTGGACGGCGACCCCCGGCCCGTGGGCGCAGCTCCCGACCTCGGAGCGGACGAGTTCCAATACAAAACCTACCTGCCGCTGGTGTTGGACGGTCCGTAGCCCCCGGTACCCTCCCGCAGGTCACCGGTCGAGGGCGCTTTCAGCTTACGGAGCAGTCGCCTCCCATCCGCTCAATCCGTTCTCAAATCCGCTGACAGCCTTCCGTTCCCAAACGAACTGCTGTCAACGGATTAAGAGCGGATTGAACGGAGAGAAGTGTTCCCGCGGGAACTACACGTCCGCCGGTGATTACCGGTTCAGACGTTGACGACCGGCCCCATCGGCGTTATCATTGGAGCGTGACCAAAAGCTGTTGAATCACTGAGCAACTGAAAGAAATGAGCTCACTGAGGGGTTGTGCGCCCCCTCCCCGGCGTCGGGTCACGGCCTTGCCAATGACCTGGGCCGCACTGCCCAAGGCTCAGTGTCTTCACCTCCCTCAGTGCGTCAGTGATTCTGAGGGCTTGGTTGGCGGACGGACAAGCTGTCAACGGATTGGGGAACGGATAGCTGTCAACGGATTGGGGAACGGATTGAACGGATTTGGAACGGATGGGGGGGTGGTGCTCCCAAGAGGGCTTGTCCAGCCTTTCGCACCGCTTCGTGCTCTTTGAGCTCTTGGTGTCCTTCGTGTCTCTCGCCGTGGCCGGAGCGGACGAGCTGTCAACGGATTGGGGAACGGATTGAACGGATGGAGGACGACGGCTCAGTGTCTTCACTTCCCTCAGTGCTTCAGTGATTCCGAGGGCTTTTGGACCGAGCGTGATCGGAGGCTGTTGGGGGAAAGATGCAGGGGCGTTGCGCTTCTACCGCCTCCAACCCATTTTGGTCACACTCTTATCATTGCCCTGAGAGAGGCAGTGGGGCAACGCGATGGAGGGTGGGATGATCCGCACACAGGTCCGGCTAAGGGAGACCCAGTACCGCGCTCTGAAGGAGCTGGCCGCGCGCCGACACACTTCCGTCGCCGAACTAATCCGCCAGGCCGTGGACTGGCTGCTGGAAACCTCCGGCACCGTTCCCCCCGAAGAGCGCTACAGACGAGCCCTGTCCATCATCGGTGCATTCCGCTCCGGCCAATCCGACATCTCCACGCACCACGACGAGTACCTCGATGAGGTCTACGGTCGAGAAGCGGTGAGGCGACGAGGCGACGAAGCGACGAGGCAATGGGGCAATGAGGCAGCGAGGCAACGAGAGGGATGAGGCAACGAGGCAGCGAGGGGATATGGAGCCCGATCTGAGCGTTGAGCTGTGCGGCGTGCGGCTGCCCAACCCGACCGTCCTGGCCTCCGGCATCCTGGGGCTGAGCCACGGCACCTGGGTGCGGCTGGCCCGCATCGGCGTGGGCGCCATCACCACCAAGTCGGTCAGCCTGAAGCCGCGCCCCGGCTACCCCAACCCCGTCATCGTGGACTGGGGCGGCGGGCTGATCAACGCCGTCGGCCTCTCCAACCCCGGCATCGAGGTGATGGTCGAGGAGATCCGAGCGGCCAAGGAGAAGCTGGCCCCCTATGGCGTTCCCCTCATCGCCAGCATCTTCGCCAACACCATCTACGACTTCGGCACCATCGCCCGCTACATCTCCGAGGCGGAACCCGACCTCATCGAGGTCAACATCTCCTGCCCCAACCTGGACAGCCAGTACGAGGAGATGTTCGCCGCCAACGCCTACGTCTCCGCCCAGGTGACGGCCCGGGTGAAGCGGAACACGGAGATCCCCGTCTTCGTCAAGCTCTCGCCCAACGTGACGGACATCGTGGAGATCGCGCGGGCGGTGGCCGACGCCGGCGCCGACGGCATCACGGCCATCAACAGCCTGGGGCCGGGGCTGGTGCTGGACATCGAGACGGCCCGACCGGTGCTGGCCCACGGGACGGGGGGGGTCAGCGGGCCGGCCATCCACCCCATCGCCGTCCGCTGCGTGCGCGACATCTGCCGGGCGGTGGAGCTGCCGGTCATCGGCGTCGGCGGCGTGACCACGGGGAGGGACGTGGTGGAGATGATCCTGGTGGGGGCGACGGCGGTGGGGGTCGGTTCGGCCGTCGCCTGGCAGGGGCTGGAGGTCTTCCCCCGCCTCTGCGCCGAGCTTCGGGACTACATGCGGCGGCACGGCTACCAACGGATCGAGGAATTCCGGGGTAAGGCTCTGTAGTTACAGCTTCTCCAGGAACTCCTCGACCGTCAATCCCGTGTCCCGAATGATCTTGCGCAGTGTGCCTCGAGGAATCGTCTTGCCCGGGTGAACCGAGACGATGGTCCACCGTCCATCTGGATGTCGAAAGGTCACGTGACTGCCCGACTGGCGGATGCGCTCAAACCCGATGGATTCCAGAACCCGGATGACCTGCCGCGCTTTCAGCGAAGGGAGACGGGTCACGTCTCGCCTCCCACGTGCACGGCTTGGGGCACAGGGATGGGATCCCCCACGGCCAAGCGTGACTCGATGCAGAGGCGGATGGCGTCTTGGATGTTCGCCAGGGCTTCCTCGTAAGTCTCACCATCGGTATAGCAACCCGGTAGAGCCGGACAATCGGCCAGGTAGACTCCTTCTTCAGGATCGTACTCAATGAGCACAGGAAAGTCGTAGACGACCTGGACGGTGATCTCGTGACGGGCTTGTTGCTCGTCCATCCTGCCCTCCCTTTGCCAATTATGCAGGGTCTCAGGATCAAAGTCTGCGCCATTTGGCCAAACCAAAGTGTGCGTCTCCGGGTCAATCTCGACCTGGTTGAACAACTCCTCGTCCTGCAAAGGTCCGTACAACGCCCCTTCCAGCACAGGACGGAACGCGATGACCTGTTCCGTCCCATCGTCAAACACAACCCGGAGCGTGTACGGGCCAACGATCTCAAAGTCAACTACCCGGTAGATGGGATGGATCGTCATTGGTGTCTCCTCTGAAACCGCCTAAGAAGCGTGACAACCCGATTATACCATATTTGGAGCCCGCTCACCAACATGCTCCCTCAGACCGTACCCATCACAGAGATCGTTGAAGAGACGCCGACGGTGAAGACCTTCGTGCTGGAGGCCCGGCTGCCCGAGGCCCAGCCCGGCCAGTTCGTGATGCTCTGGCTGCCCGGCGTGGACGAGAAGCCCATCAGCATCGCCCACCCCGACCCGCTGACGCTCACGGTGGCCCGGGTCGGCCCCTTCAGCACGGCGTTGCACGCCTGCCGGCCTGGCGACCGCCTGGGCTGGCGCGGCCCCTTTGGCCGGCCCTTCCGGCTCCGCCCAGACCGCCCGGCGATCCTCGTCGGCGGGGGCTACGGAGCCGCCCCCCTCTACTTCCTGGCCCGACGGGCCGTCGAGGCCGGCATCCCCACCACCGTCGTCTTGGGAGCCCGCACCGCCGACGCCCTCATCTTCGTCCGTCGTTTCCGGCAGCTCCAGGCCCAGGAGGCTGCCCCCCTCCACCTCCTCCTGGCCACCGACGACGGCTCCGGCCCCGTCGAAGGCCATCCCACCTTCCCCGGCCTCGCCACCGAGGCCCTGCGGGCCTACCTGGCCGACCACCCCGCCGACCCGCCGCCGGTCCTCTACGGCTGCGGCCCCGAACCGATGCTGGTCGCCCTCTACCACCTGGCCCGCGAGGAGGGGCTGGAGGCCCAACTAAGCGTCGAGCGCTACATGAAGTGCGGCTTCGGCGTCTGCGGTCAGTGCGCCCTGGACGGCCTGCTGGTCTGCCTGGACGGCCCCGTCCTGACGCTGGACCAACTGGAGGGCGTGGCCGACTTCGGACGCTTCCACCGCACGACGACGGGGAGGCGACTCCCCCTGGGAACACGGTGACCGGGAGCAGGAGAATGGACAAGGCCGCCCTACGCCGCCGCTACCGTTCGCTACGCGAAAGCCTCTCCCCCTCCCAGGTCGCCGAGGCCAGCCGGGCCGTCTGTCGGCACCTGGCCGAATGGCCCCCCCTGGCCCAGGCCCATACGGTGATGGCCTACCTGGCCTTCCGCAACGAGATTGACCTCTCGCCCCTCTTCGACGCCTTCCCCGACAAGCGCTGGGTCCTCCCCCGCATCGCCCGGGAGCCCTCCCCCCACCTGGTGCTCCACCCCTACGATCCTCGGCGGCTGGTCCGCCACCCCTTCGGGATGCTGGAGCCGGACCCGGCGCTCCCCACCGTGTCGCCGGAGGAGGTCGAGCTGGTCCTCGTCCCCGGCATCGCCTTCGACCGGCGGGGCTACCGACTGGGCTTCGGCGGCGGCTACTACGACCGTTTCCTGCCCACGACGCCGGCCCTGCGCGTCGGCGTCACCTACGACGAACTCTTCGTCGAAAGGCTGCCGGTGGAGGCATGGGACAGCCGGGTGGACTGGCTGGTCACCCCCGGCGGCCTCTGCGAGGTACGAAGCGGAGAAGGGTGATGCGTGAAACGTGTTGCGTGAAACGTGTCGCGTGAAACGTGTCGCGTGAAACGTGTCGCGTGAAACGTGTTGCGTGTTGCGTGCCGTCTGTTGCGCCGAGTGAGGAGGAAGGATGCCGCGATATACCTTGCTGCGCCACGGCTGGGTCGTTCAAGGGGACACCGCCGCCCCGATGGAGATCCTCATCGCCGACGAGCGGATCGCCGCCGTCTCCCGCGCCATCATCCCCCCCGACGACACCCAGGTTGTAGACGTGAGCGGGCTGCTGGTGCTGCCCGGCCTGATAGACGTCCACGTTCACCTGCGGGAGCCGGGGGGCGAGCACAAGGAGGACTTCACCAGCGGCACCCGGGCCGCCCTGGCCGGCGGCGTCACCACCGTCCTGGCCATGCCCAACACCGATCCCCCCCTCACCGACCGGGCCACGCTGGAGCGGGCGCTGGCCCTGGCCCAGGCGAAGGCGGTCTGCGACTTCGGCCTGCTGGTGGGGGCCACGCCGGAGAACGCCGCCCTCGTCGCCGAGATCCCCGAGGCCGCCGGCCTCAAGCTCTACATGGGGGCCAGCACCGGCAGCCTCCTGGTCGCCGACTTCGCCGCCCAGTGGGCCCACTTCACCACCTATCCACCGGACCGGGTGTTGGCCGTCCACGCCGAGGACGAGGAGGCGGTTCGCCACTTCGCCCGGCAGGGGGAGCGGCGCCCGCCCCTCTGCGCGGCCCTGGCCGTCGCCCGCGCCCTCACCCTGGCCGAGGCCGCCCGGCGGCGGCTCCACATCTGCCACCTGAGCACGGCCCAGGAGCTGGCCCTGGTGCAGGCGGCCAAGGCCCGGGGGCTGCCCGTCACCTGTGAAGTGACGCCCCACCACCTCTTCTTGAGCCGGGAGGACGAGGCCCGGCTGGGGCCGCTGGGCAAGATGAACCCGCCCCTGCGGGAGCGGGAGGAGGTGGAGGCCCTGTGGGCCGGCCTGGACGGGGTGGACTGCATCGCCACGGACCACGCCCCCCACACCCTGGAGGAGAAGGCCCAGGGGATGGAGGCGGCACCGGCCGGCGTTCCCGGCCTGGAGACGATGCTCCCCCTCCTGCTGACCGCCTTCCATCAAGGACGGCTGACACTGGAGACGCTGATCCGGCTGACCAGCAGCGGGCCGGCCCGGGTCTACGGCCTGGCCCGCAAGGGGAGGCTGGCCCCCGGCTACGACGCCGACCTGACGCTGGTCGCTCTGGACGAACGGTGGCAACTGAGCGACGAGGGGCTCTTCACCCGCTGCGGATGGACGCCCTTCGCCGGCCGGGAGGTGAAGGGACGGGTCCGGCGGGTCTACTTGCGGGGCCGGCTGGCCTACGCCGACGGCGAGGTGCTGGTGGAGCCGGGGTATGGGCGGAGGGTGGAGATAGCGGCATAGCGGCTGGCGACATAGCGGCGTAGCGACATAGCGGCACAGCAATTCGCGTAGGGAAAGGAGAGAAGAGATGAGTGGGTTCATCAAGCGATCGGGGCTGCGCATCCCCTTGAGCGTGCTCATCGGTCTGGGGCTCGTGGCCGCCACCCTGGCCCTGCTGGGGAGCTGGACGAGCCGGCCCCCCGTCGTCCGGGCCCAGGGCCCCGACGGCTACAGCACCTACTACGTCGCCCCCGACTGCACGGGGCTCTCGGTCACCCCCTGCTACACCAGCGTCCAGGCGGCCGTGGACGCGGTGGACGATCCTAACGACCTCATCAAGGTGGCCGCCGGCACCTACAGCGGCGTCCAGGGCCGTCCGGCCCCCGGCGGCTACCCCAACCCGCCGGGCAGCGGCCTCATCACCCAGGTGGTCTACATCAGCAAGAGCCTCACCCTCCGGGGCGGCTACACCACCACCGACTGGACCACGTCCAACCCCATCTCCTACCCCACCACGCTGGACGCCCAGGGGCAGGGCCGGGTGCTGGTCGTCGTCGGGGCGGTCACCCCCACCATCGAGGGGCTGCGCCTGACCGGCGGGGACGCTACCGGATTGGGGGGCAGTGGCCCGAGCTACGACGGTGCCGGCGGCGGCGTCTACGTCGTCACCGCCACGGTCACCATCAGCTCCTGCACCATTTACAGCAACGTCGCCGGCCGCAACGGTCTGGCCAGCGGCGGGGGCGTCTACCTGCTCAGGAGCACCGGCACCCTGGTCCGCAACACCATCCTCAGCAACACCGCCGGGATGAGCACCACGGTGGGGCCAAGCGGCCAAGGAGGTGGGATCTTCATCGCCGAGGGCGACGCCACCCTGATCGGCAACGTGGTGCGGAACAACACCGCCAGCCGTGCCGGCTACGGCGTGGGTGGAGGCATCTACGTGGACTCCGCCGCCCCCCTCCTGGAGGGGAACATCGTGCGGGAGAATGCGGCCAGCACCGTAGACCAAGGGTTGGGGGGCGGCCTGATGCTGGGGCTAGACAGCAATGCCCGGCTGGTCAACACGGTCCTGGTGAGCAACGTCAGCGGGCCTACCGCCGATTCCGGCGGGGCGGCCCTGGCCCTGGACCTGGGCGCTTCGTACCTGACGCACACCACCCTCTTCCACAACTACGGCGGCGACGGCAGCGGCGTCTACATCCTGGAAGGCGTGATCACGATGACCAACGCCATCGTGGTCAGCCACACCGTGGGCATCACCGTGCCGATGAACGGCTCGGCCGTGGTGAGGGGGGTGTTGTGGTACAACAACGGGCTGAACATCGGCGGCGAGGGGGCCATCAGCGTCACCTACGCCTACACGGGCAGCCCCGCCCTGGCCGCCGACGGCTATCACCTGCTGACCGGCTCGGCGGCCATAGACCGGGGGCTCGACGCCGGCGTGACCACCGACGTGGACGGCGACCCCCGGCCAATGGGCCTGGGCTACGACCTGGGCGCCGACGAGCGCATCTGCCGGCCGATGACGGGGGTGATCGTCACCGGCCCCACGGCGGGCCTCGGCGGCACCGCCTACACCTTCACCGCCACCGTCAGCCCGCCCACGGCCACCCTGCCGATGACCTACACCTGGCAGGCGACGGGGCAGCCGCCCGTCGTCCACGGTGGCGCCGGCCTGAGCGACGCCGTCGCCTTCACCTGGAACGTCAGCGGCACCCAGCGGGTCACCGTCACCGTCCAGAGCTGCGGCGGCACGGTGAGCGACACTCACGCCATCACCATCGTCATCCCAGGGCCGACGGAGGTGGCCATCGCCGGCCCCACGACGGGCCTCGGTGGCACCGCCTACACCTTCACCGCCACCACCGCCCCCCCGACGGCCACCCTCGTCCTGCCGATCACCTACACCTGGCAGGCGACGGGCCAGCCGCCCGTCGTCCACGGCGGGGCCGGTCTGAGCGACACGGTGACCTTCACCTGGCAGGTCGGCGGCATCCAGTGGATCACCGTCACGGCCCAGAACCAGGGCGGGACGGCCAGCGACACCCACGCCATCACCATCGTCGTCCGGCCGCCGACAGGGGTGACCATCGTCGGCCCCACGGCGGGCCTCAGCGGCACTGCCTACACCTTCACCGCCACCGTCAGCCCGCCCACGGCCACGCTGCCGATCACCTATACCTGGCAGGCGACGGGCCAGCCCCCCGTCGTCCACGGTGGGGCTGGCCTGAGCGACACGGTGACCTTCACCTGGCAGGTCAGCGGCACCCAGCAGATCACCGTCACAGCTCGGAACTGGGGCGGGACGGTCAGCGACACCCACCTCATCACCCTCCAAGCCCCCCCACCTCCCTGTTACGCCCTGACCGACGTCGCGGTTACCGGCCCTGCCATAGGCATCAGCGGCACGGCCCACACCTTCGCCGCCACCGTCAGCCCGCCCACGGCCACGCTGCCGATCACCTACACTTGGCAGGCGACGGGCCAGTCGTCCGTCGTCCACGGCGGCGCCGGCCTGAGCGACGCCGTCGCTTTCACCTGGAACGTCACCGGCACCCAACAGATCACCGTCACCGCCCGGAACTGCGGTGGCGCAGTCAGCCGGGTTCGATCCATCACCATCATCCACGAACACAGGACCTACCTGCCGTTGGTGCTGCGGTGGTAACTTGTATGAGCGGGTATGGAGACCCGCCCTACGACACGACACGGAACAGCGTAGGGCGGCTTTCCATTGCTACCCCGGCGCTGCGGCAGCCCAGACGAATTTGGGAACCCACACTGCGACAGGATTACCAGGGGTTGCCCCCTTGTACAACTGAGCCTTCGCGAGTATAATCTACAGCAGCAGATCACAAGCAAGGTGCCAGGCACCTGAGGCCGCCGGGAACCGCTCTAACGACGCGGGGAACACTCCACGGGTAGTTCGAAGGGGCGCGGATGAGGGTGCCTGGCGTTTGCTATGGGGGCTTCTATGGACGAGATCCGCCTGCTCATCGTTGACGATAACCCTAGCTTCCGACGTGCCCTGCGCGGGTTGATCGCCGCCCAGCCTCATATGGAGGTCGTGGGGGAGGCGGCTGATGGCCTGGAGGCCCTGGCCCGAGCCCGCGAACTGTCCCCCGACGTCGTCCTGATGGACTTCCACATGCCCCGCTTGGACGGGCCGGCTGCCACCCGCGCCCTGAAAGCGATCCAACCCGGCATCCAGGTCATCCTCCTCTCCGATCCCGAGACCCTGCCGGGAGATCTTTTCGACCAGGTCCCCTCCGGAGCTCCATCCTTGGGCAACCAGGCCGACGCCGTCGTCTCCAAGGAGGCCACCAGCCAGCAGTTGGTGGCCGCCATCCGCCGGACGATGGGGCTGCCGGTCGAGGAGGGAGCGCCGGCTCTTCGTCTCTCCCGCCGCCGGCCCGACGCCGAATCCGCCGCCCTCTACGCCCTCGCTTCCGCCTCCGGCGCCACCCCTGACCTGAAGACGGTGCTGGGCCGCTCCCTGGACGCCATCCTCAACGCCCTGAGCGTAGATCGGGGCGTCCTAATGCTCCTCTCTGAAGACGAGGAGAACCTGGAAGTCGTCGCCTCGCGGGGCTTCCCTCCCGCCTTTGTGGAATGGCTCCGGCGGACGGTGCTCCGGGAAACACCCCCTCACCGGCTCCGTCAGGGCCAGTCCTGGGTATTGGAACACCCCCAGACCTCGGCCGCCCTGGACTCGGAGGCCATCGGCCTCTCCAGCCTGGGGGCCTTTGCCGCCATTCCGGTGATGATCCAGGGCAAGCTGGCCGGCCTGCTAGGCATCGGCTCCTCCCACCCCCGCCTTTTCACCCCCGGTGACCTGGCCCTGCTAACCGCCATCACCGAGCAGATGGCCGTCGTGCTGGAGAACAGCCGCCTCCAACGGGCAATGGCCCGCCAACTGGCCGAGACCTCGATCCTGCACGAGGTGATGCTGGCCACCACCTCCACGCTGGACTTCGACCAGGTGCTGACCCGAGCCCTACAGGTTCTCCACGAGCGGCTGGGGATCGAGCGACTGGCCTGTCTCCTGCCCGATCCCGCTGACGCCGGGGAGCGTTACCTGGTCCCCCACCCTTCGATGATCGGCTTCACCCCCATTCAGGGCCAGCGGATCCCCACCGAACGGAGCGTGAGCGGTCGGGTCTTCCGCACCGGGCGGCCGTTGCTCATCTCCGACGTGCGGGAGGTGCCCTTCTATTACGAAGTGCTCCCCGACACCCGTTCCGAACTCTGCGTGCCCCTCAAAGTGGAGGACCGGGTCGTCGGCGTCCTCAACGCGGAGAGTCCCCGGCTCAATGCCTTCACCCAAGCCGACCTGCAAATCCTCTCGGCAGTGGCGGCTCAACTGGGCGTCGCCCTGGAGAACGCTCACCTCTACGCCCGCGCCCAGCGCCGGGCCGACGAGCTGGCCCTGCTAGACGAAGCCAGCCAGATCATCACCTCCAGCCTGGAGATGGACCAGGTGCTCACCAGCATCATCCGCCAGGCCCAGCGGGTGCTGGGCGTGGAGCTCGGTTCGGTCCTCCTCTACGAAGAGGAAACCGACACCCTCCGCTTCGCCGTCTCCACCGGCGAGGCGGCCTCTACCCTGAAGGATATGCGCATCCCCGTGGAAGAGAGCATCGCCGGCTGGGTAGTGCAGCACGGACAGCCCCTCTCCATCGCCGATCCCCACGCCGACCACCGCTACTACCGCCAGATCGAGGGCAAGACGGGGCTCCCCGTCCGCTCCATCCTGGCCGTCCCCCTCATCGTCCGAGGACAGGTGATCGGGGTGATCGAGATGCTCAACAAAGCGGACGGCCCCTTCACCGACGATGACCTGCGATTGCTGAACTCCCTGGCCGGGCCGGCAGCCATCGCCATCGAGAACGCCCGCCTCTTCACCCAGGTGCACCAGCGGGCTCAGGAGATGGCTTTCCTCAACGAGGTGGGTCAGGCGATCACCTCCACCCTGCGGCTCCAATCGGTCCTGGACCTCATCTTGGAAAAAGCGAACGAGTTGCTGGGATGCGAGGCCAGTTCGGTGGCCCTGCTCGAGCCGGACGGGGAGAGCCTGGTCTTCCGAGCTTCCGTCGGGGCCGGTTCGGAGACGGTGGTCGGCTGGACACTGCGGCTGGGCGAAGGGATCGCCGGATGGGTCGCCCGGGAGGGCAAGCCCCTGCGGGTCCCTGAGGCGCGAGCCGACTCCCGCTTCTGCCCGGATGTGGACAAGGCCAGTGGCTTCACCACCCGTTCCATCCTGTGCGTCCCCCTCCAAGCCAAAGGGCGCACGCTGGGGGTGATCGAGGTGATGAACAAGCGAGAGGGGGAGTTTACGTCCCGGGACCAGCAACTGCTGGAGTCCCTCTCATCCTCCGCCGCCATCGCCGTGGAGAACGCCCGCCTCTACGAGAACCTGGAGGCCTACACTGCTGAGCTCCAGCGAGCCTACGAAGAACTTCAGGAGGCCGACCGGCTGCGCACGGAGCTAGTGCAGAACGTCTCCCACGAACTGCGCACTCCCCTCTCCCTCATCAAGGGCTACACGGAGTTGCTCCTGGGGGGGACACTGGGGCCGCTCACAGACGCTCAGCGGCAAGCGCTGGAGGTGGTGGGGGACCGGGCGACCGTCCTCTCCCGGCTGATCTACAACCTAACTTCGCTGAAAACCATCCCCTCGGGCACGCTGGTGATGGTGCCCCTCTCCCTGGTCGAGGTGGCTCAGGAGGCCCTGAGTCAGTTCCAGGTCTGGGCAGACCAGGTCGGCGTCGGCCTTCACTTCCAGTCAGAGGCCACCCCTCAGGTGAAAGGGGACCCGGAGCGGCTGAGCCTGGCCATCGTCCACCTCCTGGACAACGCCATCAAGTTTAGCCCCGGTGGAGGCAAGGTCACCCTGCGGGTCTGGCAGGAGGGAGATCAGGCGAAGCTGGCGGTCCGCGACGAGGGGATCGGCATCCCCCCAGAGCACCAGGAGCGGATCTTCGAGCGCTTCTACCAGGTGGACGGCTCGGCCTCTCGGCGCTTCGGGGGGATGGGGATCGGGCTGGCCCTGGTCCAGGAGATTATCGCAGCTCACGGGGGGGAGATCCACCTGGAGAGCAAGGAGGGCGAGGGGAGCACCTTCACCATCACCCTGCCGCTGGCCTCATAGCTGCCGGCGGCGCAGGACGATATGGGGATCGCGCTGATAGGCTTCAAACCAGTCCATCACGGATCGGGTCTCCCGGACCAGCGCTTTGGCTCGGGCCGGCGATTCCCGGATGAAGGCGGTCAACCGCTTCTGAGCCTCCTGGCAAGCAGGAGCCGGCTCGTAGTCGGGCCGGGGCGTCAGCCGGGCCAAGTGCACGATGGCAGTGGCGTAGTCCCGCTCCGACCGATCGGTGATGCGAGTGCGCAGGTTCCAGCCGGTGCGGTAGCGCAGCCCCCGTACTTGAGGACGGAATCCCATCAGCCGGGCGACGAGGGCGCGGGTGGCCGCCTGGGTCGTCCGGGTCCAGGTCGCCTGCTGCTAGAGCTCCCCTTCCAGGCTCCTCTCCGGCCCATCCCAGGTGGCAGCCACCCGCAAGGGCAGCCCGGATGGCTCTTGGCCCCCGGACACTTCCGCCGTATCCACCTCTGCCGGCTCCCCTACGACGATGTACCCCTCGCGGCTCAGGTGAGCGTAGGCAGCGAAGACAAGGGCAGCGGCCAGGGCGCGCGCCGTCGGGCGACCAAAGAGGAGGGCCAGGAGACCCTGGCGCTGAACCCCACCGCCGAAGAAGAAGGTCTTCACGTGCAAGGCCACCAGGGTGCTGGTCAGCAGGCGTGCCCGCGCCTGATCCCGCACCAAGTGGTAGAGGGGATCGGGGAGGGTGCGGACCCGTTCCATCGTGTCCACAACCAGCGGGGCTCCGCAGACCTGGCAAGTCTCCTGGGTGTCGTCGGTGTAAGCCTTGCAGGCCGCACAGATGACCATGACCTGCCGGCCACACCAGGGGCAGCGGGAGGCCGGCACGGCGATGGGGCCACCGCAGTGACGGCAGATCAACCTCTCCTCAGACATCACGGCCAACAGGTCGTGTCTACTCTACCGTCGGAGCCTCTTCCAGAAGTTCCTGGGCCAGAGTAGCTAAACGGGTTGGCACCATCACGCGCACCTCACCCAGCCCATCCAGCGTCAGGCCGATGACAGGCCCCAGGCTCTCGTACTGCAATAGGACCGGGATCTCGTTGGCCTCCAGTTTGGCCTTGATCACCTCAGCCTCGGTCAGCCCCTGGGCCACGTAAACGCAAGTCAAATCCATCACTCTTCCTCCAATCGCAGCAGCGCCATAAATGCCTCCTGAGGCACCTGGACGTTGCCGATCATCTTGAGCCGCTTCTTGCCCCGCTTCTGCCGCTCCAGCAGCTTCCGCTTGCGGGTCACGTCACCGCCGTAGCACTTGGCCAGGACGTTCTTGCGCAGCGCCTTGACGTTGGCCCGGGAGATGACCCGCCGCCCCACGGCGGCTTGGATGGGAACCTCGAAGAGCTGGCGGGGGATCAGCCTCTTCAGCTTGCTGACCAGAGCCTGCCCTTTGTGATAGGCCTGGTCCCGGTGCACGATCATCGCCAGGGCATCCACCGGCTGCCGGTTGACCAGGACCTCTAACTTCACCAGGTCGGCGGCTCGGTAGCCCAGGAAGTGGTAGTCCAGCGAGGCATAGCCCCGGCTGACCGCCTTGAGCTGGTTGTAGAAGTCCACAATCATCTCGGAGAGGGGCATCTCGAACTCCAGGATCACCCGGCCCGGCGCGGGATACTCCTGCCCGACGAGGATGCCCCGCCGCCGGTTGACCAGTTCCATGACCGGCCCGTAGTAGGTCTCCGGCGTGAAGACCTGGATGCGCATCCAGGGCTCCCGGATCTCCTCGACGAGGGACTCGTCGGGGAGCTCGGCCGGGCTGTCAATGCGGATCACCTCTCCGCTGCGCAGGAGGACCTCGTACTCGACGCTGGGGGCCGTAGCCACCACGTCCAGGCCGAACTCCCGCTCCAGCCGCTCCTGGATGATTTCCATGTGGAACATGCCCAGGAAGCCGCAGCGGAAGCCGTAGCCCAGGGCCTGGGAGGTCTCCGGCTGGAAGGTGAGGGAGGCATCGTTCAGCTGCAGCTTCTCCAGGGCATCCTTGAGCAGGGGGTAGTCCTCGTTCTCCGCCGGGTAGAAGCCGGCGAAGACCATCGGCTTGGGAGAGCGGTAACCGGGGAGAGGCTCGGCGGCCGGGCGGTTGGCCTGGGTGAGGGTATCACCCACCCGGCACTCCCGCACCGACTTGAGGCCGGTGGCCACGTAGCCCACCTCACCGGCCGAGAGTTGGTCGGTCGGCGTCATCTCCGGCGTGAAGACCCCGATCTCCACCGGCTCCGTCTTCGCCCCCGAGGAGAAGAGCTGCAGCGGGGTGCGTCGGTCCAGCCGTCCGTCCACCAGGCGGATGTAGGCGACCACGCCCTTGTAGGGGTCGTAGTGGGAGTCGAAGATGAGCGCCCGCAGGGGGGCTTCCGGGTCGCCGACGGGCGGCGGCACACCCCGGACGATGGCCTCCAGGACGGCCTCGATGTTTTTCCCCTCCTTGGCCGAGATGCGGATGACTTCCTCGGGGGGGATGCCCAGCAGTTCGGCCACCTCCTCGGCCACTTCGTCGGGACGGGCGGCCGGCAGGTCTATCTTGTTGACGACGGGGATGATCTCCAGGTCGGCCTCCAGGGCCAGGTAGAGGTTGGCCAGCGTCTGGGCCTCGACCCCCTGGCTGGCATCCACGACCAGCACCGCCCCCTCGCAGGCCGCCAGCGCCCGGGAGACCTCGTAGGAGAAGTCCACGTGGCCAGGGGTGTCAATCAGGTTCAGCTCATAGGTCTCGCCATCGGCGGCTCGGTACTGCATGCGCACCGCCGACGCCTTGATGGTCACCCCCTTCTCCCGCTCCAGGTCCATCGAGTCCAGCACCTGCTCGGTCATCTCCCGTTCCGGGATGGTGCCGGTGAGCTGGAGCAGGCGATCGGCCAGCGTGGACTTGCCGTGGTCCACGTGGGCGATGATGCAGAAATTGCGGATGTGAGAAAGCGTTGAGTTCATCTCCTCCACCGGCGCTTCCAGGCCGATGCCGGCGTCACTCTCCACCGACTTCTGGCAACCTCCGTTGGAAGACGTCCAGGCTTTCGACCTGTATTGCCGCCACCAGCAGGTCCTGGAGCAGACCGGCATCCTCGATGGCCGCCAACCGCTCAGCAATGGACTCCAGCGCCGGCCCGGTGGGGTCGAACCGCACCCGCAGCAGGTGCAGGATGTCCTCCCGCCGGCCTTCCAGCACCCCCTGCCGCAATCCCTCCTGGCGTCCCCGCTGGAGCCCTTGCTGGAGGCCCTGCTGGAGCCCTTGCTGGAGGCCCTGCTGGAGGCCCTGCTGGAGGCCCTCTTCTAGGATTTGCTTGTACCAGGGTGATTCCTTCAGAACGGCCATATCCCACCTCACAATCTGCCGTACTTGCTCCGGCTCCATCACGAAGCTGGCGAACAAGGCCAGCGCCGCCTCGACCTCTTCTCCCACCCCCCGCTCCCGCAACACCCCCGGCGCAAGGGGCAGGGGCCAAGCGGCAAGGAACAAGAGGCAAGGGCCAAGCGGCAAGGGCCAAGTGACCACCCGACCACGCGACCAAGCGAGACCGCCGACGGCTGACCGCTGACCGCCGATCAAGCGGCCTAGCGGCCTGGCGACCTAGCGGACCGTCAACCCTGAATTTGTGGGTGTGAACCCCTATGGGCGAAAGGTTTTTCGCCCCTACATCCGGGTCCACGACATTGGGGCCGTGTAGGGGCGAAACATTTTTCGCCCCCCGTTTTTCGCCCCTATGGGCGAAAGGTTTTTCGCCCCTACATCCGGGTCCACGACATTGGGGCCGTGTAGGGGCGAAACATTTTTCGCCCCCCGTTTTTCGCCCCTATGGGCGAAAGGTTTTTCGCCCCTACATCCGGGTCCACGACATTGGGGCCGTGTAGGGGCGAAACATTTTTCGCCCCCCCCATTTTTCGCCCCTAGCCCCTAGTGGCTTGTCAAACTTGATTTTATGAGTTATACTCCGGGGAGAAATCAATTCTTCTCGGAGGTGGTTCCATGAACAAGAGATACATAGTTCGTCTCACAGAAGAGGAAAGGGAGTACCTGCACG